>Ga0163162_10002316_pt1 | contig 17865 bp, 13 predicted proteins | sample S55metaG_FD_115310 | JGI IMG/M metagenome (GOLD analysis project Ga0163162, IMG submission 115310) | Switchgrass rhizosphere microbial communities from Kellogg Biological Station, Michigan, USA - S5-5 metaG | ecosystem: Host-associated > Plants > Roots > Rhizosphere > Soil | place: USA...
AGAAATTCGGTAAGCTCGTCGGCAAAGAAAATTCAAAAGGTACACTAAGCCGGTATAAAATATCGTTGAGCCATACACAGCGCTTTCTCAAGTGGCGTTTTAATCTTTCAGATATTCCTGTCAAAAAAGTAGATTACCAATTCATTACGGATTATGATTTCTGGCTAAGATCAGAGCGCAATTGCGGCAATAATTCGGCCGTTAAGTACATGAGGAACTTTAAAAAGATCATCACCATCTGCCTGGATAACGGCTGGATTGACCGCAATCCATTCCTGAAATACAAAGGCAAAACGAAACGGGTTCACCGGGTATGCCTGGAACAAGACGACCTGAACCGTATTGCCGAAAAGAACTTTTCGTCTGCACGACTTGAACAGATCAGGGATATTTTCCTGTTCAGCTGCTACACGGGCCTGGCGTACATTGACATTAAGTATCTGCACCGTGAGCACCTGACTAACCGCTACGACGGCGAAATATGGATCATGACCAATCGCCAAAAAACCGATATCCCAACCCGGGTCCCGCTTTTACCGCAGGCTATTGAGCTCATACGAAAATATGAGTATCATCCGAAGTGCGCCAATACCGGGCTGCTCTTCCCGGTACCCTCCAATCAAAAGGTCAACGACTACCTGAAGGAGATCGCTGAACTCTGTAAGATCAAGCAGGCCCTTACCTTTCATATCGCACGACATACTTTTGCTACTACGATAACGCTGGCCAACGATGTGCCTATAGAAAGCGTGTCTGTTATGCTGGGCCATGCGAGTATCAAAACTACACAGGAGTATGCTAAAGTGCTAAATCTGAAACTAAGCAGGGACATGAGCGCCCTTCGATCAAAAATTGGCTCATGAAAATTGATGCCTGTCTACCAACAACTTAAAAATACAAAATATTATATGGAAGCATCGAAATCGATCATCGGTGATATACAATCGATAATAAGTACGGCGAGAGAATCGGCAGTTCGCTCTGTAGATTTTGAACGTGTCAGGATGTACTGGTACATTGGCCGACGTATCTTCGAAGAAGAGCAAGATGGTCAGGAACGCGCCATTTATGGCGAACGCCTGATCCCATACCTTTCCGAAAAACTCATGCCTCAATTCGGGACTGCGTTCTCTGCGAGGAACCTTAATCACTTCAGGCAATTTTACAGGAGCTTTCCAATTGTGAACGCACTGCGTACACAATTGACATGGACGCATTACCGCTCCCTTTTAAGTATGGAAACAGCGGAAAAAAGAGATTTCTACATAGGTGAAACAGTTAAGAACAACTGGACATCAAGGCAAATGGAGCGTCAGATCAATAGCCAGTTGTATGAACGTCTGCTGTTAAGCACGGATCAAGAGAGAGTCCTCTCGGTAGCCCGAAATGAAAAGCAATCCGAAGCCCCACAGGAGATCATCAAAGACCCGATGGTTTTAGAGTTCTTGGGCCTCAAACAGGAAGCAGCTTACTTTGAAAGGGACATCGAGTCCGCGCTGATCACGCATCTTCAGGAATTTATGCTGGAACTCGGAAATGGATATTCTTTTGTAGCGCGTCAAAAACGGATACATCTGAACGGTGATGATTTTTTTATCGATCTGGTTTTTTACAACAGGCTGCTTCAATGTTTCGTGATCGTTGAACTGAAGACACATAAAATTACTCATCAGGATATAGGGCAGCTACAGATGTATGTAAATTATTTTGACCGGGTTGAAAAGCTGGCACATGAAACGCCTACGGTCGGTATACTTTTATGCCTGGAAAAAAACGATACTGTCGTCAAATTTTCTTTGCCGGAAAACAGCAACATTTTCGCGACCCGTTATCAATTATATCTGCCTACTGCGGATCAGTTACTTACAGAAGTTCAAAAGGAATTGAAGAAGCAGCAAAGATTAAATGATCAATAAATGCTATGTAATCCCTCGAATTTGATGTGGTTGTTTGCGGCATCAAATGTTTAAACCTAAAATATACTTTAAAGAAATCACATCCGACTCGGATAACATCGGATAACAGGAACGGTCACTGCTGCGATTTTTGCTTCATAATTCTTAATTAAATATTATGGCGGCAATCGAGTTACTTACCAGAGACGACTTGCAGCAATTTCGGCTGCAATTGTTAGAGGATATTAAATCCATCATCTCGGCACCAAAAGTACAAGCAAACCAATGGCTTAAAAGCGCGGAAGTCCGTAAATTGCTCAGTATATCTTCAAGCACATTGCAAACGCTTCGCATTAACGGAACTATCCGGTTTTCACGTGTCGGCAAGATCATGTATTATAAAAATGACGATATTCTGAAATTATTGGAGGGCGAGAATTGAGTCAAGCATTCAGGCAATTGCAGCGCTTTTATGACAGGGCCAACCGGGACAGTCGCCTTCTGCCAAGCCATATCAGTTTATATTTCGGACTGATATGGCTTTGGAGCATCAATGAGTTTTCACCAAAATTAAAGATAGCAAGGAAGGAACTCATGGCACTTTCACATATCAACTCAATTGTAACGTATCATAAATGCATAAAAGATTTAACTGACTTCGGATACTTCGAATATCGCCCTTCTTTCAATTCTTATAAAGGCTCTGAAATCCGCCTGCTGCTCTAACGGTGCAACCAAATTGAAATACAATTTTGAGGGATACCGTCTTTTTAGCGAGTGTTTGTACTTTTGATAATGTTATATTTAAATCTTTGAAATAAAGACGCTTCCTTGGTAATAATCTCCGCATCTGCAAGCATACCTTGCTTCAACGTGATCTCATTGCCTTTTTTGTCAATCTTATCAATATCAACAAAGGCGGAATAGAGACTGTCTTTTAACGGAACATCTCCAATTGACTTAATTTTTCCTTGCAACATGCCATATTCTTCAAACGGATAGCTCCTTAGTTTGATTAATACCTGTTGCCCTATATGGACTTTCCCCATATTGTATTGTGGAATATACATTTCCCCTAATGTTTCTTGACCTTGGTTATATATATAAAATAGGGTTTGTCCGGAATTTAGGATTTGATTTTCCTGCAAAAGTCCATTGAAAATTACCGTGCCGCTTTCAGTTGAGCATATCACATATTTAGCTCGCCAGTCCTCACATTGACTGATCATACTGTTAATCGCCAGTAAAAATTTAGTTTTTCCTTCAGAGACCTGATTATTTAATTCCAGAAGCTCTTTTTGTTTAGCCGCTAATTCAGCGTTGCTACTAATTAAAGAGCTCTCTGTTTGCATTAACGGCATCTTTTTATTGAGGTATTTGCTCTGCTGCTGCCTGAATTCTGATGTGGCCTCAACCTTTTGGTTCATCAGCTTTTGGTGCATGACGAATTCCTCTTCAGCAATCTTCAAATCTTGCTGTTGAACCTTTTTCTGATCTTCCAGATGATTTTTTTGAATGGCCAGGTTTCTCAAATCCTGATACAATAAATTTCTTTTCTTTAAATATAAACCTTCCCCAATTGAGGCCTTATATAACAGTACTGCTTCCTGAAATGATTGATAGGCCCCTTCCAATTCCCCCAAGTTTTCGGTATTTGAAATGGTATTGAGGCGCTTGTTGTCAACGATCCCATTTAGTAAGCAATTGCGCGATTGTTTCAATTCGCCAAGTAATTTCAAAACTTCGTCATGGCTTGCTATACTTTCTAAGTATGCCATGACCTGGCCTTCAAAAACCTGATCATGATCTTTGACAAATAGCTTCACGATTTTACCGTTCACTTTTGCAGCAAGCGGCTTAGCATTGTTTTCCGATGAAACTTTTAAGCTCGTCCTAATGACATCGGGGTAACTGATAACTGTAGAAAGAATAAGCAGTCCAATTATAATAAGCCAGAAAACAGTAGTACCCCAGCGCACAATCCATGAAGGTACTTTGAAAATGATGTCATTTATGTCTTCGCTGTAGACTGGCCGGTGATTTTTTATGATTGATTCCATATCAAACTCCAAGTTCAAGTTGATTTTTGACAAGATTAAAATAATGCCCTTTCATTAAAGTCAGTTCATCATGGGTACCCTGCTCTAAGACCTTTCCCTTATCCATAAATATGATGTTGTCGGCGTCTCTGACGGTGCTTAAACGATGAGCAACAATTACAACCGTACGCTTTTCGAAAAATTCCTTTAAGTTATTGGTGATTATTCGTTCATTATTGGCATCGAGCGCATTTGTCGCTTCATCAAAAAAAAGGTAGTGAGGATCTTTATAGACAGCTCTTGCAATCAGGATTCGTTGTCGCTGTCCCTGGCTAATGCCGTTACCCTCCGCACCAATTTTAGTATTTAGCCGCAATGGGAGGCTGTCGATAAAATCGCTGATATTGGCTATCTTTAAAGCGTGTTTTAGTTTATCATAGTCGGGATACTGATCACCTACAGCAATATTTCTTTCTATGGTATCGGAAAATATAAAACCATCCTGCATTACAACGCCACAGCTGCTGCGCCAACTTTTAAATGCAATCTGGTTAAGTTGCAGGTTTCCGATAAGTATTTCACCTCTTTGTGGTTCATAAAAACGGAGTAACAATTTCAATAGCGTTGTTTTGCCGCTTCCGCTCGTCCCCACGATGGCCGTGGTTTTTCCTTCAGGGATGATCAGGTTAATATTTTTCAATACAGGCTCATTACCCGCCGACGGATAGCAAAATGTTAAGTCATTAATAAAGAGACTTTTATTTTCCGGTAGTTCATTATTTAATGCGCGGTCTATTGGTTCTTCGTCTGATAGTTGATGAATTTCGTTTAATCGCTCTAAGCTGATTCGGGCATCCTGAAACCCTTGTATAAAACCCAATAATTGGTCTACCGGGCTATTTAATTGTCCAACAATATATTGAATAGCTACCATTGCGCCTAGTGATAACGAGCCATTAATAACGGCTTTGGCGGTAAGGAATGTGATCAGTAAGTTTTTGCTTTCATTGATCAATGTAGCCCCGCCTTGCTGGTACTGGCTCAATGCAAGACTTTTGACATTAAATTTGAACAATCTCGCCTGCAGGTGCTCCCATTCCCAACGCTTTGCCTGCTCACAATTATTCAGCTTTATTTCCTGCATTCCGTTAACCAACTGGACAACATTGCTTTGGTTTTTCGAAGCTACTTCAAATGACTTATAATTAAGTAAACGGCGTCTTCCGAGGAACGCCGTGATCCAGGCAATGTATAATGCACTCGCTAATGCAAAAACTGAAAAAATGGAAATCTTGTAGTAAATGAGCACAAAAGAGAACAACAATAGGTTTACCAGTGAGAAAAGCGTAGTGAGCGCGGAACCGGTTAGAAAACTTTCAATTTTCTTTTGATCGTTCATGCGTTGCATAATATCTCCGGTCATTTTCGTATCGAAGAAACTTATCGGAAGTTTCATCAATTTGATCAAAAAGTCCGTTAGGATGGAAATATTTACGCGCGTACTGATATGCAGCAATATCCATGACCTGATAAATTCAACTGATACCCGACCGACAATCAGAAATATCTGGGCGAGCAATATGACTTGTATAAAATTCAGATTACGTGTATTAACACCGATGTCGACAATTGATTGAGTAAGAAACGGTACAATGAGCTGTAACAAACTAGCTAACGCTAGCCCCAATAATAATTGAAAAATCAACTTTCGATAACCGATCAAGTATAAAAAAAGCGAAGACCAACTCACGGCGTGTTGGTCGCTGTCTTCCTGTTCGTAAAATTGTGGCGAAGGACTTAGTAAAAGCGCAATTCCTTCAAGTGTATTTGGATCGCTGATCCAATTTTCTTTTACATCCGCGCCGGTAAGTTTAATTAAGCCCACTCCCGGATCTGCAATCCAATATGTTTCTCTCTGAATTCTATACAGAATTACAAAATGGTTTTGCCTCCAATGCAAGATCGCTGGCAACTCAATATCATTTAACTGCTCGAAGGTCAATTTTACACCCAATGTACGGAAGCCAATTTTTTCCGCTGCTTCACTAACTCCTAATAAGGAAGCCCCGCTCCGGCTGATCTGGCAAAGGTTCCTCAGTTCCTGTAGTTGGATAGTGCGGCCATAGTGCTTAGCGATCATTCTTAAACAGGTTGGCCCGCAGTCCATCTGATCATGCTGCTTGAAAAAGCTGAATTTTTCCGCCATACAAATTGATTTAGGTCCATTCGCAGGTTATGGGGTTATACCTGCATTTTAAAGGTTTATCAGTTGCATCCGAAACAAATGCCCTGCAATCAGTGCACATATATCTGAATTCGCACATCCGGCATATGCTAATTTTATCTTTGCTAATTGTCCAACATTCTTTAAATGCGTCTGACTTAACTATGTCCTTCAAACTGCTAGAATTTATCTGGCCGTAACTTTTGGTCAACGACGGGCAGTTTTTGATATTTCCGAACTGATCAACAGCTACCTTTCTGTTAAGGCAGGAATTAAATTGTAAGCTTTCAGTGAACATAGGTATGTTGACCGAAAAGTAAGCAGGTGATATGATACCGCAATGCGATTGATCAGTGACAGCCTCCGATGTAAAATGAACATGTTGACTAAATGGCCGGTAATCTTCTTTTTTAAAGAAGTCCAGCTCCTGGTGGAAATCAAAAACGGTAATACCGTGTATCTTCTGATAGTGCTGGTAAAGGTTTATATAATAGCCAGGCGGCCGTGCAGTATCATAAGGAATCACTACCTCACATAACATATCGAGGTCATTTAAAAACTCGAAGAGCCTGAGCGCCATGTTATGATTGTATCCTGGGAAAAAACGGACTTGTAAATGAGTACATCCGAGATCATTTAGATCTTTTAGAAAGCGGGAATAATCCTTCTGGTCAAACAGTGGCTGCCTGATATCAATAATGGCGTTTGTTATCGTGGCTGGCGCATCCCATTCCAGGTTTAAATCTGGAAAACATGCTAATTCATCCGGTCTGTTTGTCAATAACACATATTCTTTTTCAAGTAAAAAATCAAAATATTCGTCTAAAACATGATGAAATTCTTTCGGCGTATCGCCAAATACCGTAGTTAATTCTCGCTTGTTATATTTACTTAATATATCATACAAATCGTTTGGTATAAAATCAAATGTTTCTCTGTACAGGTCATAAATGATCGACCTGCTGTATCCTTTTACGGGAATGCAATTAGCTACCATAACCATATGGTCATTCAGGTCATACTTCATGTGTCCGGTGTTTTAAGATTTTAGAAATGGGTTTATAAAATCGTCCGGCGAGCAGCTCTCCTCTGTAATTCAAAAGAGGTATTTTCTTTACCAACACCGGCTTGTCAATGACCTTTACGTCAATGACCTTAGTTGAGAGTAACATCATATCCTGCTTCATGGGTAATAAGATGGTTAGCAAGTATTTTTTCTAAATGATAGTTGCAAGGTTTGGATACCATTCCGAATTGGCCAATAGGATTGATCTCCAGAAAAATATAGTTATGATTTTGATCTAAAATCAGATCTGCTGATCCCGAGTTTAGGTTCAATTTAGCGAATACTGTTTTTAAACGATTCTCAACTTCATCTGGCAGTTGATAAGGTATACCCCGGTTAGGCAGCTCGCTATCATATTTTCTATAGTCGGTTTCTGTTCTTTTATTGCCCTGAGATAAAATTGCCATCGAATAAAAGCGGTCATTAAAATAAAATGCTCTTATTTCGTAACGTTTCGAAATCTTTGTTTGCAGCAAGCTCGGAAAGAAGGAATCATCGAACTCATTTATATCCCGGTCATTTACCTGCTCTGTGTAGGCCATTTTAACAGTTCCGGGATTTCGAATCAGGAATTGTGATCCCATAATCTTTGTGATTACTTCTGTCTCATTTTTTAAGAAGTTCAAAGCGTATTGCTTATCTCCCGTAATCAATGTTCGCGGAATATCCAGCCCGGCATCCTGTGCCAGTTCCAGGACATAAAGTTTATTCACAAAGGCGTATAAAAAGTTATTAATGCAATATTTCTGAGTATCCAGATACTTAAAAAGGTAATTGTTAAGTACCTTGGATTCCGCATCTACTATTTCCTTGTAGTCCTCTGCCACCGGTTTTCGGAAATTAAAACTCCCCCGTCTATACCAAAGTACTTTAACCTTTTTAAGATCAATTTCATTTCCCTGTACATCAAGGACGATTTCTTTATTCAGGTCGAGATGTTTAACGTTGACCAGATCTTCTCCGTTTACCCTAAAATGTGGAACATGATTTTTTTTCAGCCATTGCATCACTTCATATGTTGACTGATCGTTTTTTTCGGAAACAATAAGTATCATAGAAAAAGAGCTTTTTATTTAAGAAGAAAAAAGAAAGAAGGTACTGCAAAGCAGTACCTTCTTTTTAAGTGTAGATAGGGCCGGGAGGCGCGTCTTCCGACACGGAGTTGTCCCAATGAGAAGGTACTTCATCGTAACCATAAGTCCAGATAGACTGGTTTGTTGGTTGCTGAAGGCCTCCCATAACATTTTTTAATTCTGCTTTTTCTAAAGTCTTAAACTTTTTAGAGTTTAATGCTTCCATGAATAAATATAAATTAAAATTATGCCTACTCTTACAGGTTTTCGGCTTCCCCTTTACAAGTTCTTATCTATTAGTTGAAATCCTGATTTAATGTCCTTGGTTTTGATTAAGTATTTGGTTTCAGATTTGTCCCGGTAGTTGATGACTAACTTTATTTCATTTGGCTCAATGAAGGTGGCGGTAAACGGGTATTTATCAGCAATAGTGATGGAGCCGTCTACATAATCAATTTTATCATTATGAATTTTAAAAAAACCGATATAATTATTTAATTTACGGATTACATTAACTTTTCCGCCCGGAAAGAAAATCATTCTAAATGTCCCGGCGGAATCGGTTTCATTTTTCTTTTCCCTCCATTCCCCATATATTGAATTAACTTTATTCATTACACCATCCTTGTTGTTATAATTGTTGCCGTATAAAGACATGCCGGAAATTGCCAAAAAGCAAAACATCAATATCGTTTTCATAATAAATTAATTTAATAACTCGTTATACCCCACTGCTTAGCATACGCCTCGATTGGCGGCAGGCCAACGGCAGCACGGCGCTCATTCACGTGCTCCTTATCTTTTATCGGTACGAATGAAAATTTGTTAGTCTTTTCATCCTTATCTAACTGTGTACCGTAGGTTTGATAGTGGTATCTGGCAGATTCGATCTTGTCCTGCAACAAAGCGAGGTTACCTTTTGATGCTGCGTTCTTATCTGCCGCATCTTTAAGCAAAGGGAAATATTTCTCCATGGTAGGAAGATCTGCATGGACGATCACCGCAAAAAGTGCCAAGTTGGCGATGTTTCCCACTTTATCGGGGCCCAGCCAGCCATATTTGTCCAGGATTGCTGTTGTTTTCTGCAGGTTGATCTTGTCTTGCGTTTTCATGCTGTCTAACAACGACTGCATTTGAGGTGATTTGAAACCGAATCTGTTCTGAATGCTGTCCGCTTTCCGACGGTAATACTGATCGGACGCGAAAATATCTTCTAATTGTTTTTTGACCGGTAGGTTGTATTGTGCTTCCAATGCAGTTTTATTATTACGAACGATAGTCATTAAATCTGGCCATCGGGAATCCTTATGAATGGATGCCAGATCAGAATCGATAGCGAGGTGCTGGTCATCGGCATATTTTCCGGCATTGGCAACTTTAAATAAATGAAAAAACGCGCTGTCCGCCTTACCGGATCTCGCCCAGGCGCAGGCTGCATTATAACGGTCATTCAGAATCGCGCGTCCGTTAAATGTATTGAAAGCTGCACTGTAAGTTGATGCTGATTGTTGATATTCCTTTTTTTGAAATAAGGTGTCGGCTTTTTTTACCAATTGAAAATATGCTGGCGGAGGGCCGGTCTGAGCGAAAATATCGCCGGAAAATAATAAAGCCAGGCCGATGAGATATAATTTATACTTCATATGACAAACCTTAAAATTTAACTAAATAAAGAATATTATTTTTTCATCAACGAATAATTAATAAGTCAAAAATATTTGAATGGAAATTTCACGTCAATAGTTTTAACATTTTTTAACAATTCTTTTTAGCCATAGAAATGCAAAACCATATCCTAAAGACAATTCCAATTCGAAGATGTTTTGCGCACGCTCTGACCACTTTTCCTGAACAGTTGTTCACTATTGCATTTGAACAAATAATCACTTGCAGCAAACTGAAATGTATAATGGCAAACATCATCACGCTAGCACATCAGAAAAGTGGCGGTGCGAAAAGCAAGTTAGCTTTGATCCTGCCCTTGTGCTTCCAGGATGAGTTAAAGATTACCCTTATCAACTCCTATCTTCAGGGAGATTTATGAAACCTGAAAAAATGTTACCTAAAAAGAAAACGCCGCGCATTAGTACGAGAGGTTGTCTCACAAGTCTATTATGTGGATATTCTGGAAGGCTTGGCCTGGCTATTCCGTGTGACTTTGAGCACCGGGTTGTATAAGCAATTAAGAAAATTGAAATTAGTAATTAATAAACTATTATGGTCAAAGTGTTACGGAATTAGCTGTTTGCTAGTCCGCAACGGGGTGATCAGTGACTCCGGAATGTCCACAAACCCTTCGCATAACTTGCTCTCACTGCTAACTGTCAATGCCCCCCTTTAAATGGGGAAAATTTATAGAAAATCAATTTTGAAAAATATTCCTGCGGCATCAATAGCATTTCTACCTGTTTCACGCTAATCTTATTTACGGCGATGTCACAGCTCGCAGCCCGTAAGTTTTGTAGAATAATTGTTCTTCAAATAAAAACTTTTTTCCCTCTAATTAATTTAGTATTCAACAATTTGAATAACAATTAATGGAATCTAATATACTACCCGGAAAACCTTTCCCGCTCGGTCCCACCTGGGACGGCAACGGAGTTAACTTTACCCTATACTCAGAAAACGCAACTGCAGTGGAACTATGCCTGTTTGATTCGGAGAATGATCAGCATGAAACAGCCAAAATTTCCGTAAAGGAAAAAACAAATTTCATCTGGCACATCTATATTGAAGGAATTGCTCCCGGCCAGCTATACGGTTTTCGCGTGCACGGGCCGTACGAACCTGAAAACGGCCATCGTTTCAACCCCAATAAACTGCTGATTGATCCCTACGCCAAGGCAATTTCAGGTAGTATAAAATGGAATGATGCCTTATACAGCTATAAAGTGGGAGATGAGGCGGAAGACCTGAGTTTCAGCGATAGCGACAGTGCGCCGTTTATTCCAAAATCTGTAGTCATCGATCAGCACTTCGACTGGGAGGGTGACACTTCTCCAAGTTACCAATATTATAATACAGTCATTTATGAAGCCCACGTCAAAGGGTTTACGCAGCTTAATCCTGAAATACCGGAAAACTTACGTGGGACCTATGCCGGAATCGCCCACCCTGCGAGTATCAAATATTTACAAGATCTGGGAATTACGGCGATCGAACTGATGCCTGTACATCAGTTCATTTCCGATCGGCATTTGAAAGAGAATGGATTAAGTAATTACTGGGGATATAACACCATTGGTTTTTTCGCTCCTGATTCGAGATATTCAGGCTCGGGCACCAAAGGCGAGCAGGTTACTGAGTTCAAAACGATGGTAAAGGAATTACATAAGGCAGGCATCCAGGTCATCCTGGATGTGGTATACAACCATACTGCAGAGGGCAACCAGTTAGGCCCAACTTTATCTTTTAAAGGTATTGACAACGCTTCCTATTACCGGCTCACTGATGATAAACGTTATTACAATGATTATACAGGAACGGGCAATACCTTGAATGCCTACCTGCCAAACGTTCTGCGCCTGATGATGGATAGCCTGCGCTATTGGATTACAGAAATGCACGTCGACGGATTCAGGTTCGATCTGGCGGCCACCCTCGCACGCGAGCTACATGAAGTAAACCGCCTGGGCGCATTTTTCGACATCATTCACCAGGATCCGGTAATATCACAAGTCAAACTGATAGCCGAGCCATGGGACGTTGGTGAAGGCGGTTATCAGGTAGGTAAATTTCCTCCGGGCTGGGCGGAATGGAACGGAAAGTACCGCGATTGCATAAGGGACTACTGGAGCGGCTCGGAGAATACCCTACCAGAGTTCGCGGACCGCGTAACGGGGAGCGCTGACCTTTATAAAGATTACCGCCGCCCTACAGCCAGTATCAATTTCATCACCGCGCATGATGGCTTTACGCTTAATGACCTGGTATCCTATAATGAAAAGCACAACGAGGCTAACGGGGAAGGTAATAAAGATGGGGAAAGCCATAACAGGTCCTGGAATTGCGGCGCCGAGGGACCAACTGACGATCCGGACATTATCAGTTTAAGGCAGCGTCAAAAAAGAAATCTCTTGACTACGCTCTTCCTGTCCCAGGGCGTGCCCATGCTCGTCGCGGGTGACGAAATCAGCCGTACCCAGCAAGGTAATAACAATGCTTATTGCCAGGACAACGAAATCTCCTGGATCAACTGGGAATCTGCAGATCATGAACTCCTGGAATTCACCATAAAACTGATCAGCTTACGGAACAGCCACTCCGTCTTTTCCAGAAAAGAATGGTTCAAAGGCGTTGCTGTTAATGAATCGAACATAGAAGATATAGCCTGGTTCCTTCCGGACGGAACACAGATGGAAGAAAGCCACTGGCAACAAAACTATGCAAAGTCTGTGGCCATATATCTCAACGGCAATGGAATTCATGGCGTCGGTTCCGATGGTAAACAAGTTGTGGACGATACTTTTTACCTGGTCTTTAACGCGCATGACCTGGGATTAGATTATAAACTTCCCCATGAAACTTATGGCAGGCAATGGAAAGTCGTCCTCGACACGAGCACTTCCGATACAGCCCCGGACAGAATTTATAAACCGCAGGAAACGGTTCATGTTGAAGGCCGGTCTGTGGTATTGTTAAAAGACGATACAATCAGACAAAATCAGGGTGATGACGAATAGAAGGACTTTAGGCGTAAATTTTGAAGCCGGCGTAGCCGAGATTTTGCTATGGGTGCCGCAGGCAAAGCAGGTATCAATTCGCCCGGATACCGGCAACGATCTGTTACTTGAGCAAAAAAAGCGCGGCTATTGGCAAATGCGTACCGGAGAACTTCGCCCCGGAATGAATTATCAGGTGGTCATCGACGGTGAAACATGGCCTGACATTCATTCTCTGTACCAGCCGGACGGTGTACACGGAGCCTCGTCCGCGTTCGATGTATCGGGTATGAAATGGACGGATCAGCGCTGGGACAATATCCCGCTACAAAACTACCTGATCTATGAGCTGCATACCGGCACATTTACACCTGAGGGCACATTTGATGGCATCGCGAAAAAATTAGATTACTTGGCTGCCCTGGGTATCACAGCCATCGAGCTCATGCCTGTCGCACAGTTTCCCGGTGATCGCAACTGGGGTTATGATGGCGTTTTTCCTTATGCCGTACATAATTCCTATGGCGGCCCGGCTGCGCTGCAGCAGCTCGTTGATCAATGTCACAGGAAAGGCCTTGCCGTGATTTTGGATGTAGTCTATAACCATATAGGTCCTGAGGGCAATTACTTCGGAAAATATGGTCCCTTTTTTACAGAAAAATACAAAACGCCCTGGGGAAATGCCATCAATTTCGATGATTCAGGCTGTGACGAGGTTAGGCGCTATTTCATTGAAAACGCACTGATGTGGTGCCGTGATTTCCATGTCGATGCCTTGAGATTGGATGCTGTTCATGCCATTAAAGATTTCAGCCCTGTACACGTGCTGAAAGAATTAACACTTGCGCTCAATGATTTGAAGCAATGTACCGGGAAGTCACATTATCTGATCGCGGAATGCGACTTGAACGATCACCGTTTTATCGATCCGCTCAAAGAGGGGGGGTACGAACTGGACAGTCAATGGCTCGATGAGTTCCATCACGCGTTGCGGATTAGTGCAGGTGGTAAGAGAGAGGGCTATTATGGTGACTTTCATGGCATTGAAGATCTCGGCGCCGCATTTGAACATGCTTATGTATACCACGGCCGCTATTCTGAACATCGCCAAAAAACTTTTGGCACCGATCCTGTTGAAAATCAAGGTCAGCAATTCGTGGTATTCTCGCAAAACCACGACCAGGTGGGTAACCGTATGCTTGGGGAAAGATCATCCGCTTTATTCAACTTTGAAATGCAGAAACTGATGGCCGCGTCGGTCATGGTCAGCCCTTTTTTGCCGATGCTGTTCATGGGCGAAGAATATGCTGAATCCAATCCCTTTCTATATTTTGTGAGTCACACGGATCCGGAACTGATCACAGCAGTACAAAAGGGGCGAAAAGCTGAATTTGAAGCTTTCCATACGGAAGGCGATGCGCCCGATCCGCAAGATGAAAACACCTTCCATCGATCTAAGCTGCAATGGGAAAAAATCGGTTCAGGAACCCATCGGACCATGTTTAACTATTACCAGGCACTCCTCAACCTTCGCAAATCCCATCCTGTTTTGCGTGTTCCGGACAGGCAAAATATGGAGGTTAACTCCAATAAAATCAACAATACGCTGCTTTTAACCAGGTGGTGCAACGAAAAAAAAATCCACTGTCTGCTCAACTTCTCAACACGGGACAGGGAATGTATGCTGCCTGCATTCAAGGAGAACGTCTCGATCATTTTTAATTCAGCTTCTGCAGAATGGGGCGGGCCAGTCATTAACAATGATGCGTTTCTATCATCTTCCCTGATTGTCATTCCAGCTCAAAGCATTTTAATATTTGAAGAATATGTTTAATCCTGTTTCCACATACCGCATACAATTCCACAAGGATTTCAACTTTAAAAATTTCATGGAGATCATCCCCTACCTACATGAGTTAGGTGTGGTGACCATTTACGCCTCGCCGATTTTTGAGGCGACAAAAGGCAGTATGCACGGATATGATGTAATTAATCCTCACCGGATCAATCCGGAAATAGGAACATTGCAAGAACTTCAGGCAATACGCTCGAAGCTGAAAAGTTTCGGCATGAATTGGCTGCAGGACATAGTACCTAATCATATGGCTTTTGATCCCGGTAACCCCTGGCTTGCGGACGTATTAGAAAAAGGTCAATCCTCCGATTACGTTAGCTTTTTTGATATTGACTGGAAAAACCCCGCTTTTGACGGTAAACTGATGGTGCCTTTTCTGGGCGAACCGCTTGATGAGGCGATTAATAGCAATACGATCCAAATTAAATACGCAGCCGGGAATTTTACGATCGATTATCTCGGGCAAGGCTATCCGTTGAATCAGGAATCGGTTCTAAAAATACTGGAATCGGAAAATGCTAAACCCGTTGAATTGGTACGATTGCTGTCCGATATTAACAGCAGAGATTCGGTCAAGCCATTGGGAAATGCATTACGGGAATTAAATAATGACTTGCAAGCCTATGTTGAATCCGTTGCAGCAAAGATCAATCTCGATCCTGAACAGCTGAGAAAAGTCATTGATCAACAGCATTATTTGCTAAGCTTCTGGCAGGATACTGACCACAAAATTAACTACAGACGCTTTTTTACGGTTAACGGTTTGATATGCCTTAATATACAGGATGAAAATGTTTTCGATACCTATCATAGTTTTTTGAAAACTTTGCTTGAACACGACCTGATCCAGGGTTTGCGCGTCGATCATATTGACGGCTTGTTCGATCCAACAACTTATCTGGAAAGGCTGAGGGCACTGGCAGGCGATCAGGTATATATCGCGGTAGAAAAGATCCTTGAACAGGGTGAACAGTTTCCGCAGCACTGGCCAGTACAGGGCAATACGGGTTATGACTTCCTGGGTGTTGTCAATAATCTCCTCACCGAGACCCGAAGTAAAAAATTGTTTACCGATTTTTACAAGAGCTTCGCGACCGACAGAAAACCGGTCAGGCGGTCGATAATCGAAAAGAAAAGCGATATACTTTACCGCCACATGGCAGGAGAACTCGACAACCTGTACCGGCTATTCAGTAAAATCCCAATAACGCAACAAAACCTGCAAAATATTAAAGAGGAAAAGTGGAAAGCGACAATCGGAGCTTTTCTGATCCACTGTCCGGTATATCGTTACTACAGCAACCAATTTCCACTCCAATTTGCAGAGGCTGATGTTTTGAAGGGAATATTCCGGCAGGTAGCGGCGGCTAACCCTGAACTTGAAGAACCAGCGTCTTACCTGAACGAATTGTTTACGGCCGTTCATCCCATCAAGGTACAGGCTGATATCTCGTTCTTCTTCCAGCGTTGCATGCAGTTTACTGGGCCTTTGATGGCTAAGGGTGTGGAAGATACGCTGATGTACACTTATGACAGATTTATCGGGCATAACGAGGTTGGCGATTCCCCGGAGGAGTTTGGAATAAACGTTAAGCAATTTCATGCCTGCATGATCGAGCGACAGGGGAGTTGGCCGCTTTCGATGAATGGAACTGCCACACACGACACTAAACGCGGCGAAGATGTACGGGCCAGGCTCAACGTTTTAACCGATATTCCCGAAAAATGGGTTGAACAGGTTAATGCCTGGCAGATTGCAAACCAGCAGTATAAAACAGGGAACATTCCAGATAGCAACGATGAATATCTGATCTATCAAACCCTGGTCGGTTTTATCGGCCTCAACAATGAGCCGGATGATCAGTCGGTCACCAGGCTCGAGGAATATCTTACGAAGGCACTTAGGGAAGCCAAATTGCACACCCAGTGGGCAGAACCGGACGAACAATATGAACAAGGGACGCTGCTATTTGCACGCAAATTACTTGGCAGCGCGGAATTTTTGAAAAGCCTGCGGAAGTTCCAGCACACGATATCCGACGCCTTCATCAACAATTCACTCACACAGGTATTATTAAAATTCACATCACCGGGTGTCCCGGACACTTACCAGGGCTGTGAACTTTGGGATTTCAGCCTCGTTGACCCCGATAACCGGAGGCCCGTTGACTATGAGCTGCGCGCATCTTCACTCCGCAAGATCAAAAGCTTTAAATACGAAGCACATGGCCAAAACAAAGAAAATGGCTTACTGAAATTATGGCTAACACAAAAGCTTTTAGCAGAGCGGAAGCTTAACCCATCGCTATTTAACCTCGGCAGTTATATTCCACTCCAAGTGGAGGGTAGATTTAAATCCCATTTCGTCGCATTTGCACGGGTATATCAGCGGCAATGGATTATCAGCATTTCAGCCCTCCATACCGCCGCGATAAGTTGGGAGGATGAAGGTTGGGCAGATACCAAAGTCATGCTGCCGCCCGATGCGCCTTTACAGTGGATTTCTGTCTTGACAAAAGAAAAGGTATTGTTGGACACTGCAATTCCTTTGAATGAAAATTTGCAAACCTTGCCTTTGCTTTTATTAAGATCAGAGCCTGCTTCAGAAAAACGAGGTGCGGGCATTATCCTGCATATCACCTCACTCCCATCTCCTTACAGTATCGGAGACATGGGCCCTGAAGCACGAAGATTTGTAAAATTCCTTGGGCATTCGCATCAACGTTACTGGCAGTTGCTTCCGGTAAACGCTACGAGTCAAGCTTCCGGCAATTCTCCCTATAGTTCGATAGCGAGTATGGCTGGCAACACTTTGCTGATCAGCCCGGACGATTTGGTGAACGATGGCTGGTTAACTGCAGAGGAGACAGCAAAGTTCAGGCGATCGGGTAATTCCATGGTTAATTACGATCGGGCTGCTATGATAAAAAACGAATTGCTCAACTTAGCTTATACACGTTTTAACCGGACCAAAGACAATCCTTTGCAAAAGCAATTTGAAGATTTTAAGGTTAGGGAACGGGCCTGGCTACATGACTTCGCATTGTTTGAA
>Ga0163162_10002317_pt1 | contig 17858 bp, 13 predicted proteins | sample S55metaG_FD_115310 | JGI IMG/M metagenome (GOLD analysis project Ga0163162, IMG submission 115310) | Switchgrass rhizosphere microbial communities from Kellogg Biological Station, Michigan, USA - S5-5 metaG | ecosystem: Host-associated > Plants > Roots > Rhizosphere > Soil | place: USA...
ATGCGATTTCCGTAGCGACCAACAATTGCGCCGAAGTAAGGATGGCCTTTCAAATAACTGTCGAGGTTGTTGAAGCCAAGGACTACGTCGTCAAATTTATTGTTGCGATCTGGCGCGGTAAGAGAGGTTACGATAGCGCCATAGTTCATTATCCTCGCTTCCATTCCGTTTCGATTGGTAAGTGTGTAGAGATCGACAGGCTGACCGTCTGCTGTTCCAAAACTTGCCTTGGTGATCTTTTGTGCGTTCGCACTCGAAATGGCAAGGAGTAATAACAGGCAGAGGAACAGACTCGACAAAACTCTCGTTGGTTTCATAGGTTTCTTTCCTTTTTCGATAATCAGACAGAGCTGGAGTTGGTTGTTTCACTAAGTTGAAGTTTCAAATGATCAAAGCTGTGCGTACCTGGAGAAGACCCGGAGATGACAAGCGGCAGATACCCAGTGCGTTCTTGAAATTCTTGTCTCAATCGCTCGATCGCAGCGCTCGAACCTCGATTACCGAGTACAGCGACGGTGCCACCACTGCCGCCACCAGTGATTCTCGCTCCGTAAATTCCGTCGCCGATCATTTCACGAGCGAGATTGACGATCAGATCCGTCGCTTCAGATCCCAATCCGCAGTTTGAATAACTTTGGTGTGACTCGAACATCAATCGTCCAAGGTAAGGCGACTGGCTGATCTGTTCCCAGTATTTGATGATTGAAGCAAACGCTGTTACGCGCGCGTGTTCATAAATTGGATGCTTAGTCGCTTGCAGAACGGGATATTCGGTATCGCGGCGAACAGCGGTTACGGAATCAGTGATCCCGTGAAAACGATCAAGAAAATCCGCGCCGCCAAGAGATTGAGGTAGTGCAAGCGCATACTTCGCTTCGAATTCTGCCGGAGTTATGTTTGCGAGGTAGCCATTCCATTTCAAGTCGTCGATGAGAACACTTCCATCTTCTAAATTGGCTACAGGTAGTCCAGCCACGTCGGCGATGATTCGATAACCCATGAATGCGGCCGTACGCACAGTTCCGTAATCTGAGCCGCTCACTGAGTGTCGCACTCCGGAATCGATGCCCCACAATTCGAGTTCATCGGGCAACGACAGTGTCCCTTTCAGGATGTCCGGCTGACATAACAACTCCAGCAGACGGTTTTCCTCACCGCATGCTGAAGTCATTTGATCCATGATCCCACACGGCGCTCCGGCAATGATGTTCTCGACTTTCTGACAAAGCCGAGCGAGTTCTCTACATTCAAGATCGAGGTCGAAGGCGACGTTTACCGCCTGCATGACCGCAACTTCCAACGCGGCGGAGGAACTCACACCTTTGCCTTCAGGTACCGAAGAACTAATGAATATTGCTGCGCCTTCGTTAAAGCGAATGCCCTTCTCACGCGTCAGTACCGGAAAGATACCGGCAACGTACGCAGCCCAATGAGTGGCGCGATCTGAAAAGCATTCTCGAGCGGTGTCATAATCGACACCCGTGGCGTTGTCGGTATGAAGCGCTGAGAGATCGATCTCAAAAGAGCGTGTCTCCGAGCCGGTGCTCTGACTCAGTACACGTAGTTCGGTGGACTTAAGTTTTTGCAGGGCGACATGCGTGGCGCCAGCGATCGGTAATTGAAGTACAAGCGATCCAGAGTAGTCCGCGATACCACCCATAACATCGAGTCGACCCGGCGCGCGTGTTACGACTAGTGAATCGCCATCAAAAAAGTTACTAACGGCCGAGAGCGTCGCAAGGAATTCCTGCGTGTCAGACTTCGGTGTTCCTTTGATCACTCGATAGTTCGCCATACTCAGAATGTCCGATAAGCTTCAGCTTGTCGGATCTCAGTTGCCCTTCCGACAAGCTAAAGAGCCACTTGCAAAAATAATCAAAACGCGAACAAAACAATGTCAGGGTTTCCACTCCGGAGGAGTGACATGTTTATAGCCAGCAAGCCATTCTCTTCCGGCTCTGTTCGGAAAAGCGGCATGGCGATCCCACTTAGGCTCGAACGAATGACGCTCTTCCGAACAGAGCAGAGTTGTTGAGTCGCGTCGAGCTATAAATATCGCACTCCTCCGGAGTGAAGAAAGAACTTCTGAGGAGGCAAAAGCTTTTTGTAAATCCTACTCCGCGATTCACGCGTGGACTTTTGCAAGAGGCTCTAAAGCTTATCGGACACCTAACCCTCTTCGCGTCAATGCACTCATCAGCAATGGCTCGATCTGTTGGCGTATTGCCTCGTTTGCATAACCAGCCCACGCAACATCTGGTTTAACTGACAGTTGATAACTTAATGGTCCACCACTCAAATCAGTGACAGTCACTCCAGCTTCTCGTGCAATCAACTCCGTGCAGACGTCGTAAGGATGACAACAAATACCCATAACGACTCCACGTTGGGCGAGTAGCGAGTTCATCAGTGGTCGAATGTCGGCAGTGAAGCGATCGTGACCTGACATGAGTTCATAGAGTTGTCCACCGGAGGACGCGTATTGATCTTCAAAACAGTGGGCCTTGTCAGGCTTCACCGGTCCGAGCGCTCCTATCACAATCTCCTCATCAATTGCAGCCAACTCATCGCGCGCACCTGGGAAGAAACGAGAAACCTGTGCGTAACCGTGTGCAATTGACTTCGCTCGTGACGGTCTCACTGACAAGGGAACCGTTTGACCGGTTACACGATTAAAGCGCTCGGCTTCTACGCCACGCCCTCGAGTGGCCCATGCGCAATCCGACAAGTGTTGCTTGACGAGAGGAATCTCCGTTTGAATCGCAAACTCAATATCGAGAAGGGAGGTACCCGGACCTTTGTTAGGTGCCACGCCAGTCAGGATCCAGCCACTTCGTTTCTGGTACATCAAGCCGCGCGTACCGTCGATCGGGTCCACGATGATTCGCCACCGGGCATCGTCTTCCTGAGCACCCGCTGGCAACGTCACCTGTCCCGAAGGCAAACCCTCTGCAATTAAGACCACAGGTGCGATAGTGGCGATCTCACGCTCGAAGAAGTCAATCAGCAGTTCCTCGCTAACGCGATCGACTGCATAGATCGTGTCGCCCTCTTCCTCGCGAGCTATAGCGGCGAGGTCTTCGACAGCAGAGCGCTCACACGATTCCACGACCGCTGCGCGAACGATTTGATGCAGCTGTTTTAGTGGTTGAATCAGCGACTGTATGTCCGCTGCCTCGGTCATCTGATTTAACTCTCGGAATAATGCGTAGCCGGGAGGCGCGCGCAATTCAGTAGCTTTTTGCCCGGGAGAACTGTCGCTAATCGAGCGTTCTTCCCAGCCAGCAGTGCCAGGGCCGTGAAGTCGTCAGTTTTATTCGGTCGCAGGAAGTTCTCGTTTGGTCGACTCTCTCATCATCGCTACCTGCCGCCGATTTCTGCGCTCAGTCAGAATCTGATCAGCCATAACACCGATCAAAATCACTGCACCCATCACAGCGAAGTCGAGGGAGCTCGGAATACCCAAAAGGTTCACGAGGTTGCGGAGCACCTGCAATAGAGCTGTGCCTATCAGGATTCCCACGACAGATCCTTCGCCGCCGCGCAACGAGCAACCTCCAAGGACAGCCGCCGCGATTCCGTAAAGTTCGTAAGCGTTTCCGTGATTGGCGGGGGAAACAGAATTTGTATAGAAGGCGATAATGATTCCGGAAACGGCGGTGAGTGCTCCGGAGATGACATAAGCTGCGGTGACGATACCTTTTGTATTGATGCCGGCGTAGCGCGCCGCTTCCGCATTTCGACCGGTGGCGAACAGGTAGCGTCCATAGACTGAACGATGCAGCACGACCCAGGTGATTATGCTGATTAAAATCAACATCACGAACGGCATTGGAATACCGAAGAGATTTCCGTTGGCTACGTAGCGCAGAAAATCCAACCCGGCTACTGTTCCAAAACCCTTCGTTTCATCTTTTGTGATGAAGCGCGCAAGTCCTCGATAGAACAACAGACCACACAACGTAACAATAAACGGTTGCATGTTTAGTCGTGTGATCAGGGAACCATGCAGGAGTCCCAGAAGCATCCCGATCAGAATTGAGAGTAGGATTGAAGGAACAACACCCAGTCCCCATTCGGTCAGCATCATCGACAGCAGAACTCCGAGTAATGCCATCATCGAACCCACAGAGAGTTCGATACCGCCGGTAATGATTACAATACCGAGGCCGATGCTGAAGATGCCGAAGGCCCCAATCTGCCTCGCCAGGTTCTGCAGGTTGATCGGAAGCAGAAAGTTAGGATTGACGATAGCTACGATAACGCAGAGAACGATCAGAAGTACGAAGATTCCGAGTTCTTTTTTCATGGGCTTATCCTGCGGCGCCGGTCGCCAAATGCATTACTGCCTCTTCGCTGAATTGCGGACGATCAAGAATTCCGGTAATGCGTCCCTCGTGCATTACGGCAATACGATCACTGATACCGAGCACTTCTTCCATCTCACTGCTTATCACGATTACCGAAACGCCGTCACTCGCCAGCTTGCGAATTAGCGCATAGATCTCCGCCTTCGCGCCGACGTCGATACCACGAGTAGGTTCATCAAAGATGATTACCTTGGGTGAGAATGTCAGCCATCTGGCAAGTACGACTTTCTGCTGATTCCCGCCGCTTAGATTAGCGGCGCGCATTTCCGGTGATGGCGTTTTGATATTGATGGACTTAACAGCGTTGAGTGCGGCGGTCGTTTCCCTGGCTGAGTTGATAATCTTCGCAGTTGAATAGCTATCAAGGTTTGGCAGGGAAATGTTTTCTCTTACGTTGAAGTCGACAACGAGGCCGCAGTTGCGCCGATCTTCCGGAACGAGATAGACGCCGTGACTGATCGCGTCCCTTGGTCCCGTGAAACTTAAGACTTTGCCGTTAAGTTTCACTTTGGCTTCGATCGCTTCATCGACACCAAAAAGCGTGCGCGCCATTTCAGAGCGACCTGAACCCACAAGCCCTGCAATTCCCAAAACTTCACCGCGGGCTACATTGAATGAGATCGGCTGATTCGGATATCTCTGTGTACGTAGTCCCTCAACCGCAAACCAATCATAGTTTTCTTTGTGGTTTCCATTGCCTGTGTGCTTGAACATCTCCTTCAAGTCGCGTCCGACCATCATTCGCACCATGCGATCGCGATTGATTTCGTTTCGTGCGAGTTCACCGGCATTGCGGCCATCGCGAAGTACAACGGCGCGGTCGGCAATCTCTTCCACTTCGTGCAGACGATGTGAAATGTAGATGATGCTGACATGGTGCGCCTTTAGATCCATGACGATCTCGAGCAGACGTTGTGTTTCAGTTAATGTCAAACTGGAAGTCGGTTCATCCATGATGATGATCCGTGCCCCGGTAGAGATCGCGCGGGCAATTTCGACCAGTTGCTGTTGCGCGATCGACAAACGACTCACTGAAGTACGGCTGGAAAGATCGAGACCAAGTTTTTTGAGCAACTGGTCTGCTTCCGAGTAAAGACGCTTGCGGTCGATAAGTTTTAGGGGGCCGCCTATGGTTGGCTCGCGTCGCAGGAAGATGTTGGCTGCGACGTCGAGATTGTCGAGAACGCTGAGTTCCTGGTGGATAAACTCGATGCCGAGTGCGCTTGCCTCACTCGGCGATTTGATCTCGACCTCTTTCCCCTCGATCTTCACCGTGCCCGAGTCTCTATTGATCGCACCGCCAAGAATCTTCATCAGCGTAGACTTGCCGGCGCCGTTCTCTCCAATCAACGCGACGATCTCACCAGTGTCAACAGAAAGACTGACATTGTCTAAAGCAACGACGCCGGGGAAACGCTTGCCGATGTTGAGCAGTTCGAGAATTGGAGTTGGTTTGTCTGTCATGACAACTAATCTTCGAATGTCCGATGAGACTCTTCCAAAAATCCTACTTCTCATTCTCCCCTGGCTTTAGCCTGGGGAATCGGAGTTCGCATAAGATTTTGGAACCGTTTTAACGGTTTCAGAAAAACTCCGGTGTTGCTTTAAAGAAACCGTTGAAACGGTTAACTGCTTTTCCGAGTCGCCCTAACCCCAAGCTGAAGCTTGGGGTGAATGAGAAGAGCATATCGGACACCAGAAGCTAGCTTCTTCCTCTCAATTGATTGATCTTCTTTGAGAACTCTTCTACGTCGGCTTTCTTGATCGCGAGCGTCGGAACAAAAATCTGCTTGGTGGCAGGAATGCCAGACTTGTCACCATTCAAGATCTTCGCCATCAATTCCATCGATTTGAAACCAAACTCAAATGGTTGCTGTACGACTGTGGCGTAGATAGCACCGTCTCGAATTCCTCCGAGTGTTTCGTCCTCTTCGTCAAACGCGACAATCTTCACTTTGTCGACTTTGTTTGCTTCCTTCACCGCACTTAGGATCGCCGGTCCATTATATGACCACAAACCTACGAGTCCCGCGATATCCGGAACATTCACCAGCGTGTCTGAGGCGTTCGACTTTGCTCTTACGCGATCGGTATTGTCTGTACGAACATCGACAATCTGGATATTCGAACCAGCCAACACTTCTTTTAGTCCCTGGTAGCGTTCGCGGGCATTTTGGGCGTCGAGGACGCCAACGAAGACCATAATCTTTCCACCCTGTGGGATTGCTTCCTTCACCAGGCGACCTGCTTGCCGTCCGGCTTCGACGTTATCGGTTCCGATGTAACAAGTACGATTGCTGGTCGGTGCATCGCTGTCTTGAGTAACGACAAGCGCTTGAGATGCTGCACGATTCAACATCGGTGTTTGATTAGCAGGATCGACCGGGCTGATGGCGATCCCATTAATACCCTTAGCCAACAGATCATCCACAACGCGCTGTTGCTCGGCAGCAGTCCCATCCGAAGTGATTCTAAACTCTACATCGATACCGGGAATTTCTTTGGCAGCTTTTTCTGTACCTTTACGGGCTATGGTCCAGAAGTCAGAAGCATTGTTGGTGACGAAAGCAAGTTTGTGTTTGCCACCCGTGCCTCCACCCTCAGTTTTTGGTTTGCATGAAGCGAAGACCAGCACACAGGCAAGAATGCAAAAAATTGCGGAGACTAGGCGAACACGGTTTTGTGGTTGCATTTGATTTCCTCGTTAGTTGGTTTGAGATGTTCGATATGCTTTAGCTTGTCGACTACTTTCTTTGTCAGAGCCAAACAGTTTCACCGACAAGCTGAAGCATATCGGGCATTAGCTTATTGTTTTTAGCGCCGGATATATTGCGCGATACGACTGGTATTGATGAGCTAATAACTCTTTTGCTTCTTTGTTCGGTTGAATGACGTCACGTGTGCGCACGACAGCTTCACAAGCTGCGTCGACAGAATTCCAAACGCCAACGCCGACTCCGGCAAGCATCGCCACACCATAAGCCGCACCCTCTTCTGCTTCTACGGTCGCCACTTCCCGACCATATATGTCAGCCTGGATCTGGCGCCATAAGGGTGAACGTGCACCGCCACCGCCGAGCCTGACGGTTTTCACAGGTACACTCATCTCATCGAAGATCTCAAATGAATCGCGGAGGCTGAAAGCGACGCCTTCCATGATTGCGCGAACTACATGCGCCCTCGTATGACTCGCAGTTAGACCGACGAGCGCTGCGCGTGCGTCAGGATCGAGATGCGGTGTTCTCTCGCCCATTAAATAAGGAGCCCAGATTGCACCGTTCGATCCTGGTTCGACCTGTGCAGCTTCCGCGGCCAGCGCGTCGTATGGATCTCCGTTGTCAGATTTAACGCCAAACTGATCGCGAAACCAACGAAGTGAGAGACCGGCACCTTGGGTCACACCCATCACGTGCCAACGGCCAGGAACTGCGTGACAAAAAGTGTGAACGCGACCCTTTGGATCGAGCGCAGGTGTATTGGTAGCAGCGAACACCACACCTGATGTTCCGATCGTTGCGCTAACTGCGCCGGGTTGGACGATTCCAATTCCAACTGCGCCACCCGCTTGATCGCCTGCGCCCGCAACAACGGGTGTGCCGACACGCAAACCTGTCAACTCGGAAGCAGCTCCTGAAATCGTGCCAGTGATTTCTGGTGACTCATAAACTCGCGGCAACAAGGAGGGGCTGATTTCCGTAGCCGTCAACATTTCGCTTGACCATTTCCGCTGCGCAACATTCAAAAGGAGCGTGCCCGAAGCATCAGAAACATCAGTTGCTTTGTCGCCGGTTAATCGGAATCGAACATAGTCCTTTGGTAACAAAACCGATCGAACGCGACTCCACAGGTTCGGTTCATTCTCACGAACCCACAACATCTTTGGAAGTGTGAACCCCGTCAACGCCGGGTTGCATGTCAGTTCGATTAACCGCTCGGCACCTATGTCCTTCGTCAATTGTTCGCATTGCGAGGCGCTACGTTGGTCGCACCAAATCAACGCCGGCCGTAAGACTTCGTCGCGCTCATCGAGTAAGACAGCGCCGTGCATCTGTCCTGATAGTCCAACTGCAGCGATCTCTTCCGAAAGCAGGTTGTCGCTGGACACGACCTGCCGGATAGCTTCAGCCGATGCACGCCACCAGTCATCTGGACTTTGTTCGGCCCAACCAGTGTGCGGTGAAGCGAATGCTTCATGCTCAATAGTCGCAGAAGTAACAATTTGTCCCGTCTGGTCAATCAGTACGGCCCTGGAGCCGCCTGTGCCAACGTCTATTCCAAGTAGCAGCATTATGGTTTTAGCCGCAGTGATTTCCGGAGTATTGCGCGGGGAACGGGCTCACTCCAACGGAACATGAAATCATTCGGGTCGATTAGGTCACACTTCTTAGCATATTCGGAACCTTTCGAAAAGACACTTTGTTCGATACCACGACAAATCTGTCGAAGGGGGCATTCCAGTTGACCGAGTCAGCAAGATGGATCAAACACAAACATTGGCCACACAGACATCAGAATTAAGTAGGAGGCCCAGAAGTAAATTCGCTTCAGATACAGGTGATGAAACTCTTAAGAGCGTCTTGCAAAATTCAACTTCTCATTCTCCCCTGGCTTTAGCCTGGGGATCAGATCTCGGTTGAAAGCTCGGAACCGTTTTAACGGTTTCCGAAAGATTCCGGGTTTTCTATCTAGACCGTTGAAACGGTTAGCGGCTTTTCGGGTCGGCCCTGACCCCAAGCTGAAGCTTGGGGAGAATGAGAGGTTGAATTCTGCAAGACGCTCTTATGTGTGACTTGAACAAGCAAGGAAGTCGCAAGACTCTCAAACTTGACTGTTTGTAGAAGCGCGGCTTAATCTCGCGCACTCGTAAGCTGATCTCCCAAACAAGACCTGCAAGTGAATACGTAAGCGTTTTCAGCTGTCTTGATCGACTGCTGTCACGCCGTTGATTGAAACCATGAAACAGTGCCCAACGTGTAAGCGCACGTATTCTGATTCTTCACTATCTTTCTGTTTAGACGACGGCGCTTTACTGTCGGCGCCATTTCCAACGCAGGCAGTTGGAGGTCGGGCGGTCGATCCTCCACCAACGCTCGCGATGCCAGGCGAACAACCAGCGCTCACACAACCCGCTCGCACCCGACAGTCAACAATCACAGCCCTCAACGTTCCAGTTCACACGGCTGACAAGTCGACGGTTACAGTAGAAGCGCCTTCCCCAGTGTCACGACGATGGCAAATCCAAATTACCGCTACGTCTTTTCTCGCGCTGTTTGCGATCGTCGGCATCGCGCTTTATGGGCTGCCTTTCTATTACGACTATATGGTGAGGGAACTCGGCCTCACACGCGCTCAGGTCACGTCAGGAAACGCGCTAAGTAAATTAGTTGTTGGTCCGCTCTTTGGATACTTCGCAGGTTGGATTGTCGATAGGTTTGGTCCGCGACGTTTGATGCTGGTTGGAATTCTAATGGCCGGCGCCGCTCTGATCGGACTTGGAAACATGAGCGCGTTGTGGATGTTCTATTTCTTTTATTTACTGAACGCGCTTGGCTATGTATGTGCCGGACCACTGCCAAACCAGGTGTTGCTGTCGCGCTGGTTCGACAAGTCGCGCGGCAAAGCAATGGGCAGCGCGTACCTGGGTATTGGTCTGGGTGGCGCGATAGTGTTTCAGCTCTCCGCACAGTTGACTCGACTCTTCGGCTGGCATGTCTCTTTGAGTGTTCTTGGAGTGCTGATTATCGTCATTGCATTTCCACTTGCGTTCTTTGTTAAAGAATCTCCACAAGGCACGCCGACGGGGTTGAAGCCATTGGCTTCTCCTGAACCGATCGGATGGGTACTCGGTAGTCCAAAGTTTTATCTTCTGATGATCGGAAGCATGTGTTCGATCGGAGCAGTTGGCGGTACGAATCAACATCTCAAACTGTTGCTCGCATCTGATTTGCACTTCACAGATCAGCAAGTTGCGAATGTTGCTTCCCTGGTTCTGGTGTCGAGTCTGCTTGGGCGCTTGTTGATGGGGTGGCTCGCAGATCATTTTCCGAAGAAGTACGTAATGTTGCTCATCTATTTGATCGTTGCGATTGGAATCTCACTCTTGTTCTTTGCGACTGTTCCCGGGGTGATCTACTTGTTCGCTGTAGTATTCGGCATAGGTCTGGGCGGCGATTACATGATTATCCCCTTGATGGCCGGTGAACTTTTTGGCGTGAAAATCCTGGGACGTTTAATGGGCATTGTGCTTACGGCTGATGGTGTGGCAGAAGCGTTGGCGCCACTCCTGGTTGGCAAGATGCGAGACCAGTTGGGCGAATACGGAGTTGCTTTTGCTGTTCTTCTCGCACTGGCCCTGATAGGTTCAGTAGCAATTGTTTTGTTACCAAAGAAGCCTGTAGTTATCAGATGAACTTTGACCACGTGATACTAATCAGGCCGGTCAGGCGTTCGATGTCTTCGACGCTTAGCGTCGGTTGAGTTTAGCCCGGCGTTTCAACGCCGGGAAGATTCGTGCAGTATCCGCGTCGCGTAGCGACGCTTGAATCCCAATTCGTTTCAGGCGTCGCTGTGCGACGCGTAACATCTCAACGCGTTTCCCGGCGTTGGAACGCCGGGCTAAACTCAAGCGACGCTACGCGTCGAAGACACTGCTTGCGACGAATCGACCTGATCATCAAACCAATGAGCTCCTCTTCATCATCCGCCTTACGACGCGTCGCTCTCGTTACCGGTGCGTCGCGGGGAATCGGCCGAGCGATTGCGATTGAATTGGCTCGCATCGGTTGCGACGTAATGATGAATTTCGTTTCGAACCAGTCGGCAGCGGAGGATGCTCAACAACAGGCCAGGTCAATCGCTCCGGAAGGAACTCGTTTAGAGATTAGTCGTGCTGATGTGGCCGATGCTGCCGACCGCGAACGTTTAGTAGCGGAAACCAAAGCTTCGTTTGGTCGTCTTGATTTTCTTGTCAACAACGCCGGCATCGCTCCCGACAAGCGCGTGGATCTGTTAAACGCAAGTGAAAAGAGTTTCGATCATTTGATCAACGTCAACTTGAAAGGGCCGTACTTCCTGAGCCAGGCAGTTGCACGTTGGATGATCGAGCAGAAGAAAACACGCGACCAGGATTATTCACCCGCGATCATCAACATCACTTCAGTATCTGCATTCGCCGCTTCACCTGAACGAGGCGATTATTGTGTCTCCAAGGCCGGTCTGGCGATGATGACCAAGTTGTATGCGCTACGCCTTGCAGACGAAGGCATCAATGTTTATGAGATTCGCCCAGGGGTGATTGAGACCGACATGACGGCGAACGTAAAAGACAAGTACGATCGAATGATCGCGGATGGGTTAACGCCGATCAAAAGATGGGGCACGGGCGAAGACGTCGGCCGCGCGGTCGCCGCGATCGCATCGGGCAGTTTGCCTTTTTCAACTGGTGAAGTAATCAACGTAGACGGTGGTTTTCATCTCAGGCGTTTGTGAGGTTATGTCAGAGAACTTATTAGGTCAGGTCGAACACGCATTTTCTTTTGCGCAGGAACAAGTGAGCGCACTTGTAAAACGCGATCCGGATTTTTACCCGCTCTACACCGATCACGGAAAGTGGCGCCACACAAAACCAGCCTGGACGCGTTGGTGCGACGGCTTTCTTCCGGGAATGATGTGGATCTTTCATCAAGAAACAGATGGCCCCAATTGGCGAACACTTGCCGAGAAGTATTCGCGCCCTCTCGAGCCTCGTAAAGACGATCGTGAAGTTCATGACCTGGGATTCATTTTCTACCACGGCACTTATAAACGTTGGTACGAAGCAACGGTTCGCGATGGCTCACCGGATCAATCTCTGAAGGACGTTGTGGTTCACGCCGGACAGACACTCGCGCTACGCTTTAATGACCTCGCCGGTTGTTTGCGGTCCTTCCACGGTCCCGACTCCAACTTCATCGACATCATGATGAACGTCGGCATTATCTTCTACGCCGCACTCGAAACAAACGACACTGCATTACTTGAATTAGCCCACAAGCATTGTCAGACAACACGTCGAACGCTTGTGCGCGGAGATGGTAGTACCGCTCACGAAGGTATATTCGATCTCAACACTGGCGAGTTTCTAAAACAGACAACCCAGCAGGGTTATCGTGGTGATTCATGCTGGTCACGTGGACTTGCCTGGTCGCTTTACGGTTTCGGAACGTGTTTTCAGCTGACGCGCGATCCAACGTATCTGGAAGTTGCTCAGTTGAATGCTGACTGGTGGTTAGCACATGTTGCGGAAGATGGGGTTGCCCCGTGGGACTTTGATGCGCCCTTGAGTGGCACTCTTATCCGGTCACAAGTCGATACCAGTGGATCCGCGATTGCCGCAGTTGGACTCTTCAATCTCGCGGAACTGTCGCCGAGTGTTGCGAGACGAAAGGCGTACCTGGATTGCGCGCTTCGAACTGTCGACTCGTTGACTACTCGGTACCTTGGTGAAGGCGAAGATGGTTGGGAAGGAATTCTTCGTGGAGGCGTTTACCACATTCATAAAGATCTTGGAGTGAATGAGTCAGTGATGTGGGGCGAGTTCTTTTTTGTTGAAGCGTTGCAGAAGGCCAGGCGCTTACTGTCCGATAAACTTTAAGTGGCACAGACTTCAGTCTGTGTAGGCCAACAGAGATCAATATTCCAAGGACCACAGACTAAAGTCTGTGCCACTCAATCATGCGAGCGTATCCACCAATTGGGGGTATTCGAACTGTAGAGGAGTTCAAAAAACACCTCGTCGTGCTTGATCTCTCAATACCGTGCGACGTTGAGTTGCAGACCGGCCCGGAATCCACTCTCGCACAACCAATCAAGCTAAACGACAAATCAATAGGCAACCGCTTTTGTATTCACCCGATGGAAGGTTGGGATGGAACCGCCGATGGAAAGCCGAGTGAAGCGACCATTCGACGTTGGCGAAACTTTGGCTTGAGTGGCGCGAAGTTAATCTGGGGTGGTGAAGCGGTTGCAGTCCGCCATGATGGTCGAGCAAATCCGAATCAGCTTTTGATGAGTGAAGCAAACAAGAGCGGTCTTGCCGAACTGCGCGATGCTGTACTCAACGCCCATCGTGAAGTCGCCGACACCACGGACGATCTTTTGATTGGATTACAACTGACGCACTCAGGTCGCTTCAGTCGACCTAATCAGAAGACGAAGCCTGAACCACGCATCCTTTATCATCATCCCACCTTAGATGCGCGAGTTGGAGTTGACGAGAAACATCCGCTGCTAACTGACGGTGAGATTCGCGAAATCATCGACGACTTTCTTTTCGCCGCGCGAGTTGCGGATGAACTTGGCTTTGACTTCGTAGATATCAAGCACTGTCACGGGTACCTTGGTCACGAGTTCTTGAGCGCACACACGCGCGAGGGTTTGTACGGCGGCAGTTTTGAAAATAGGACACGCTTTCTTCGTGAGATAACTGCAGGCATTCGGTCAATCGCTCCTCGATTGCAAATTGGTGTTCGCGTGTCTGGGTTTGATCTGGTTTCGTTCAGACCCGATCCTGAAAGCACTTCGGATCGGCAGATGGGAATTGGCGTTCCGGATCGGTATGAGAACATCCTGCCATATCGTTTTGGTTTCGGCGTGAATACTGAACAACCGGAGCGTTACGATTTGACTGAGCCGGGTCAGTTCCTTGGATTGCTTCGTGAGTTGGACATCAAACTTGTCAACATCACTGCCGGGAGTCCCTATTACAATCCGCACATCCAGCGCCCGGCTTTATATCCGCCGTCGGACGGTTATCAGCCTCCGGAGGATCCGTTGATGGGTGTAGCGCGGCAAATGGATGCGACGCGTGCTTTGAAACAGGAGTTTCCGGATTTGATCCTGGTGGGAACTGCGTACACGTACCTGCAAGAGTTTCTTCCTTATGTGGCCCAGGCAGCAGTTCGTGAAGGCTGGGCCGACTCGATCGGTTTGGGCCGAATGGTCTTGTCGTATCCGGAACTTCCGCTTGATGTGATCAGCGGTCGAGTTCTGACACACAAAAAGATCTGCAGAACATTTAGTGACTGCACGACGGCGCCGCGCAACGGTTTGGCCTCGGGGTGTTATCCACTTGATGGTTATTACAAACAATCAGCTGATGGAGAGAAGCTGAAGCAGATCAAGGCAGCGAAGCGCGCTGCGCGATAAGCAGAGCAACCATCCGCAGATTACGCAGATTACGCAGATTCACTTCAGAATGGTTGGTTCGTCCCTCCTATCTAAAAAAGAAATCTGCGTAATCTGCGTAATCTGTGGATAGATTCAGATGCCTTACAACCGACGTAACTTTCTAAACCTATTGGCGCGTGTAGAACCGCGCGCGGACGATTGTTGGTTGCATGTGAGTCGGACCGCGATGGCGTGCCGGTTTGAAGTGACTCTGCCTCGATCGGAAGAGCATGGCATCGCTGTAGCAACCGAAGCGCTCGATGAAGTCGACCGACTTGAAGCACAATTAACGGTCTTTCGTGAATCAAGCGAAGTTAGTTATGTCAACGCACACGCCGGGAATCAAGCGGTGAACATTTCCCAATCGCTTTTTGATCTACTCTCCCTGTGCAAGCGTTTGTACGTCGATACTGGTGGTGCCTTCGACATTACTGCCGGACCGTTGAGTCGTTGTTGGGGCTTTCTGCAACGCGAAGCTCGCTTGCCCGAGAATTCTGAAATTGAGCGCGCTCGATCTTTTGTAGGTAGCGAAAAAATCTACCTCGACGAAGCTGCGAGGAGCGTTCGCTTTTCCCAACCCGGCGTTCAAATAAATTTGGGAAGCATCGGCAAGGGGTATGCACTTGATCTCGCCGCTCGCCATGTTTCAAACAGAATCGGCACGGCTCTTCTGAATGCCGGCGCCAGCAGCATGCGCGCAATTGGTGCCGGTGAACGGAACGAAGGTTGGGTAGTCGGTTTACGACACCCTCGTTCGAAGCTCAGACGCCTGGGCGTTTTGCGACTTCGCGATTGCGCACTTGCCACAAGCGGAAACGAAGAACAGTTTTTCGATCATAGTGGACGAAGATTCAGTCACATCATCGACCCGCGAACGGGATGGCCGTCTGAGGGCGTTACGAGCGTAAGTGTTGTCACTCCGGATGGTGCGTTGAGTGATGCGCTTGCGACCGCATTTTTTGTTGGAGGTCGTGCACTCGCCGAAGTCTATTGTGCGAAGAACAGTGAAGTGCTGGTTGTAATGCTTGAAAGTAACTCGCAAGTGCCGATTGTGATCGGCAGTAGCGCTGGATCTGATGGCTTGAGACATTTCTAGTTGGTGAGGCTGATGACTGGCGAAACTACAAATCGTTTATCGTCTTTTCAGCAATTCGCTTTAATTGCTTTGCGAACCGTAATTGGTTGGCATTTCTTGTACGAAGCCTACTACAAGATTGTGTCGCCTGCGTGGAGTCCGGCAGGAGGTCCGCTGACACCCTGGACTTCTGAAGGTTATTTGAGAGGTGCAACCGGTCCGCTCGCCAGGATTTTCCATTGGCTGATTAGCACAGGTCGAACACCATGGATCGATCGTTCGGTTAAAGTCGCGCTGCTTTTGATCGGACTGAGCTTGTTATTGGGATTGTTCACGCGCGTTGGCTCGGTAGCAGCATTGTTCTTTTTGAGTTTGTTCTATCTTTTGTATGTGCCGACGCTGGGGGTGCCGCAGCCAAATGCCGAAGGTACATATTTGATTGTTAACAAGACCTTGATCGAGGCAATTGCGATTGTAGTCTTGCTGACATTTGATACGGGACGAATAGCGGGACTTGATTTGCTGTTACGAAAACGACGAGGTTAGTGGAAAAGGAAAGAAGTTTGAACCACAAAGACACGAAGACACAAACTAGCAAACGCAACAGAACAGTCTTTCCAGCTATCGTGTCTTGGTGTCTTTGAGTCTTCGTGGTTAGGGTTAACTTCCATCTCTAGTCTCGGCGGTCGATCTCGAGGAGTCACATCATGAACTTAACCGAAGAACAAAAAACTCTCGGACGCCGAAACTTTTTGAAAGCTGTCGCGGGTGTTCCGGCACTAGCCGTGTTGGGTGGAGTTGCACTGACGCGCGGTCCGGTGCGTGGTGGTCCAGTCAGGATTGCGCTCGTGGGAACTGGCGATATGGGCAAGGGGCTTCTCGGTCAGTATCAAAAAGAATTTTGCGATCTCAAGGCACTTTGTGATCTGAATCCGAAGCGCCGCGCGGCAATGTCGGAAATGATGGTTAGCAAGGGTTGGCCTAAACCGAATGAATATGACGATTGGCAGGAGATGTTACAGAAGGAAGATCTCGAAGCGCTGCACATCGCAACTCCGCTGTGGACTCATGCCCCAATTGCTGTCGGTGCGCTGAACGCGGGCAAGCATGTTCTTTGCGAAAAGATGATGGCGAAGAGCGCGGCCGATTGTCAGTCGATGATCGATGCAGCCAGGAAGAACAATCGCGTGCTCGAGATCGGTTATCAACGTTTCTACAATCCGATTTATCAGGCTGCCTACACAAACATCATCAAGCAGGGTTTATTAGGCGACGTCTATTACGCCAGGCTTGCTTGGCATCGAAACGCGACCTGGCGCAAAACAGAGGATCCACCTTCAGCGAATTTTGATCCGAGTCGTTGGGGTTACCCTGATTGGGAACACTTGCTCAACTGGCGAATGTACCGGAAGTATTCAGAAGGTTTGTTGTGCGAGCTTGGCAGTCACCTCGTCACTGCGACAAGTTGGTTTTTTGATTCGCATCCCATTGCCGTTTACATGAGTGGTGGAACATACCGCTACAAGGATGGTCGCGAGGTTTACGATCACGTCTATGCGACGTTTAATTACCCGGGCGATCGAACTGCGACTTTTACGTCAATCCAGTCGAATGCGTTTGATGATTACTACGAGATGTACATGGGAACGAAGGGAACTCTAATCATGACACACGAGTTGGATGCCTACTTGTTCAATGAAGGTGAAGGTCCACAAACAAAGGTTGAAGTCTCACGTCAATCTTCCGGACCCGTTGCTGACAGTTCGGCAAGTCAACCCACAGGCTCAACCCAGCGAACTGTGAATATGGGCGACGCAATCGTGAACAAAGGTATCTCCTATCAGAATGAGATCGCGGAGTTCTGTTCAGCGATTCGGACAGGGAGTCCCGTGAGATGTGGAGGTGAAAGAGCAATGACCTCGGCAGTCGCAATCCTCACGGGGAATTTGTCCGCCGAGCGGGGAACGAAGTTGGAGATACCGGGGCCGGGTAGTACGTAGATTGCTGATTGCTGATTGCTGATTGCTGATTGCTATTGTTCACCGTTAGGAGCAGAACTTTTTTCCTCAAAATTCACAATCCAAGTTCAATCTCGATAATCGACAAATCAGAAATCAGCAATCGGCAATCAGCAATCAGAAATCCCTCCCTTCCTCAGAAGATCCTATTATGATCTTGTAATCTCAGAATCTTGAGTTATACTGCGC
>Ga0163162_10002318_pt1 | contig 17854 bp, 15 predicted proteins | sample S55metaG_FD_115310 | JGI IMG/M metagenome (GOLD analysis project Ga0163162, IMG submission 115310) | Switchgrass rhizosphere microbial communities from Kellogg Biological Station, Michigan, USA - S5-5 metaG | ecosystem: Host-associated > Plants > Roots > Rhizosphere > Soil | place: USA...
CGCCGATCTCAGAGACGATGTCGGAGCGGTAGACCCAGACGTGGCCGTCCTGAAGGCGCGTGGCGCCGCGGCGCGAGATTTTTACGGCGGGAAGAGATGAAGGAGCGGACTTTGTGAGCATGCAGTGATCTTACGCTGTGAAAAGCAGCACCACGAACTGCGTAGGGGCAGATGTCCTCATCTGCCCGGCGGAGCGAAGCTCCGCTTGTTTCGGTTCGCGCAAAAACCTTATCGAGCTGCGCTCGACTGGGCAGATGAGGACATCTGTCCCTACGTGGTTCGCGATGATTTCTAACTGGCGGCTGGGTGATGCGATGGCTGAGGTTCTTCGGGGAGTTCTCGTAGGGCTTTTTTCAGGTCGGCATGCAGTTCATCGAGTTCGGTCATCGGCAGCTCAGACGCCCATTCTTCCAGCTGTTGCAGGTCCAGCGTGGTGTGAAGGCGAACGGATGATTTGATGTCTTCGGCGAAAACAGCGCTGAAATCGCCAGGCATCTGCGCGATGCCCCCGATCATCCGGCCGGTTTGCGCATCGTACACCCGGCGAGTGGCGTTGCCGTTGGCATTCAGAAAGGCGAAGAAAACTTCGCCAACCTCGGCGTACTCCGCACGATAAAACCACGCCTTGTCCACGTGGGTCTTGGGCCGGACACGGCGTTTTGCAGTCAGGCTGGGACGCTCCTCAGCCACTCCGGTTGCGGGATCGAAGTACAGAACGCGCTGGCACGATTCGCAGACGATGACCTGTCCGTTGCGCACTTCGTTATAAGTCTGCGGACGCAGCATGACCTGGCATCCCATACACTTTTGGTCGCGAACTTCGGCAAGACCGGAGCCGCGAAATTTCGAGACGCGTTCGTACTGGCGCAGCAGGTCTTCATTCACACCGCCTCGTGCCTGGGTGCGCTTGGCATTCCATTCCGCCAGCAGCTTTTCGTCTTCGGCGGTGCGCTCGCGGGCGACAGCTTTTTCTTTCTCGATCTCGGCCATCTCGGCTTTGAGTTCAAGCTCGGCGGCTTTTACATCTTTATCGCGCGCATCGGCATTGAGCATCAATTCCAGAATCTTGTCTTCGTTGGACTTGATCTCCTGCTCGGCGAATTGGATTTCGTGCAGCAGCGCCTTGTACTGTTCGTTGGTTTTTACTGCCAGAGACTGGTCACGATACTTGGAGATTTTGCCTTGCAGGTCCTGGATGGCGCTTTCGTACTTCCGCTTGGTAGCATCGTCAGCCTTGACCGCAGCTTTTGCCTTTTCCAGTCCGGTTTTGGTGCCGGCCAGTTTTTCTTCGATGGCAGCCACGCGTTTGGGCAGCGCAGCCACTTCCTGATTGAGGCGGAGGATCTCGCGGTCCGCCTGCTGTAGCTCCATGAGGTGTTGCACGTCTGGAAGCATTGGGCTGAGGTAATTTTAGCATGGGCCCACCAGAGGCCACGTGTTCTTGTCTCAACCGTGTCATCCCGACCGGAGCGCAGCGAAGCAAGCGAAGTGGAGGGACCTTGTGTTTAGCTTGAGAAGAATCGCCGAGCTGCGCTCGGCCGGACGGGCGAGGGCGTCCGTCCCTACGCGGGCAGAAGCGATGATAGGCTTTTAAATGAGGGACACATTCCATGCACCGTATGACATTGGGCGACTTCGAACTGACCGCGATCTCTGACGGCACCTACCACCTTGATGGCGGAGGCATGTTCGGCGTCGTCCCCAGAAGCCTTTGGGAACGCAAAGTGAAGCCGGAGGGCAACAATCTCGTCCCTCTGGGACTGAATTCGGTCGTGGTCCGTACGGGGAAGCAAACGGTGCTGGTCGAAACCGGCGTAGGCAACAAGCTTTCCGAGAGAATGATCAAAATCTACGGCCAGCCCGCGGAGTTGCTCGACAGGCTCGCCGACGCCGGCGTCGCGCCGGAAGACGTGGACATCGTCATCAACAGCCACCTGCACTTTGATCATTGCGGATGGAACACCATCCGCCAGGGCGACAAGATCGCCGCCACTTTCCCCAAAGCGAAGTACTACGTGCAGGAAGGCGAGTGGAAGCACGCCCACGAACATCAGCGCGACAGGGTCAGCTACATCACGGAAAATTACGATCCGTTGGTTGAAAGCGGACAGATGACGCTCCTTCGCGGCGACGCGGAAATCGTTCCCGGCATATCAGTCCGCGTTTATCCCGGACACACCCGCGACATGCAGGCGATCATGGTGCAAAGTGGCGGGAAGACAGCATGCTACATTTCCGACCTTATTCCGACCAGCGCGCATCTCGATCTGAACTGGGTGATGTCCTACGACTTGTATCCGCTTGAGACCATCGAAAGCCGCAAGCGTTATTACACTGACGCGTTGCCGGGAAAATGGCTGACCATGTTTACCCACGACGCGAAATTGCCCTGGGCTTATGTGGTGAAGGATGAGAAGGGGAAGATGGTGGTGGAGACATAGGGAATGATTGTCCAAACCAGCGCGTGCCGACTGGAAGCATACGCGGCAGCCTCTAGTGTTGACTTGGGCGCGGAGGTCACTTTTGAGCTCCATTTCTCATTGACCGGTCAATGAAATTGCGACAATATGCCAGCCGCATGACCGCCAAACGTTATTTTCTTAGGGAATGGGTCTTTACTCTTTTGGCATGCCTGTCGGCATCCGCGACAATGATGCCCGTCGGGTGGCTCGGGAATTCGAACAAATGCGTGCGGTCTTCTCGAGCGGATTTCCCAATTTCCAGCTCGACTCAGGTGCTCCGCTTCTGGTGTTGGCGCCCCGTGACGAATCCAGCATGAAAGCTTTGGCGCCGGAGTTCTGGAAGCGAAAAGGCGCTAAACCTGCGGGCTTCTTCCGGCACGGCTGGGAAAAGCAGTTCGCGGTGGTTCAGCTGGATGACGTCCGGCCTGGGGCCTACCAAGTGGTTTATCACGAGTACGCACACTCTCTTTTACACATGAATTTTCACTGGATTCCACTCTGGCTGGACGAGGGCCTGGCGGATTTCTATGGCAGCACGCGTTTTGAGCAATCACGAACATTGGTGGGAGCGCCGAGCGCACGCTTTCGGGTTCTCGGTTCGCGGCCTTTGATTCCGGTTGCAACGCTGCTCGCGGTGAACCAGGCATCTCCTTACTACCACGACGAGGACAAGATCCAGATTTTTTACGCAGAGGCGTGGGCGCTCACTCATTATCTTATCTTCGGTCCGGACATGGGCCAGGGCAAGAAGTTGAATGAGTTCCTCGCGTTGCTGCAGACCGGCGCGGAACAAACCAAGGCGTTCCTACAAGTGTTCGGCGATGCGAAGGACCTGGACACCAAGCTGAGTCAGTACGTGCAGCAATTCGCGTTGCCGACCTGGTTTGTCAAGAATCCGCCACAGACCGATGAAAAAACCTTCACGTTGCGAACACTTGCTCAAGCCGAAACCAAGGCAGAACTTGGCGGTTTTCATCTCTGGGCACATGATCTAAACGATGCTAAGCCTCTGCTCGAAGAGGCACTAAAAGGCGATCCCAAGTTGCCGCTGGCCCACGAAAATATGGCCTTTTTGGATTTTGTGGAAGGCAAGGATGAAGATGCAGCTCACGAGTTCAGCCAAGCATACGAACTTGATAGCAAACAGTATCTGTCACTGTTCTACCGAACCATGCTTTCTCCCATTTCCAAGTCTGATGCGCCAGCCGATCAGGGAGCTTTTCGCAACGCACTTCTGAATACGATTCATCTGAACCAGGGATTTGCGCCTGCTTACGTCGAACTGGCGCGGCTGGCGGTGCGGCAGGGCAATCCTACGGTCGCTCTCGCGATTGCCCGCAGGGCGGAACAACTGGAACCGTCGCGTGCCGGCTATCACCTGCTGAGCGGCCAGATCCTTCTGCGTCTGGGACGCGGGCCAGAAGCAGCGGCCTCCGCAAAATTCGTGGCGGATCGATGGTTTGGGCCTGATCACGACGAGGCGGTAGAACTCTGGAACAACGTGCCCCTGGCAGACCGGCCCGCTGGCGACCCACCGTTGGAAGTGATTCCCCCAGGAATACAAACCATGAGCGGACTTCTAAAGTCGGCGAACTGCGGTGAAAAAGGATTGACCTTCGACGTTGATCACGACGGCCAGAAGTTAACCTTTCGCACCGTAGCAGGTGGTTGGATCGGCGGCTACTCCGACACCCTCTGGTACGGCGGCGACCATTTCTCCTTCTGCCACCACACCGAAGGCCTGCGAGCCGTCGTACGCTTCAAACCTTCCTCGGATCAGACTTACGGAGGTGATCTCACGGAGATCGAACTGAGGGAGGATTTACCGCCATCACTGCCTCAAGCGGCGGCCGAAAAGCAAAAGCCTTAAACCAATCATCCGCTCAATTTAGAGACTCGTAGTTTGACCCACTCCGCACCCTCCAATAAACTGAAAACATTCCACTTCGAACCTAACTTATGGCAGATAGCATCCATGTCAAGCTTCCTGACGGAAGTGTGAAAGAAGTCCTCAAGGGGACGACTGCGCTCGATATTGCTAAATCCATTGGTCAGCGTTTGGCCGATGCCACGCTCGTCGCCAAGACCAACGGCGATCTCATCGACGTCACCAAGCCTCTGGAGAAAGATACTGACCTTCGATTGCTCACCGACCGCGATCCCGAGGCGCTTGAGGTTTATCGGCATTCGTCTGCTCATCTTCTAGCTGCGGCTGTGCTGGAATTGTTTCCTGAAACGAAGCTGGGTCACGGGCCACCGACCGACACGGGCTTCTTTTACGATTTCTATCGTCCCACTCCGTTCACGCCGGACGATCTGCTGAAGATCGAAAAGAAGATGCAGGAACTGGTGCAACAGGACATCCCTTACGCGCGCGAATTTCTGCCACGCAATGAAGGGTTGGAGAAGTTCAAGGGTGAAGGCGACTTCATGAAGTGCCACTTCATCGAGCAATTCACCAAGCCCGATGAAAAGATTTCGATCTATAAGACTGGCAAGTTTCTGGATTTCTGCCGGGGCCCGCACATCCCTTCGACGGGGAAGATCAAGGCGTTCAAGCTGCTGAACATTGCCGGCGCGTACTGGCTGGGCGATGAGAAGAACCCGCAGTTGCAGCGTATTTACGGGACTTCATTTTTCTCGAAAAAAGATCTCGACGATTTCATCAACAAGCAGGAAGAAGCGAAGAAGCGCGACCATCGCGTGCTGGGTCAGCAGCTCGATCTGTTTTCCATCCAGGAGCTCGCGGGGCCGGGACTGATTTTCTGGCATCCCAAGGGCGGGATCATCCGTAAAGAGATGGAAGACTGGATGCGCGCCGAGTATCTGAAGCGTGGCTACTCGCTGGTATACACGCCACACGTGGCGCGGCGGCAGTTGTGGCAGACCTCGGGGCACGAAGGCTACTACGCGCAGAACATGTTCGACGTCATGGAACTCGACGACGCCGAATACCGCATGAAGCCGATGAACTGCCCGTTCCACATCCTGATTTATAAAGACTCGCTGAAATCGTATCGCGATCTGCCGGTACGTTTGGGCGAACTGGGAACGGTGTATCGCTACGAACGTTCGGGAGTGATGCACGGTCTGCTGCGCGTCCGCGGCTTTACTCAGGACGACGCCCACATCTTCTGTACGCCCGAGCAGATTGAAAAAGAAATTGCCGATTGCGTCGAGTTTGCCCGTGATGTGCTCAAAGACTTTGGCTTCGACAAATTCCAGACTGAGCTTTCGACCTGGAACCCCGCGGACCGCAGGAATTTCGTAGGGAGCGACGAGCAATGGAACTCGGCCACGGGCTCTCTTGACAAAGTTCTCAAGGAGCTCAACATCGAATACACCACTATCCCGGGAGAAGCTGCGTTCTACGGCCCGAAAATCGACATCAAGCTGGTGGACGCCATCGGGCGCCTGTGGCAGCTCTCCACCGTGCAGTTTGATTTCAATCTTCCGCAACGCTTCGGTCTCGAATACGTCGCTGAAGACGGATCACGAAAACAGCCGGTGATGGTCCACCGGGCGTTGTATGGATCAGTCGAGCGCTTCTTCGGCGTGCTGATCGAACACTATGCCGGAGCGTTTCCTGTCTGGCTGTCGCCAGTGCAGGCGGTGATGATTCCGATTTCAGAGCGTCACGCGGAGTATGCCAACAAAGTTGCGTCACAACTGAAAGCGATCGGCGTTCGCGTGGAAGTTGATGCCCGTAACGAAAAGATGAATGCCAAGATCCGCGAACATGCCATGCAGAAGGTACCGTTCCTGCTGGTGGTTGGAGATAAAGAAGCCGAGGCTGGGAAGGTTAACGTCCGCACCCGTGGCAAAGAGAAGACTGAAGACATGCCAGCGGCGGAGTTCGTGGAGAAGATCAAGAAGCTGATTGCGGAGAAAAATTCCGGGCTGTAACGGCCCAGTGTGGGGCGGACACTCTTGTCCGCCGCTTTTGACTTTGACTTTTTTCCAAGCGTCCGGCTGCTTTCGTCATAACTGCAGATCTCCACCATCAACTTCAAAGGCGGCGGACAAGAGTGTCCGCCTCACAGGAGCGCCTGTATTCGATGCCCGGAGAACGGTGATCATCGGCGTCATCTCCGATACTCACGGCTTGCTTCGTCCTGAGGCTCTTGCCGCTTTGCGCGGATCTGACTACATCATTCATGCCGGCGACATCGGCGATCCTGCCATTGTAAAGGCACTGGCCGAGATTGCTCCCGTTACAGCGATTCGTGGCAACGTCGATCGCGACGCCTGGGCGAAGAGAATTTCAGCCACGAATCTGCTCGAAGTCGCCGGCGTTTCCGTCTACATTCTTCACAATCTGACCGAGCTGGATTTGAAGCCTGAAGCGGCAGGATTTCAGGTAGTAGTGAGCGGGCACACTCATAAGCCCAAGTCAGAAACCAAGAATGGCGTCCTGTATTTCAATCCGGGAAGCGCGGGGCCGAGAAGATTTCGCCTGCCGGTGACGATCGGAAGGTTATTAGTGAGGGACGGCAATACTTCCACAGAGATTATCGAGATTTTGCCGGGGGCTGACTAGCCGAGCTTTGCTCGGCTGGGCGAACGAGGTGTCCGCCCCTACGCGGGCGTTGGAGTAGCAGGCGGTGCCGGCGGGGCTGGGGGCGCTGGCGTCTGTCCGCCGCCGGTGTTTACCAGGTCTTTCAACTCTTTGCTGGGCTTGAAGAATGGAATCTTCTTGGCAGGAACTTCGACGCGCTCTCCGGTCTTGGGATTACGGCCGACGCGCGGTTTGCGCTGACGGGTGCGGAAGCTGCCAAAGCCGCGAATCTCGATTTTGTCGCCGACGCGAAGCGAGCGCACAATGCTGTCGAAGATGGTCTCGACGATCACTTCACTGTCTTTGCGCGTTAATTCCGCCAGTTTTGAGACTTCGTCGATCAGATCGGCTTTTGTCATACGCTCCTCAATCCGTCTGGATTATACGGGATAGCGGCATTCTTAGGAGCCGTAATCCTGTATAAACTTCTCAAATTTCAGGGGTTTTATGCAAGCGGCTTTTCCGGACCGGCGTCTTCCGGCAAGGTTGCGGGCTTGCGTTTCTTCCGCTCCTTCGGAGCTTGCTCATGTGGGAAGCTTACCCAGGGCTTGCGCCCTGGGCTTTACTCTTGCCGCCGCTTCGCGGCTCTAAGGCAGGCGTTAGCTCGGCCTAGAGTCCACTCCGCAACCCTCGCATATACTCGGTCCCAGCCGCGCTTCGGAGCTACTTCCACAAATAGTAGAACCCGGTGTGCTGGTCCATCAGCTTTTCCCGGGTAGGCAGCCACTGGGAGACGTCTCCAAAGAGCAGATCCAGCACTGTCTTGCGGTCTTTGTCAGGATGCACCAGAACCGGCTTGCCGGTGATGCCGACCGCCTTGGCGGTGTCGTCAACGGCGGCTTCGAAGTCTGCGACCTGGTCGATCATGTGCATGGAGAGGGCTTGCTCGCCCGTCCACACTCGGCCGTCAGCGACGGATTTTATGTCTTCCACCTTGGCGTGACGGCCGTCAGCGACCGCTTTAACGAATTGGCCATACATGTTGTCGATCAGGGACTGCAGGTAGGCGCGCTCTTTCGGCGTCATATCGCGGGTGGGGTCGCCCGTACTCTTATATTCGCCGACAGTCAGCACTTCGGGTTTCAGCTTGGCCCAGCGCAACAGGTCGCCGTAGTTGACCCACTCGGAGATCACGCCAATCGATCCCACCACGCTGCCGTTGTCGGCATAAATCTTGTTCGTGGCGGAAGAAACGTAGTAAGCACCACTGGCGCCCACGGTTTCAATCGATGCCACGATGTGTTTCTTTTTCTCGTCGCGAACGCGTTTGACTGCGCGGTAAATCTCTTCCGATGCCGCCACTCCGCCACCGGGCGAATTCACATGGATGATGATGGCTTTGATGGAATCGTCGTCACCGAATTTCTTGACCTGCTGCACCACTGTGCTGGGATCGAGAATGACGCCTTCCAGTTCGACCACGCCAATCTTGTCTCCGAAACTGGCGCGCAACGAGCCGTTGTCCCCTCCGGCGTGGAGCGAGAGATAGACCAGCGTGAACACCGCCAGCACAAAGAGGAAGAAGGCTCCTCCTCCGATTACGATCCAGAGCAGAGTGCGCGAACGTCCATTTTCAGCCATACAGACTGATAAGTTTAGCATTGGAACGGTTTCTAGTTTTTGGTTTCTAGTTTCTGGAGCGTGCTGAGGGCTCGGCTGGTTGCAGGGATTTGATGAGTCCGTGCAGAAGGCGGCTAACCTCCCCTGAGCAGTTCATCAATTCGGCTACGTTTTTCTCGGTCAGATAGCCCAGGTCTCCGGCGATGACAATCTGGGTTTCCATCTCAATCAATGACCCTCGTGCCTGGCCGAGAAAGTGCCGGAATTCGCCCTTGGACAACCTACCCTGTCCCTCAGCGATATTGCTGGGGACTGATACCGCTGACCGTCTTAACTGGCTGGTCAGGCCGAACACTTCCTCCTGTGGGAAGCTTAGGGTGGCACGATAGATTTCAGTGACCATTGCTGTGGCCTTTTGCCAAACAATCAAAGCTCGATATGAGCATCCCACGGTATTGGCGCCCCCAGGAGAAACTAGACACTAGAATCGGACACCTGTCTGTGACGGCTGAACATCACAGTCCGAGTGCCTAGAAACTAGAAACCTTAGACTGGAAACTGGTTTCCCCCCTTGACGGAGCCTCAAAGGATTCGTAACATGGCGCGCCTGCTGGCTTTGCAGCAGGCGTCCAGGGGGAAAGGCTTATGAATCGTGGCTGGAGGCTGCCTTGGTTGTCGCTTTCGCTGGCGGCAATCCTGCTGATCGCTGCCTGTTCGCGGCAAAAGACGTCTGAGACCTCCCAGGAAGTTGCGTCTCGCCCAAGCTCGGTGGGAGCACTCAACTTGGCGCCCGATCTCACCACCAAACCAGGGAACACCTTCCAAGCCACCTTTACCGACAAAGTCGTGAAGATGGAGCAGCCTGCGTTTATCAAATCTATCCGCAGCATCAGCAGCGATAACACGACGTTCGTTTTTGATCCTTCCGACGATGCGGCTTCCAAACTGCATGAGGGCAGCATCCTGTTTGTGCCTGGGGTTGCCATGCGGAAGGTCGATGTCGCGACCCGCCAGGAAAACAATCTGGTGGTGGTCACGGAAGACGCGCCCCTCTTAGAAGCATTGAAAGACGCCAACATCAAGTGGAGCGCTCCCGTTAATTTTGGGGCGGTGGCGCGGGCTAGTGCCGAGCCGGAGTCGGAGCCGTCATTCTCATTTCCCGAACAGATCCTGGGAAGTCTTCACCGCACGGTCTACGCCGATAGCGGCGGGCTCAGCCTCTCGGGCGAAGATGACGGATGGGCTTACACCGTCAAAGCCTCCCCCCAACCCGACAAGCTCAACCTCGATCTGGATGTCTCGCGCAAATACAACGGCCTGGTCGTGAAGGTGACAGGCTCGGGCTACGTGCAGAATTTTGAGACGGCTGCCACCATCATGATCAAGGACAGCCAGCTCAAATATTTCGACTATCAGAACAAGAACCTGAACGGCCAGATAAATTTCGGCTGGGAAGCTGCCAAGGACGAAGCCGGTGTCGAAGCTGCGGAACAGAAAATCAAACTGCCGTCTTCTTTCTCAATTCCTCTGCCTATCGGCGGGCTTCCATTTTCGCTGGAGGTAAGCGAGGCACTGCTGCTTCATCCTGCGTTCACAGGCGGCAAGGAAGTTGCCCGTGGCCGGTTCAACGTCGCCTACAACGGTGTGCAAGGATTCAACATCGACCAGGGGAACGTGAACCAGGAGGGGCAGGGCAACGCGGAAGGTTCGATTCTCGACAATTTTTCGTTGTCACCGATTGCGCCGGTCGGGTTCGTTGCCGCAGTCGCCATGCCGCGGATCGAATTGAAGCTGGGAACGGACACGGTCTTTCACGTCGTCAAGAAATTCGCGCCTCCAGGTCTCGCCGATGCGGCGCTGAACCTTCTGAAGAAGACTCCATTTGGAAACAAGATCCAGCAGGCAGTGTCAGACAAGCTGAAGACCACGGGCGCGGCCTATGCCCAGGTGGTTATCACGACGTCGACGATTGCGGCAGGAGCGGGTTCGCTCATACCGTGCCAGAAGGCGCGGTTGATTACGACAATCCAGGTCGGTGCGAACGCAACCATCCTGGGTAAAGAAAAAGGTAAGGTTTCGAAGGACATTTTTCATCAGGAAAAGACCATCGTGATACCGCCCACGAAATCCTGTGACGTTTAGAATGGCGCGAACCAACTTTGGGGAGGCAATTCAATGGCAGCATTCTGCGTAAGTTGTGGGAACCCGTTGGCCGATGGAGCCAAATTCTGCACCAAGTGCGGCGCCACTCAACCTGCCGCGGCAGCTCCGGTTGGAACGGTCATGCCTCCGGCGTCCGCTGCTCCGGCTGGCAAGGGCAGCAACACAGCGATGAAGATCATCATCGGCATCCTGGCGTTTTTCATGCTCATTATTTTGCTCGTGGCCGGCAGCTGTGCCTATGTCGCCTACCGCGTGAAGCAAAAGACCCATGAATTCTCGGACTCGATAAAGAACAACGCCAAGCCGTACACCGGCAAGCGCCAGCCCTGCGCCATGTTAACCACCAGCGAGGCTTCGGATGCGCTGGGCCAGACTGTCTCGTCGGTGGAACAGCGCGGCACCACGGTTTGCGAGTACTCGTACGGTAATGGTCAGAATTTTGATATCGATTACGCATGGGAAGGTGGCGGCATCACCATGGGAATTGCTCATGGCGCTATGAAGCATATAGGCGGAATGGACACTTTTACCGCCGTCGAAGGTCTCGGCGACGAGGCCTATCTGGCGTCGGGAAATTCGTCTCTCATGATGCGAAAGGGCGATGTGCTTGTGACCATCGATCTGAAGGAGGCTGGCATCACCGCGGACGCAGCCAAGAAGATGGCGAGCAAAATCGCCGACCGCTTGTAGCCGCGACCACTTGCCAGTGACCACCCGGGCTCGTCATGAAGCTGGTGAGCGCACGAGGAAACGAGTAAGAAGAGATGGGAAGGGCACGACTTCAGTCGTGCCGCTATGAGCTGAAACTATGGAGGCGCTTTAGCGCCTGAGGTCAGCTGTTCGAAATTTGTTGGAATGTTTCTCACTCTTGGTGAGAACTCGATTGGAGTCACATGTCATTTTGTGGGAAATGCGGTGCGATGGTTGGCGCAGCAAATTTCTGCGACAAATGCGGCGCCCGCCTGCCTCAGGCTGCGACACCCGCGCCTCCAATGCAGCCTCCGGCCCCGCCTCCACCCACGCCGCCTGTGTCTTATCAACTCGCGCCTCAACCCGCCTCGCAGGGCAGCAGCGTGATCGTCAAAGTCCTGGTGGGCTTTCTGGTTTTTATTCTGCTGATCGTTCTGGCCGTGATGGGCAGTTGCGTTTACATCGGTTACCGCGCCAAGAAGAAAGCCGAAGAAATCTCGCAGGCCTACAAATCGAATGACCTGAACAAACTGGCTGGAGCATTGGGAGCGGGATCCTCGAAGAGTTCTTCAGGCTCGTCTTCCGGAATCGGCGGATCTTCCAATTCGGCGCCGCTTTCTTTTCCGGCATGGCCTTCTTCAGGGTCCGATTCTGGGAACAAAATTCCTTTGCGTCCCGGACTCACGGTCGTGACTGCCATCGCCCAGTTTGGCGGAGACTACGAGTCGATCAAACAGGTACAGCAAGTCAGCCCGTCGGCGGTGCGCCTCTCCTACCGGGCCGATAACGTTCCCAATCCGCTGGAAGGCCTGCAGAAACTGAGCGGCGACAAAGCCCCGAAATCCAATGGATCGGTCTCAGGTCAACGAAGCGTGCGCGTCGAAGACCTGCAAAGTGCGCATGACTATATGCAGTGGTTTGGCCCCAACCAGCCGGAGGTCATCCCGGGAAGCACAGCGATCAGCGTCTCGCGCGAAGTTCTGGCTGAGTTGAAAGACAAAGGAGAGACGCAATTCAGTTTTCGCATTGGAGGTCTCAAAGGGATGGCGGGCTCGCTGCTCGGCGCCCTGGGCCAGATGGCGGGAGGTGCGGGCGCAGGCGCGTCCAAAGAAACCAAGGACCTCGCCAACATGGGCAAAGACGAGTGCACACTCAAGCGCACCGGCAGCGGATTGCATTCTTTCCCAGTGCTGCTGAATAACCAGCGTGTGTCACTTCCCGCCGTGCACGCGCAATGCAACACCGATGACGGCCTGGCTGACTTCTACTTTCTAGACGACCTGGACAATCCGTTGGCGCTGGCCTGGAAACTGGGCACGAGCGACACCTTGCAGCTGGTGAAGATTTCCTATCCTCCTCCACCGGCAGCTTCTCCAGGTGCGGGTTCACCCGGCGGGGGCGGCAGTTCTGGTTCAGGCGCTGGCTCTGGAGGAGGTGCTGGTGGAGGCGGCCAGCAGATCGAGCAGGAGTTGAAGCAAACGGGACAGGCTGAGGTCTATGGCATCTACTTCGATTTCGCCAGCGACAAGATCAAGCCTGAATCCGAGCCCGTATTACGCGAAATTGCGGATGCGCTAAACCACAATCCCACCTGGAAGCTGAGGGTGGAAGGCCACACCGATAACATCGGCGGCGATGACTACAACCTCAATCTGTCGCAACGCCGCGCCGAAGCGGTGAAGCTGGCGCTGGTCACTCGCTATCACATCAGCACTGACCGCCTCACCCCCAAGGGCTTTGGCGCCACGCGTCCTAAAGAACCCAATGACACACTCGCTGGCCGCGCCCGCAACCGGCGCGTTGAGCTGGTGCGCGAATAGACACCGTTTAGCTTTTAACTCAAACCCATCTGAGAACTGAGAACCGGTAGCTAAAAACTGGTTTTCATCCCTCAGTTCGTTTTCACACCGAAGCGAGTGAACCCGATTCTGGCGTGAAAGCATCCAAAAGAACTATGAGCACACAAGCAAAGACTTTCAAAATTGGCGGCGATCTTGAAGTAAATCGTCTCGGTTACGGAGCAATGCGGCTGACCGGCAAGGGTGTTTGGGGTGAGCCCAAGGACCGAGGCGAGGCTAAGCGCGTCCTCAAGCGCGTGATTGAACTGGGCGTGAACTTTATCGATACCGCCGACAGCTATGGCCCAGCGGTCAACGAAGTGTTAATCGGCGAAGCGCTGGCGCCATTTCCCAAGGGACTGGTAGTAGCGACCAAGGCCGGTTTCACACGTCAGGGGCCGGACAAATGGGCGCAGGTTGGCCGGCCAGAGTATCTGGTGCAACAGGTCGAGATGAGTCTGCGTTTTCTGAAGACAGACGTCATCGATCTCTGGCAGCTGCATCGTATCGACGCCAAGGTTCCAGTGGAGGAATCTCTGGGCGCGATCGCCAAGCTGCAGGCCCAGGGCAAGATCCGGCACGTCGGTCTGAGCGAAGTGAAACCCAAGGAGATTGATCAGGCGCGCAAAGTAATCAAGATCGTGAGCGTACAGAATCTCTACAACGTGGGCGACCGGCAGCATGAAGACGTACTGCAGTACTGCGAAAAACATGGCCTCGCTTTCATCCCATGGTTTCCGGTAGCGGCTGGCAAACTGGCAAAACCGGGCGGCAAGCTGGACCAGGTAGCAAAGCGGCATGGATCCACGGTCTCTCAGCTTTCTTTGGCCTGGCTATTGCACAGAAGTCCGGTGATGCTGCCTATTCCGGGGACATCTTCGATCGAACATCTGGAAGAGAACATGAAAGCCGCGGAAATTTCGCTCTCGGCTGACGATATGAAGGCGATCGAAGAGGCGACGAAAAGTTAACTTCTTCACCACGGAGGACACAGAGACACAGAGGAAACCGCAAAGGGTCTTCGTCATACTCCACGTCCTCTGTTCTCAGTGGTTCAATCTGTTGCGGTAAAATCTCCGCGTTCGTTTCCCAGGGACGCTCCACATGCAGCAGCAAAAATTCAAAATTAAGCTTCTCAGTCACGCCGGTTCCAGTGCCGCCATCTTGAAGCCACCCTTTGACGTGGCTGCGGTCTTCCAGCGCAAGGGACGAGTGCCGGTCAAAGGCACCATCAACGGTTTTCCCTTTCGTAGTTCGCTGATGAACATGGGCGACGGGCACATGATGGTGATCAACGCCCAGATGCGCGCCGGCGCCGAGTGCAAGGCAGGAGACACCGTCGCTATCCTCATGGAACTCGACGAGGACAAACGCACCGTCGAGGTACCCGCCTACCTCAAGAAGATGATTGCCGCCAATGCCAAAACCAAAGAGTCCTGGTCCAGGCTCTCCTTCACCCATCAAAAGGAATATGTGCGTGAGATCGAAGACGCGAAACGACCGGAGACACGGGAGAAGCGAATTGCCGCCATGATGGACGCGCTACGCACAGGCGTCCGCAAGAAGTAACCAGTCCCCATCGTCCACACGCAGACTTGTGCACCGCAAAAGTAGTAATCTGCACTGGGGCGAGAGGAGGATGTGTGAAGCAGTTCGGCAGTTGGTTAGGTTTTTTTCTCGTAATCGTCGTAGCGATTTTCACCCGCGCAACATTGGCACAGGAACGAGGCGGAGAGCAGCACAGTCAACCGCATCAGGCACGTCAACAGCATGCAGTACACGAACAGGGAGTAGGCGGCGGGCACATCCCGCAACGCGGCCCCGCTCCGGTACGAACTCCAGCAGCGAAACCCCCGCAACACCAACCCCAACAACCCGAGCAGAGACGAACGTATCAGGACCAGGCTGGGCATCCGCCTGCGCCCCACGTTCACGCTGAGAACGATCGCTGGGTCGGACACGAAACCGGCAGGGGCGATGCTCATTATCATCTCGATCATCCCTGGGAGCACGGACATTTCTCCGGAGCCATCGGACCCCGTCAAATCTGGCGGCTACATGGCGGCAATCGCGAGCGTTTCGACATCGGCGGATTCTTCTTTCAGGCGGCTCCGTACGATTACGATGCTTGCGCCGACTGGCTGTGGGACACGGATGACATCGTCATCTATGACGATCCCGACCACGTGGGATATTACCTGGCGTACAACGTACGCCTGGGGACATACGTCCACGTGCTGTATTTGGGAAGCTAGAGGCTGCAGTCTTATCGAAAAGGGGCGGACTTCGTGTCCGCCCTTTTTATGAATTGAAGAGTACGTCTACGGCACGATCACTCTCAGTGCCGCCCGCTCCAGCTTTATTTCCACTGGCGTCGAGCATATGTATTCGCCGTCGGCGTAGACATCGGACAGTGGGTTGGTGACGATCCGCAATCTTTCTGCCTGGAAATATTTGACCTCGCGAAATTTCACATGAGTTCCGGAATAGAGGGATGGAAAGAGCCGGAGCAGCCGGGATTTTGCCATGACCGAGACAATGCAGACTTCGAGCTTGCCGTCGTCGAGTTGAGCGCCGGGAGCGATCCTGAGGCCTCCTCCGAATGTGGGACCGTTGGCGAACGCTACCAGCATCGCTGGGTCATCGTGGTGAGTCTCGAAACCACTTAATAGATTTTCTTGGGTGGCGACTTCAACTGCGGGAGGCTGAAAGCGAAAGAGCGCTGGTAAAAGACTGAGAAGGTAGCCACCCCGCCACCGCAGTGCACCGGGAAGCTGGTTGGCAAGACGCGCGACTTCGACATCCAGCCCGACGCCGCCAATACAGCAGAAATAGTTTCCGGTTTCCAGTTTCTGGTTTCCGGAAGAATGTAGCGCAGAATCGCGTGGCGCGGGCGTCCCGCCCGCGTCCAACGATGAGATCACCCCTAAATCAATCTGACGCAAGCGGCCGCGACCGGAGACGAATTCTCTCCAAGCAGACAAAGCATCACGAGTGCTACGCAGATTCAGCGCTCGGGCAAAATCATTGCCGCTGCCGCAAGGCACGACCAGGACCGGCAACTGCAACTTGACCAGTTGCGCGAGATGGCGATGCACTGTGCCGTCTCCGCCGAAAATTAGGATGGCATCGGCTTCGCGGGATGACACGGGCAGACCGATTAGCCAGCTAGCGTCCGATTCTTTTTGAAATGGCTTGAGATCTCTTTCGGAAGCAGAAAGCCCGAAGATGGCGGCAGCTCGCATTTCGCCGCCGAGGTTACCACAAACTCGGAGATCGTAATCCTGAGCGGAGTGGCTGCTTTGTTTTCGCGAATCAGCTGCTCACCTCAGGACGACAAAGTGAAGTGTACCTTCTTGATCTTCTTTCCTACTCGAAGCGTAAGGTCTTTTCCCAAGTCCCAGGCGATGGTGGGATCAGTAGTAACTTCTCCGTCGACCTTGACGGCATTTTGCTTCAGCTTGCGGCCCGCATCGCTGACCGAATCCGCCAAGCCGGTCAGAGCCAGAAGCTTGTCCAGCTTGATTCGTCCAGCGGCGGACGATTCGACGTCAGCCGTTTTCACATCTACAACATCGACATCTTCCGGAACTGCGTCTTTCTGGAACTGTTTCGCCCAATCCTCAGCCGCCTTCGCCGCTGCTTCTGCGGAGTGGAAGTCGGTCACGATCCGCGCCGCCAGAGCCTTCTTGGCTTCCATGGGATGCGAAGCGCTCTTCATCTTTTCGATCTCGGACAGTTGCAAGTCGGTCAGCAGTTCGTAATACCGCCACATCATCGGGTCCGAAATGGACATGACTTTGCCGTACATATCGAGCGGCGGTTCCTGGATGCCGATGGCATTACCCAGTGACTTCGACATCTTCTGCACGCCATCGAGACCCTCGATGATCGGCGTGGTCAGTACTACCTGCGACTCCTGTCCGTAAGCACGCTGCATTTCGCGGCCGACGAGTAGATTGAATTTCTGATCGGTGCCTCCGAGTTCGACGTCGGCTTGTAACGCGACGGAGTCATATCCCTGGGCCAGGGGATAGAGCAGTTCGTGCATTGCAATAGGCTTTTCTTCCTGAAAGCGTTTGTGGAAGTCTTCGCGTTCGAGCATTTGAGAAACTGTAAATTTGGCCGTCAGGCGGATCCAGTCCGCGGGCTTCATCTTGTCGAACCACTCGCTGTTGAAGCGGGTCTCGGTCTTGGCCTGCGAGAGAATCTTGAAGACCTGCGCCATGTAGGTCTTGGCATTGCGCATGATTTCGTCCGCGCTGAGTGGAGGGCGCGTCGCGGAACGTCCCGTAGGATCGCCAATCATGCCGGTGAAATCGCCGATCAGGAAGATGACGGTGTGTCCGAGATCCTGGAAGTGCTTGAGCTTGCGCAAGAGCACCGTGTGCCCGAGATGAAGATCTGGCGCGGTCGGATCGAATCCAGCTTTGACGCGCAGCGGCTTTCCGGACGCAAGCGACTTCTCCAGCTTGGCGCGCAGCTCCGACTCTTTCACAATTTCAGCGGAGCCTTTCTTGATGTAGGCGAGTTGTTCGTCAACAGGGGCGAAGGTGGGCATAAGGTAAAGATTATAGCGGCAA
>Ga0163162_10002319_pt1 | contig 17852 bp, 15 predicted proteins | sample S55metaG_FD_115310 | JGI IMG/M metagenome (GOLD analysis project Ga0163162, IMG submission 115310) | Switchgrass rhizosphere microbial communities from Kellogg Biological Station, Michigan, USA - S5-5 metaG | ecosystem: Host-associated > Plants > Roots > Rhizosphere > Soil | place: USA...
ACGGCGGTGTCTCACGACCTTTATGCCAGCGTGATCAAGAAGGGCAAGGCCAACGACAAGGATGAGATCCGCGTTTCGAAAATCACCACCGTCTGCCTGGGTGTGTTGGCGATCGGCTTGGGCATTCTGTTCGAAAGCCAGAACATCGCGTTCATGGTGGGCCTGGCGTTCTCCATCGCGGCGAGCTGTAACTTCCCGGTGCTGCTGCTTTCCATGTACTGGAAGAAGCTGACCACGCGTGGTGCGATGATCGGCGGCTGGTTGGGTCTGATCAGTGCCGTTGGTTTGATGGTCCTTGGGCCAACCATTTGGGTGCAGATACTGCATCACGAGAAGGCTATCTTCCCGTATGAGTACCCGGCGCTGTTCTCAATGGCCATTGCGTTTATCGGGATCTGGTTCTTCTCGGTCACCGACAAGTCCACAGCGGGTGCTAATGAGCGTGCGCTGTTCTTCCCGCAGTTTGTTCGTTCGCAGACTGGTTTGGGGGCGAGTGGGGCGGTTGCTCATTGATCGTGTGAACGATCACCGTGCCTGAATGATTGCGCTCTAATACCCCTGCCGACCGGCAGGGGTATTTTTTTTTCGAGGAAATCAGGGGGTACAGGAAATTTCAGAGGTGGCCCCCAACAAATGGGCGGGGGACATGCTGCTGTTGGAGTCGGATGGATTCAGTCAACCTGCACGGGTGCGTAATGATCAGGCGTCGTCTGGTGGTGGTTTTTGCTATTACGCACGCTAAATTTTTTGCTGGAGGCCAGTCGAATATCGAAGTCCTGGACATATTGCTTTTCGAGAATTTGCACAGTCAGCACATAGAGCAGAATGTTATTAAGTTTTTCTCTGGCATGGGCCGGTATGAATTTTGTTCTTATCAGCCTCAACAGCAACCTTATGGAAAACACCGAAAACAGGCCGCTCTTGGCAATTGCTGCTGACGAAAGATAAGTATCGATTAAGTACGCCATCTTTTCCGAGCGCTGAGGGCTAACCCAGATAGGTGGCGTGATGTATGGCCACTTCTTACGGGCATAGACCTCTTCGGTGATGTCATCCTTGACGACTTCGCGCAATATGTATTTTTCAACACCCTCCTTGATTTTAAGGCTGTTGGGTAACTTGCACGCCCAACTGAAGAGATGATGGTCAAGGAAGGGGGTTCGACCTTCCAATGCGTGGGCCATTTCCTGTCGATCACCTAGATTGGACAGAATGAACGGAGACAACAGTCCTTTAATGCTGAACATCTGCAGCTTGTTTACAGGCTCCAGGTGCTCGGTGTCTGCTCGGTTGATACGCTGCTTGAGTCGATCCATCGGAGACCCGCCTAGCAGAATGGCCCGCTTGCTTTTGACAAAGATGTTTCGCAGAAAACGCTGAGCCCGCGGGGCAAACAGATCAATCATTTCGACTTGAGGAACGAATCCCAGCTCCCTGGTGATCAGATGCTCAGATTTTTTTTGCGCGCGAGAGAGCTTTTTGCTGGTGCGTCCATAAGCATGACTTGATAGACCCTCATTTCGGTTCTTGAAATAGGCATACCCCAAGAACAGCTCATCAGAGCCTTCGCCGGTCAGTACGCAGGTCACATGTTGGGCTGCTAGTCTGGACAACAGGAACTTGCCTACACCGTTATAGTTCACGGCAGGCATTTCACTGAACCACAGACAGTCCTCCAGATTGTTCAGCAGGTCGGCTTCTTTGCATTGTATTTTGTAGAAGTCAGCACCGATTCTGGTGGCCATGCGTTCGGCAATGGCGGCTTCGTCGTAACGCTCGTCTTCGTTGAAGGAAATCGAAAAAACCTTTAGAGGAGTTGGTGAAAGTCTTGCAGCAATGGCCGCGATAGCTGCCGAGTCCAGCCCTCCGCTCAAGTAGATCCCCACAGGCACGTCGGCGCGCAATCTTAAAGCGACTGCTTTTTCGAGCCGTTCCTTCAGGCCTTCAAGTACGCTGGCCTCGTTATGGACTTCAGGGTCTGTTGCATCGGGCAATAGATCCAGCTCCCAGTACACATTCGTTTCAACAGCACCCTGTGCCAAGTCGACAGTCATCAATGTTGCAGGTGCAACGGCCTTGATACCTTCAAAGATACTATCCATGGGAACGAAGCTGAGCATGTCGCGAATGCCCACCAGATCCAAGCGTGGTTTGAGAATGCCGGCAGCAAATAGCGCCTTGGCTTCAGAAGCGAACGCAATCTTAAACCCGTCGGTTTGGTCCAGATGATAGAAGAGCGGTTTGATGCCAAAGCGATCTCGGCAGACATACAGTTTGCATTGGGTTTTATCCAGTAACAGGAATGAAAATTCGCCACGTAGAGACTGGGTAAAGTCGATCCCGTCACGTTCATACAGATAAAGAATGACCTCTGAATCCGAGCAAGACGAGAACACGAAGCCGTCGGCAATCAGCTCGGCACGAAGGCGTTCATGGTCATATATTTCACCGTTGCAGATCAGCACCTTATTCTTGTCCCGACTGATCAGTGGCTGGCCACCGGCTTCAACATCAATAATGGACAGTCGTGTATGACCCAGAACCAGCTTTTCCTGAGCATCAATGTAACTGCTTCTACCGTCTGGACCACGATGATGCAGCGCATCCAGGGCACGTTCTATGGCATTGGAGTCAATGTCGTAGCCCAGTGATGAAAATATTCCGCACATAAGCATTCACACCGTAAGTGAGAGATAGGTAGACAACGAAGTGAAGAGGTTGCGCAAGTCTGTGCTCAGGCGTCACCCAAGTAGATGCGTTCAAGCATTTTTCTATGAATAACAAGGGGCTTATCGTATTTTCCGAGGCGGGTACCATTCAGCGCATACGGGAGATGGGAAAGTTTTGAGGAAAACTTTCCGTCAGCCTCAAACTCTTTCTTGATGAATTTGAGGATGAAACCCCTGAAGTGGTTTTGAAAGAACGCGGATTTGGCGTCTTCGGTCTTGCCGAAAACAAAGCTATAGAGGGTTGTACGATTTTTGGTGTTAGGTACAAAGAAAATAGTGGTTTTTATCCGTCCGCCAATACTCGCCTGGGTCTCTTTATTGGTAACCCATGATTCGTAGGTGCTGCGGATCGGATCAAAAAAAGTAATGAAGCGATTATGAGAAATATCGCCGGGCTTTACACCGGTAAGGAACATCAGAGGAAATTTACGAATCGGGCCGCGATAGTAGTTTTTGGTACAGGTATCACTCTGCTCGAACTCATATTCAACGTGCTTCGCACCTTCTCGATCCCAGCCGAAGGTTTGATGAACATACGGAAAATGCTCGTCTTCAGAAAAATTATCCAATGCGACATGCAATGGGCAGTCGAACACCGTCGGGAACTCACCCAAGAATGTGTATTCGGGATCCTCAAACTCGGGAAGGTCGGTTGCATGTTGGCCCCCAACCCAGATAACGCCGTTGCGCAACAGCGTCTTGAGTACGGGAATACTGCACTTCTTACCTTCGGGGGCTGAAGGTATGGTGCCCACTCCGTCCTTGTTGAAACTCCAACCGTGATAAGGACACTCAATGGAACCGTCAGCCAGAACCTGACCCAAAGAGAGGGGGGTAAAGCGGTGTGGACATTGATCAGGCATTGCGACTATCTCATCGTCCACACCTCGAAAGAGAACGATTTTGAAGTCGCCGACCTCCACTTGGACCGGTAGTTTTTTGAGCTTCTTTTCTTCGAAAACGGGGTGGAAGTGTTTGGAAATACTCACCCAGGAAAAATCTACAGCCATTTCAATCCTCCTTAATTGATGCTCGGCATACTGCCGATTTTCGATGCCAAAAGATCGAAAAGAGGGCCTTGGTCCATGTTGGCCGCGGCAAAGCATAGACGCTCGCCTGAGAATGACGCAATACACCATGTCAAAAAAATTAAAAAGGAGGATTGAAGATTTTTGTACTGTGCGATATTTCTAATACCCTTCCGATTAGTGTTGATTAGACGTCATTTTATTTTTCTAAGTACATGTTAATTAAAGAAAAAATGTTAATTATTGGGGGGTTGTATACAAAAAATATTGCACCTGAACAGGGGTTTTCGAAAGAGGTCGAGCGGACTTGATAGTTAAGCGGGCCGGGGCTTGTAGCGCTGCCGAGAAAAATATTGGCATTTTTAGTTGCAAAAATTGTGGCGCGATGGTTACGCTGAATATAGAAAGTATTGGCACGGAGTAGCCAGTAACCATCGCGTTTCAAACGAAATTCTAGTGCTTGTTAGTGAGCAGTTTACAATTAGCAAGAACCGTGCTTTGGAAACAAAGGAAAATTTTACTGTGTGTGGGTATTGTTTTTTAGTGATGAACTTGTTGGTACGTTAGTGCTGCATAGATAGTGTGGCGCAGGCGCTTTACGCGATTGATTGAGAAAATGATTTCGAGAGACGAGAAATTGACCTATGATCGTCAGACTTAGCTAAGACGCAAATTAAGGTCAAGGTTCGTTTGCAGCAAACTCTATCAAGGATTGATAAGGACGGCTCTAAATGCAGGGATGCAGAAAAGTATATATATTGTTCTATGGCCCCGTGTTCGACAGTGTCGGCCGGCTGGCGACCCTCCCGTTTAGCCCTCCTATTGTATTCCCTTGCTCTCAAGATTGCTCTCGCTGGCAGACTATTGATTTTAATTGGCCCTTAATAGCTCGGGCGAGGCTATGTCCTTGAATACATTCTTGCGTCTTCTGTGCTCTCGATTTTCATCTGGGCGCGAGTGCCTATTCCAGTCTGATGCGTGCTTGGTGAGAAAAGACTATCCGGTTAGCAGAGATGGCCAATTAAATTGGTTTGAACGTCAGCGACTGAATATTATTAAGTTTATGCACAGCTTGTAATCCTTGCAGGATACATCGCACGACTTTACATCGAACTCATTTAAATCGTCGGCTCTTATTGGGCCATTCGGTGGACCTTGGGTATTGCGGTTTATAGGTGTTGGTTGATTTATCTAATGACAGAAGTGAGGTAAGCGCTGGTGAATTCTGCTCAAGTACAGGAAGAGGTCAGTCTTTTGTGGAGGAAGGTTTTGCCCGAAGGTGAGTTTGATCAGTATTCAGATTTTATAAGTGCAGGCGGGAACTCATTGAAGGTGATTAGCCTATTTGTACAGATTATGAAAAAGTTCAACGTTAAACTAGAAATAAAGAATTTTGCTCGATTGAACACCATTAACAACCAGGCTGACTTTATTTCAAATGAAATTCGGAGGCGCAACGCTTGAACGGGACGAAAATGGACAGTGCCATTGCGGTGGTAAATCCACCAAAAATCCCCAAAACCTACAAGGCCCTGTTTGAGCGCGCAACAACCGGTAGCCTCGTTGAGGGCGATCTGGAAATAAAATATTACCAATGGCCAGGGGCACGGACTACCTTGTGCTTGCATGGTTCTAATGGCAATTCTGCACAGTTTGGAAAATTGATTTCTCGGTTGGTGAGTCGAGGGCAAGGCGTGGTCGCGGTGGATATTCCTTCGCACGACGCTCGTGGACGGTTTATTCCTTCCAATAATATTGGTCATGGGTTGATTGCATTAGAAAAAAAATGCGGAGAGTTTCATGCTGCGGTCGCTCATTCCATGGCATGTAGCTGGGCACTTTGGGCGCTGAAAAATGGCATGCATTCAAGAAAAGTCGTATGCCTGTCTCCCGCTGCGACTCAGGACTACGTATTTGAACGGTTCATTGCGCTGCAAACGAGTAGCGGCATTTCAATCTCTGAGTTGGAGGAAGAAATTTCGAGATCTTTTGGGGCTTCGTGGCGCGAAAAATACTCAACAATCAACCTTTGCAAGTCATTGCTTGTCGATGCATTGATTTACCACGATCTTGATGACCAGGTAATAGAGTTTGAGCAGGGCGGGAAACCACTCGCACAACAATGGAGTGGTGCGGTACTTCGAGAGACGATTGGCCTGGGTCATGTCGGGGCTTTTCGGAATGAGAAGGTGATGGACGAAATCGCGTTATTTGTTAATTAATCCCTAAATACAAACACCATTGGAGAAACACAATGAGTACCACCGTGAGCAAGAAAGACCTGTACGCCACCATTGAAAAGATAATTTTGCAGTATTGTGATACTGCGGATCTTGGTATTACGGGTATTGATGGTGATGTGAGTTTGACGCAAGAACTGGGTGTCGACAGTGTCGATTTTCTTGATATTGTTTTTGAAATTGAAGATACCTACAAAATTCAATTTCCTTTAGAGCAATGGTCGGCCAATAGTCCCGAAGGTGAGAAAAACGAGTTTAAAATGTCTGCGTTTGTGGACGCAGTCTACAGTCTTGTTGAGACTGAACTGGTCGAAGCATGAAGTTTGAAGTCAATGCGTTGATCGATAGGGTTGTTGAGCTGGCTGAATGGGAGAGCATCTTGTGTATCAGCACGGTGCCAGAACAATCGCCCTTGTTTGATGGACATTTTCCAGGCAATCCGATCGTTCCCGGGGTGTTATTGGTAGAGTCGATGGCGCAGGCGAGTGGCTACTTGTACATGCTTTCATCCGGTTTCGAGCGCATGCCCTATCTGGTCAATATAAGAAGCGCAAAATTTAAGCGCTTCGTTTGCCCGGGTGATGTGCTTGACATTAGTTCGCAACTCACTCACCGAGGTGATGGGTATCTGCTCTATAAAGCGCAGATTCACTGCTCTCAGGTAGTTGCAACTGCAGAGTTCATGCTGCGTCTGATGGACTTTCCAAACGCGGTGCTGAAAGACAGTGTTATCGGATCGGTGACTAAAGCCAAGGAGAATAAATAATGGGCGCCGAAGTTTATATTCTGGGGATGGGTAGTGTGTCGAACATTGGCCCTTTAAGTTCGGACACTATCGATTGCTCGTTCGAGCCGCTTTCCATGTCAGGCGGGCGGGTTGAGGCACCAGATTTCCCTGTGGAGAAGTACATCACAAAAAAGCGAGACATCAACTCTATGGGGTTGGGTCAGAAGCTACTGGTCTGTGCCGCAGGTCTCGCTTTAGAGGATGGAGGTCTTCTGGGGACAGACATTTCTGACTGCGATATCTATATGGCCTCGAAAATCGGGGAGCGCAACGATGAAGTGGACACCGCGATCATGGCCGGGGCCAGCCGTGCAGATCTGGATATCAATACTGAGTTAGCGCGTTTGCGTCCCACCCATTTTCTGGCGGAACTGCCGAATTTGTACTCGGCCAATATCGCGATGATGTTTGGTGCAAAGGGGGAAAGTGTCACGTTCGTCGGTGAAGCTTCTGCGTCGGTTCTTGCAGTTACTCATGCAATAGAGAAACTGTCGAGTGGCCAGGCAACTCGTTCCATCGTAGGTGGTGTATTTAACGGTGCTCAAAAGATTCATGACGAGTATCAGGCGTCGATCAAGGCACGGGCCGAAACCCGCGAATTTATATTCGGTTGTGCCGCGACGTGTCTGGTTTTGAGCCGCGATTCCGAGGGCGCTGTAGCAAAGCTACGCCGCGTCGAGCGATTCAATTTCGACGATCTCGCCAAGCAGGTTCGAGAATCTGAAGCAATGGCTGTGTCGGTTAGCCTTCACCCAGGGGCTGATCTGCCTTCAGGGTGGACGGCTGAAGTGCTGAAAGTACCTGTACTCGATATTGCCCACTATCTGGGCAGTGTCTTCGAGGCAACTCTACCAACACAGGTGCTTCTATCACTGTTGTATTTCAAAAAGACATTAGAGCCTCAACCTGGCCAAAGAGTCTTGCTGATTGCTCAGGTTGGCCATGCGAGGTTTGAAGCTTTCTGTCTGGACGTCTTATAGATAGTTGCATACGACGGGTACTGAGTAGGTATTTCCATGAGTTCACACAATCAGATTTATTCGACACAAAGTCGCTTTCCGTTCAGTTCATATCCTTGTGGATGGTATGGCGTGGCGTGGGTCGATGATATTGAAAACGAATCCATTACAAGTGCGAAGTTGTGCGGAAAAGACATTGTTATTGTGAGTACCCTTTCCGGGCTACTCGCTGTTTATGATGCTCATTGTCCTCATCTTGGAGCGCACCTGGGGTTCGGTGGTACGGTCGTGGGTGAAAATGTTCGTTGCCCCTTTCATGGTTGGGAATTCGATGGGGGAGGCCTCTGTAGCCGTATCCCTTACTATGAAAATCCGATGAAGGTTGGACTAAAAAAGTGGTATTCGCTGGTGCACGCCGGAATGCTTCAAGTCTGGTATAGCGACGCCGCGGAGGAGCCCTTGTGGCAACCCGACCCTGTCGAGGTTGAGGGTTGGACCAAGCCGGTTCTGCGTGAAGACTGTGAATGGACATTAAGAACCCATGTTCAGGAAGTAGCGGAGAATGGCGTAGACGTCGCTCATTTCACGACGGTACACAATGCCGAAGCCATTGGTGAAATAAGAAACCTGTCTCTTGCCTGGCCTCTCGCAAACTGGACCTCCGTAAGTTCGAGTGATATTGGGGGAAAGTCTTCAATCGCTGAAGCAAGTGTCGTGCTGGACGGGCTTGGCCTGCATAAGGTCCAGGTGAAGATAGACGATAGCAAGATCGAGTTCAGGAGCTTTCTATACGTGTCTCCGTACGACTTGGAGCAAGTCGTTATTCGTATGACCGTATCGGTTAAAGATACGGGAGACAGTCGGAAAAATAATATGTTGATCAAATATCTGATTCCTAGACTGGCTACAGAATTGGCCAAGGACTTCGATATTTGGGAAAACAAAAAATACATTGAGCGACCTCCATTAAGTCGAGTGGATGGGCCGATCGGAAAATTTCGAATCTGGTGTAGGGATTTCTACGGTTAGCGCTCAAGGTCAGGACGGCTCACTCACCTGTCGACTCTCCGGTGCTGTAATTAACTTGTATAGCGCTCTATAGAGCTCTAACACTCTTTTTCATAAAGAGATCAAGAGGTTTGCGTGTCAAAAATCATACAAAATACTAGTAAGACAGAGATAAAAACGCCTGGCGACTGTGCTGATTTGGGTGACATTCGTAATGCAATAGATGCTCTGGATGAGCAAATTATTCAAATCATGGGGCAGAGGATGTCCTTTGTTCGGGCCGCCTCCCGATTCAAACCTTCGGAGTCGAGTATTCCAGCGCCGGATCGAGTTGCTCAGATGCTCCCACAACGCCGTGAATGGGCTGAGGTTGCTGGATTGAATGCCGACTTTATCGAGCAACTCTATAGCCAAATCATTAACTGGTATATCTCCGAGCAGATTGACTATTGGCGTCAGCAACGAGGCCTTGCATAAATGAGTATGGTGGACATGGATTTCACTGGTTTGCGCATCTGCTTTGATGAAGCGCACAAAAAAGCACAGGGAACAAATGCACGAGTATTGGCAACGTTTTCGTGCGTAATGGAAAAGCTCGACGCGGTGTCTCTGCTTGAGCGAGCTCAGTGGAGTGACGTGCCTTACGCTTTTCTGGAGTCTAGGCATCCATCTATTAGTATGTTCGGCTGGGGGGACGAAGTTGAGGTTACCGCGTTTGGGGAGAATCGATTCACCCAAGTGCAAGAGGCGTGGGAGGCGCTCTTAGAGAATGCTGTTTCTCATGGTCCGCTAGGTCCCAGGTTGATTGGCGGATTTCGATTCGACGTCAATGGAGAAAGGGACAATAGATGGCAAGAGTTTCCCGATGCCAGGATGACTCTCTACAAGTCGTTAGCCGTACATACTCCAGTGAAAAGTTGGTTGTTGTGTCACTGTTCGATCGGTCCCGATGCTGATCCTGCCGCTTTAGTCGAGGATTTTCGGCGTCACATTGGCAGCATCTACAATAGCACCAAAAAACCAGCGCACTCCTCGTCGGAATACACATTGGTTGACACGCAGGATGATAAACGCTGGCAATCCAAAGTCAGTTCGGCCGTAGAGCAAATACGCCGCAACCTACTCAAAAAAGTTGTTTTAGCACGATCGGTTCAGCAAATACATGATGAACCTCTCAACGTTGCCGCATTGATCAGTACGTTGCGAAACGGCAGTCAGGCTCACCTCTTTGCCTTCCGTCGGTCCAATAGTTGTTTTGTGGGCGCTACCCCTGAGCGGCTGGTCAGTGTGTCGGACGGCAGCCTGCATACACACGCCCTTGCGGGTACCACGCGCAGGGATGACAGCCATCTGATTGATCTTCAATTGGGAGCGGCGTTGCTCGATTCGGAAAAGGAACGGCATGAGCACGCCCTGGTTGTAGAAGCAATTCGTGATTCCCTTGCGCCGTTCGTGTCCGAGTTGGTGGTACCGGAAGTTCCAATATTACATTACTTACCAAAAGTGCAACATCTGAGTACGCCAATACATGCGAGAGTCAAACAGGGTGTTAGTGTTCTGAGTATTGTCGAGGCCATGCATCCGACACCGGCGGTGGCTGGACATGTGCGCGATATTGCACTTGATTATATTCGTGATCATGAACAACTTGATCGTGGGTGGTATGCGGCCCCTTTGGGGTGGGTAGACTCGAAAGGCAGTGGTGATTTTATTGTAGGTCTGAGGTCTGCACTGGTATTGGGTGTTAATTGTTACTTGTTTGCAGGCTGCGGAATCGTCAGTGATTCCGATCCGGAGCAAGAGTACCTTGAAACTTGTCTGAAACTATCTGGTTTGCAAGAAGCGATCGTTCGTAGTGCACAACCCGTCATTAGTGAAATGTCGGCGTGACGGCGTTTGATGAATATGGACAACCGATAGGTCTGCTGGATTAGCCTAGTTATCAATTAGTGTGTTATGGAGAGGTTGGGTCAATGGACATGAATGAGGGCGGTCGTAGTGCAGATTTCGATTTGAAAATGATGTCCCGTCGCTATGATTTTCAATTGGAAGAAGCTCTGGGGCAGGATTGGAATGATGGTGATCAGTTCAAAACCATCTTGGCCAACGCGCTATCTATACCGTTGCCTAGCGGTGAGAAGTTGTTCATTAAATCGGTCAGGCACTATCTTGATCAGATAAACGATGTTGAGCTGAAAGGATTGGTTTCGATTTTCTTCAAGCAAGAGTCTGCGCACACTAAAGAGCATATTTCCTACAATAAACTCATCAGTGAACGGCGCGGCTATAATCTTGCGCTCCTAGAAGCACCCTATAAAAGCCATAATGAATATATCTCAGAAAATGGCGATCCACTTTCATTGTTGGCAACCACCGTTTGTATGGAGCATTTAACTGCAATTGCCTCGCATCTGGTGATTGCCGATGAGCGTTGGGTGGGGCGAGCTGATTCGGTAGTAAAGAACTTCTGGCTTTGGCATTCGCTTGAAGAAGTTGAGCATAAGGCTGTCGCTTTCGATGTCTATATGGATGTTTGTGGCGACAGAGATCTTCTTGTTAAGACAATGGACGTTACTGTTGGGCAGCTATGTAAAAATCTTAAATACACCGCCTGTCAGATGTACATGATGGAAGGTGGGAAGCCTAAAGAAATCAAGGCATGGCTGGAGTCTTCGGCTGTTTTGAACGCAGAAGATGGTCTGCTGAAATTGATGGAGCGTTATATTAAAGATTTCTACCGGGACGATTTTCATCCATGGGATCACGATAATAGCTATTTGATCGCATCGGTAGCAGCCCATCTGGATGACGCGATGCGCTGAGTGCGTGCGGGTTAGTTATGTGTATGGGGTCGGTTTGAATTGATTCACATGTTCATACAGATTTTTATCGGTGCAATCAGGCGTGTTTCGCAGGGGTATTATCATGTCGGCAAAAAATAAAAGCAGGGATCTAAGTTGCTATTTAAGTGATCAGGTATTGCGCGCTCCACACGCACTGGCATTGACCGATGGGGATACGACTTATGATTATCTTGCGCTTGGTAAGAAAGTAGAAACTCTCGCGGAGACACTACGGACTGTTATTCAAAAAAAGCACGGGCGTGTTGGGGTATATCTGAGCGATAAGATGGGTGTTTTTTTGGCCATGCTGGCAATATTCAAGGCTGATCTCGTTTATGTGCCCATCGATGTCCATCTACCCATAGAGCGTTGCCGATACATTATAAAAGACAGTGACTTGGCCTATGTCATTACAGATGATAAAAATTTATATGCGCTTATCGATGGGGATGCCAAACTGCTTTATTTGGATGCGTGCGGGCTAAGTGGGTTTGATAACTTCCCCCTGGATGCTGAATTCCAGGAGAAATCCAAGCGGGTCGAAATCGATGATGACCCGGACAAGATTGCTTATATTTTGTACACGTCAGGCTCCACGGGAAATCCGAAAGGTGTGGAGATGTCTCATCGCGCTATTCTCAATCTGATCGATTACCAACTTGAGAGCGATGCGTTGTTTGGCGTACCGATGCGTACACTTCAATTTGCCTCCCCCGGCTTCGATGTCTCCTGCCAGGAAGTATTGTCTTCATTGGCGTGCGGGGGAGAGCTAGTCATCATTCCTGATGATGTGAGAAAGGATACAAGCCTACTCTTTGAATTTATCCACCATCAAAAAATTGAACGAGGATTTCTTCCGTACTCAGTGCTGCAAACCTTGGCCATCGAGTACGAACGACGTTCTGATTTCAATCAGGGCTACTTGAAGCATTTGATAACGGCTGGTGAGCAGTTATTGATGACTAAGGAAATCTCCGGTTGGTTGACGCAACTGGGGTGTCGATTGATAAATCATTACGGTCCTACGGAAACGCATGTGGTGACCACATATACCAGTGACTTGCCCTTTTCTTCATGGCCTTATCGTGCACCTATTGGTACGCCGATTTTCAATGTTGTCGCTCTTGTTCTGGACGCGTCTTTAAACGTCTGTAGCACCGGTACAGAGGGTGAACTTTATATTGGAGGTGTGTGCCTGGCTAAGGGATACATTAACTTGCCTGATGAGAGTGCCAGCAAATTTGTTGTGTTGGATAGGGGGGGCGCTCAGCTTGAGAGATTTTACAGGACGGGTGATATCGCCGAGCTCAACGAAGAGGGGGATCTCTTGTATAAAGGGCGGCGGGATACACAGGTAAAATTGAATGGCTATCGTGTCGAATTGGGGGAAGTGGAAGCCAGGTTAAAGACCTCTAAATCGGTGAAGGAATCAATTGCAGTTGTTAAACAGCTGGGTGAGTCCTCTGATGAAAATATTTTAATCGCGTTTGTGGTGCTCAATAATACGGTGCCGCAGGAGTCCCTGAATATAGTTGAGCTGCCCGCCAATTCTCTTGCCGACGTGCTTGGAGTTCTGCCGGATTTCATGGTGCCAAAACGTATTTATTCGATCAGTAGAATACCATTGACGAATAATGGAAAGCTCGATAGACGTATTATCGATCAGGAGTTAGAGAGTATGATAAATGTTTCTACTCTCGTTTTTGATGAGAAGCAAAGTCTCGTGGCGGATCTATTTTCAAGGTTGTTGAAAACGTCAGTTGTAAGTGTGGATAGCAATTTTTTCGAGTTGGGCGGTAACTCTCTTTTAGCGATAAAATTTATAAAGCTGTTAGAGGATGAGCGGAGTGTCAGGATAAATTTGACCCGCTTCTTGAGAAATCCCACTGTTTCCTATACGGCCTCATTAATATAATTAGATGGATGGTGTTATGACTAATAAAGTGGTGGTAACTGGGGTTGGCTTGAGTACTTCAGTTGGTAAGGGTGTTGCTGAAAACTGGCAGTCGATGACGGCTGGGAAGTCAAATTTCAAGCATTCCAAACGATTGTGTAACAAGAGTATTCGCACCTCATTCGCAGCAGTTGATGACAGGTTTGAAAGTGAACGCAACCCACGGGTTATTATAGAAACCTACATAAAAGAAGTTGTTGCAGAGGCTGCATTAGCTACCGGTACTGAGCATTTTGATCGCATGTATTATTCCTTGCCTAGTGGAATGTACTATTGGCATGAGCGCCTTGTTGCATTGAAAGACAACAGTGCTTCGGGGCCAAATGCGTTCGAAGAGTTTTCTTCGGAGGAAGGTTTGTCCTCATATTTTTATGATACCTACAGCCTTTCGCAATATCCGGCGGTTATCGCTACGGCCTGTGCATCTTCGGCATCAGCCATTCAATTGGGTTACGAGGCGATTATGCGAGGGCACGCCAAGCGAGTTATCGTGGCTGCTGCTGATAGCTCTATTTATGATGAGACAGTTACCAAGTTTAACAATCTTTCAGCGCTATCAACGCGTAATGACTCACCCGGCACGGCATGCCGCCCATTCAGTCAGACCCGTGATGGTTTTGTTATCGGGGAAGGGGGAGGGTGCATTGTTCTTGAAAGAGAGGATATCGCTAAAGAAAGGAATGTGGAAATACTCGCTTACCTGAGCGGTTGTGGTAATACGACGGATAATGTTCACCGCACAAAGGGGGATCCTTCGGGTAGCGGCATTAAGGATTGCATACTGAAAGCCATTTCAGACGCCGGGTTGACGCCGGGGCAAATCAGTTGCGTCAACGCACATGGGACCAGCACACCTGAAAACGATCGAATGGAGATTAAGGTCGTTAGTGAAGTGCTGGAAAAAGGTGTACCGATAACGTCTGTAAAGTCGATGATTGGGCATACCGTACACGCTGCTGGGGTCATAGAGGCGATTGTGTCGGTTTTGAGTTTAAAATATCAAGTAGTGACACCAACGCTAAACTATGACGATAGTTTGTTGGGTGAAGGGGTTAATATCGTAAGTTCCAGTGTTTATGGTGTTGATATAAAGCATATCATATCGAACTCATTTGGTTTCGGCGGGCAAAACGTTTCAGTTGTCTTTTCCCGGATCTAGTTTTTTGATGGGCTGCGCGTGGTCATTCATTACATAGCGGGAGGCGAGATGATTGTTGCGGGAGAGAGGAAGCTGGCACCACTTTTATTAAATGGTATTGATTTGATGCTTGAGTCCTGGGCTGACTATGTGATGGTCTATCCCTACTCTTTGGATGCCGAAAAATTTATTTCGTGTTTAAAGTCGGCACTTGATATCAATCCGTACTTTTCTGGACGAAAGTTCTCTAAAGATGGCCTTGAAGTTTTCATTAGCGGTGCAAACGAAGGTGTTTTGCTGGAGGTGCAGGAGTTTGATGAAAAATTGCCTTCGGCTTTTTTACGTAACGAATATGACGGCTTTGAGCTTTTTTGTGATCGTACCTTCAGGGAGCAACATAGACTTTCGCGCTCCAGTTTCAAACACCCGTTATTTCAACTGAAACTTTCTATGTTCCAGGGGGCGAGCGTACTAGGTATCAGTGCGTGGCACTCGCTGACGGACGGTTCGACTTTTTTTAACTTCATCCAGCTGATGTCGAAGTTGTATCGTGGTGACGAGGTCAGTGAGCTTCTCCCTGATTTTTCCCGCCTCGATCCGGGAAGTTGTAATGAGGCACCGGATGCAGTTGTTGATCTCTGGTCGCCTTCCGAAACTCTCAGGGGGGGCGTGACGTTTGCCGAAGTAACCTTCATTTTGAACGAGGGATTCATAAATGGCATTGTCGGTGATTTCGACTGCGTAGGGTTCATGCGGTATGACTACATAATTGCTCACGCCTGGAAGCACATCGTTGCCAGCATGGTGCTTGATATCGATAGCCATGTATCGCTTTATCCCGTCTACGATGCGAGGCAGTTGACCTCGATGGGGTCTAACTACGTCGGCAACTTGTTGTGCTATCCCTCTATTCAGCTCACGAGCAGTGGCATCGCCGGCATGGCGCTGGATGAGTTGTCCGATTTAATTCGAGAAGGCACCTTTGATCTCGTTGTCAAAGGTGATGATCTATTGGCTGAGCTTCAGGATGTAGCCACTTTTACACAGCAGAATGCTCGGGGACGTTATTTGCTCGCGCCCCTTTATGAAAGCTTGAACGGTAACGGTTTGCTGTTCAATAACTTGATGGCCATGCCCTATCAGCGGTTCGATTTTGGTATGGGTGGGCCTTCACACATTGATGTTCCTCTCTCGGACCCTATACGGTTTGTGCAGCTGTTGCCGTGCCCCCATCAACCTGGTTGTCTCGTGATGAAGGTTAATCTGCCGGAAGTGGAGTTGCGCCTGTTCTCTGAAAATTATCAAAAGGAATTGTTTGAATGAAGTCGCTTACTCCCCGTGCTGATTTCGAGAATTACATCAGAATGAAAGCCTTACCCGAGGCTGACTTGTCTTCCTCGTTGACTGGTTGGGTAGAAAAGTATTCGGATCGCATAGCTTTGAAAGATGAACATCGGCAGCTTTCGTATGCCGGATTGCTTCGCGAGTCGACAGGTTTTGCTCACTGGCTTTCGGCGCACGGTTTGCAGGCTGATGATCGAGTGCTTGTGCAGTTGCCTAACTCGGTCAATTTCTTTGTCGTGCTGTTTGCGGTCATCCGTGTGGGGGCGTTGCCAGTCCTTGTGCTGCCTGGGCATCGTGCTCATGAAGCCAAGGGTGTTCATCAAACAGCAGGTTCCAGTTTCTATATTACTCAACGTGAGCATGATGGTTTCGGCTATGAAAGTATTGCAACTGCCCTCGTTGGCGAAGGATTGCCACGAGAAGGGGTTGTCTTTGTAGATGATCTTGATTTTTCGGCGTTGGCCGCTGTCAGCGGAACTGACACCTTCCCCATGCCAGCGATCGACGACGTAGCGTTGTTGCTTTTGTCTGGGGGGACGACAAATACCCCGAAATTGATTCCACGGACTCATGCGGACTATGTCCTCAATTTCTCGGAGATGGCAAAAGCTTGCCTACTGGATCAGTCGTCACGCTATCTATGCGCCGTTCCTGTTGCTCATAACTTTGCGCTTGGGTGTCCAGGTGTCCTTGGCGTATTGGCGGTGGGTGGCTTTGCCTATTTATTGCCACGCCCCGACATACTGGATTTTGCGGAGGTGGTTACCCGGGAACAAATCACGGTTACTGCATTGGTTCCAGCGCTTGCAGAGTTGTTGATCGAATACCTTGAATTAGGTGTTGAGGGATTTTCGAGTCTCATGCTTCTTCAGGTTGGGGCTGCCCGGTTTTCGGAAGTATCTGCACAGAAATTACGAGCGCTACTCGATTGCGAGCTTCAGCATATCTACGGTATGGCTGAAGGCTTGCTGTGCTTTAATCGTCGATTTGACCCGCTTTCGCTGAAAGTCTCCACTCAAGGTCGGCCATTGAGCATTTTTGACGAACTAAGGGTTGTAGATGAGCAGGGGCAACCAGTGATTGAGGGTGAGGTCGGTGAGTTGTATGTGCGCGGGCCCTATACGATCAGAGGGTATTACAACAATGAAGAGGCCAATCATACAGGCTTTGATCCGGATGGCTTTTACAAGACGGGCGACTTGGTCAGGCTCGATCACGGAAACAATGTTGTCGTGGTCGGGCGGGCCAAGGAGCAGATCAATCGTGCTGGCGAAAAGTACTCCCCGGCGGATACTGAGAAGGTCATGCTGGCTTGGGATCGTGTAGTCGGATGTTCCATTGTTGGCATCGAAAACATCACCGAAGGGGACAAGGCGGTATTTTTCATTCGTTCCAGTGGTGAACATGTTACCCGGGAGGACGTTTGCCGTTATCTGGAGGCTCAGGGTGTCGCCGGCTATAAATTCCCGGACGAGGTTGTCATGGTTAATAGCCTTCCACTCACCGCTGTGGGCAAAATCGATAAAAAACGTCTGGTTGCGAGCTATGCGGTAGCACAGGATTGATGAGCAGGATTGTTGCGTGATTCAGCAGTCGAGGATTGAGATTGCACGACAAATTTCTCGTTCTGATTTGTCGGGGCCAAAAAAACCCTATTCGAAAGAATAGGGTTTTTTGGCTTTCACTATCAGGCTTTTGAATAGCCGTTTGTTACTTTCTGTCTTCCAGCTTGGTGATGTCACGCGACTCGTAGCCGGTGTACAGCTGGCGCGGACGGCCAATCTTGTACGGGCTGGAGAGCATTTCTTTCCAGTGGGAGATC
>Ga0163162_10002325_pt1 | contig 17833 bp, 12 predicted proteins | sample S55metaG_FD_115310 | JGI IMG/M metagenome (GOLD analysis project Ga0163162, IMG submission 115310) | Switchgrass rhizosphere microbial communities from Kellogg Biological Station, Michigan, USA - S5-5 metaG | ecosystem: Host-associated > Plants > Roots > Rhizosphere > Soil | place: USA...
AACAATTCTGAAAATATCATTCTCTGCGCTCACGCTTCCGGACCGATAGGTGAAAACTCCTAACCGGTTGCCAGATGAAATATGTTGTCCGAATATTACATCCACTTTCGGGTTCTCCAGCACGGCCTCCTTCACCATCATTTTCGCACCGCCCTCTTCTCCGGATGGAGGGCCTTCCTCGGCAGGTTGAAAAATGAACTTCACCGTTCCTTTTAACTCACTTTTCATGGTAGAAAGAATTTCGGCCGCGCCCATCAGCATCGCCACATGCGTGTCATGGCCGCAGGCATGCATAACACCGGTCTTTCTGCCATTGTAATCTACACTATCGCGTGAACGAAATGATAAGGTGCCTCTTTCAGTAACGGGCAAAGCATCCATATCAGCCCTAAGCGCCACCACGGGACCCGGCCTCCCTCCTACCAAAAGCGCTACCACACCCGTTTTCGCAACACCGGTTTGCACCTGCAACCCGAGGGAGGAAAGAAAACCGGTGATCTCTTTCGCGGTTCGGAATTCCCGGTTGCTGAGCTCCGGGTGCTGGTGAAAATCACGTCGCCAGGCGATCACTTTTTTCATTTCCGGTGTGATCATGGATTCCATCTTCGCACTAAGCGCTTTTTCCGCCTGCGATTGTCCATTTGCGTGAGCACTACAAATCACAACTAAAAAGAAGAGCAAAAAGTGATAAAAAGATGGTTGGCTTTTCTGCATTCGTCCATTCATTTTCAATGCTTGTGCTGATCGTGAAAGATTAAACTGTTGGAGATGAACCATAATGTTCTTTAGAAAGATAATCGTTTTCTGCCTTCCGCCAAAAGGCTGCAGAAAATGATCAAAGTACAGTCGGCGGTCACGCGCAACTTCAATCCGGGCCAGATTTCCAGGCATCAACAGAATAGCAGAAGTCTACCCATTTCCCGGTATGTTTGTCACTTTAAAATCAAAGCGCGCTATTAATTTTCATCCTTGGCATTTATAGAATATTTTTACAGTCCACCCCTTTGCCGGCATGAAGTGTATCAACTTTCTCTCCCTGCGATTCCTGTACCTGGTTGCCACGCCGGCATTTTTGCAAGCGCAGACCGTTATCGGGAAATTGAGCGGTACGATCTTAAATGTTGATGGGAAGCCAACTGAAAATGTTTCCGTTACATTGAAAACCGCGCGGCGTTTAACCTTTACCGATGGGGAGGGTCATTTCAGTTTTACACATCTCCCTGCAACAACAGATTCTCTGCTCATCACATCTCCCGGTTCAAAGCCGGTAGCCATCGCAATAACCACTGACGGCAGGAATAATGTGGACCTGGGCAAAATACAATTGAGCTATTCCATTAAGGAATTACAGGGTGTGGAGATCGTTGGACGGTCACTTCGTTCTTATAAAAGTGAATACTCCTTCCTGCCTGCTAAAACTGAAGCGCCGTTGAAAGACATTCCGCAGGCCGTTTCATCCATCACAAAAGAACTGATTAAAGACAAAATGGATTTCACTGTAAAGGACGCGATTGATGCGGCTGCCGGAGTTAACCATTACTCTGGTTACGATGAATATGTGATTCGTGGATTCAGGGCCGAAAATGCCGGCAACATCAATGGCCTCAGGGGATATAACACAACCTATACTAGTGCGATGCTGGTGAATGTTGAACGAATTGAAGTGATAAAAGGACCCATCGCATCTTTATATGGAAATGGCGATCCGGGTGGTACCATCAACCTGGTTACCAAGAAGCCGCTCGACAGGCCGCGCTATTCGGTCGATTTGTATGGCGGGAGCTGGAATCATTTCAGGGAGCTCGCCGATTTAACCGGTCCATTGAATACATCAAAAACGTTGTTGTACCGATTCAATGCGGGTTATGACCAAATGGGTTCTTTTCGCGATGGGTTGACTTCGAAATCTTATCAGATAGCGCCAAGTTTATCTTTTGTTCCCAATGACCGCTTGCGCATCAATCTCGATCTGAGTTATTCCGCGCTTCAATCAGTGCTTGATCGCGGCCAGCCCGGCTTTGGGAATGACGAAAATTTACTCAGCACACCCATCCAATTAAACGCCAGCCAGCGTGGAGACAAACTGGTTCAAAAAGACCTGGCTGTTATTGCCAGCGCTTCTTTTAAGATCACGCGGAAATTGAGCTTCAATACCGGCTGGCTCCATTACAATACCTGGCAGGATGTAGACAACCATGGCCTGAAAAATTATATCACCGAAGATTCTGTGAATCTCTTTTTCACACGATGGAATTACAATACGATTACCAATTCTATTTCCAATTACTTCTCTTACCAGCTTAATACCGGGCCATTCAAACACAGGCTGTTGCTGGGTTACGATTTTATCAGGAGCCAGGTGAACTTAGAGCAGTCCTTCTATGAACAGCCTGATCTGTTTGGCAAAAACAGTGGCATAGTAGGCACTTTCAGCCTGCGCAACCCGGTTTATCCGCAGCGCCCGGTTAATGACTACAAACTTTCTGACAATGACGATGATACTGCGGAGGTCGACGGCAATGTTTATCATACACACGGTGTTTATGTACAGGATTTTGTCGGTTTGGGAAGATGGAAATTTCTGCTTGGATTGCGTAAGGAATTTTATAGGGGGACGGCTGAAGACAGCGCGGCACCCATTACACAGGATATTTTCACTTATCGCATAGGCGTTGTGTATGCCCTGTCAACTAACGCCTCCGTGTATGCGACGGTTAACACCGGCTTCGATCCATTCGAAGCCTCATCTACTGTCCAGGTTTTTAACGCGCCATTAAAACCCATTCAAAGCAATTTGATGGAAGTCGGCGCCAAGGCAAATTTTCTTTCGGGCCGGTTAGCCGGCGCATTGGCCTTGTACCGGCTCACCGTTCAGAATGTGGCTGTTAACGCCAATGACCCTTTCAATCCCGATCTGTTTGTGCAAAAAGGCGAGAACAGGTCCACTGGACTTGAGGCCGAATTGAATGGAAATATAATCTCTAATCTGACCATTGCACTCAGCTATGCCTATTGCGACGCCATCATCACAAAAAGTTCAGAAGCCACTGAGATTGGAAAGAACGTGGAGAATGCGCCGCGTCATTTGAGCAGCAGTTGGATCAATTACAATTTCAACAAGGGAATTTTAAAAGGCATTGGGTTTTCACTAGGTCACAACCAGGCAGGGGCCAGAAATACATTGGATGCCGGGCTGCAGCTTCCAGGCTATGTAATTGTAAATGGTGGAGTACATTATAACATCGGCAAACTGCGAATTGCCGCTTTGCTCAACAACATGTTCAATAAAATCCATTGGACGGCCGCTTACAATGGCGTTTCGAAATGGCCTGGTGCGCCACGCAATTTCATAATCAACTTTGGATACCAAATTCAGTAAGCGATAAACCGGGTCATGATTCCACCAGGCTCTTCAGTGACTTCAGCACAGGATTTTCTTCATCATTGGAGTCGTCGTGCTGCATGGGATTGGGCCGGTTGTCTTCCTGGATAATTTGAATCTTCACTTGTCCGTTCCCGATATCTTCAAGGCGATAGGCCATCACAAAATAATTTTCCGGTTTGTCTTCCAGTCCCGGGTTGGGGGCAAACAAGGTATACTTCAACTGCTTTCCGGGCGTATATTCCAACACTTTACCCCATTGCTCAAATACTTTGCCTTCCCACTCAGCCCTGAACCTGATTTCGCTTCCCGGCTTCCAGTCGGTGATAAGATCGCATCCATACTGCCATTGCTTTACCAGCTGCGGCTGCGTTAGCGCATCCCAAACTTTTTGAATCGATGAATTCACAACAATCGTGGATACATGAGTTGGCATGGTGGTTCGTTTAAGTGGGAATATTTACTTCTTACTAGAACATTATTCAGGAGGAAATGCTGCGCTGTTGATAAAATTTTCCCGGTTTATTTGTCACGCACTACGACCAGGCCCGCGCGTTTTCGATAAATCTTTAGAAAATAATCGCCATTGCGGAGCTGCCGTGTCTCAAAGAATTGACCGCTGGCATTGGCTGATTTTCCCAATGCCTCTCCATTTATTAAAACCGATGCCGGCCGGAAATTGAGATGCAGGTATTCAACACCGTTGCGTTCACGGGATTGATATTGGACCGATGAAGGATGATAAGAGATAACCGAAATGATGGCCGTTGAATACAATAAATGATTTTCGCCGGGCGGCGACCATTCCGGTATTCCGGCAAATGCCTGGTAAAACATGCGTGGTCCTTCACCATAACAATCGGACCACCAGTTGGAGATGCCGTTGCTAAGCGGACTTTCATTTGCCACACCCGATGAATCGCTGCAATATGTTACAAAATTCAGGGATCGGAACGCTTTCTCTTTAAATCGCTTGTCGTTAGAAACAGCGTACCATCTTGCACATTCCGCCGCATAACGTGCCGTCTGATAGTCCATCTTGTACAAAAATGAATCCTGCTCTCCCACAATGTATGCACCCCACAGTCGTCCCGTTTCCCCAGGGGCGCTACGGTCGACGAAATATTTTTCGGTCCAATCCAATAGTTGCGGCAGGTCTTTTTTCCAGTTTTTATCGAAGTCCGGATGGTCGAACAGGAACAGTTTAAAATTGCTTGCGCTAAGATTGCTTCGATAAGATGAGCTGTTCACGTAGGTGTCGGAATGGCCATCGGTCCAATAGCCCGTTTTAAGAGGAAACGCCAGCAAGAAATCTTTGAGCGTGCGAAGCACTTTTTCATAACGGGAGCGGTCACCCTGTTTTAACGCAATCATTTTTTCAAATAGCACATAGGCGCCGGTCCAGTTGGCACCATACTCCGAACGCGATCTTCCGGTTTTGGCATTCACCAGGTAGGGCCATGGCGACTGGTTCTTTGAGCCTGTCCGCAATTTGGCAGCCAGCAGATCTGCAACACGCCTGGCGGCCACAAGATATTTCTCTTCTCCATTCGATAAATAGAGTTGCAACCAGGTGAGTGCAATTTCTGCGGAATGGTCAACCTGGGTTTCGTATTGTTCAAAACGCGATGCGCTGGTAAAGCCATTAAAGACTGTATCACCCGCATTGGCGTTTGCAAATGGAATAAAGGCCCAGCTGAAAGAGGCCGGCGCAATGCCACGTTCCATATGATAGTCGATGAGTTTCCGTACAATGGAGAGCGGCGTTGAATCTCCGGAATAACCATAATACAAACGTGCCGATTCGAACCAGTTTGGAATTTTTTCACCCACATCATTCATCCAACTATCGGGCTTAAGCGTATCCCCTTTCAAAAAATAAGCGCAATAAAAATAGTATTGCGGATAGCGTGACAAGACGCCTGTATCCGCAGCGGGGGCAATGCCAGACTTGATAAAATTCCAACGACTGTGCAGGAATGCATCGTAGGCCTTGCCCGGCGCAGAATACCAAGGCAAAAGTTTTCCTGCGCTATCCAGGACAATGCGATGGCCCGAGAAAACGGTTTCATTTCCGCTATACTTTTTCGAAACCGGTTGAGCTTTCACCAGCAACGGCAGAAACAAGATGATTAAGAGAAAAATTCTGTTCATGTTATTCGTAATGCGCCTCAACCTGGTGATTAGTTCCCGACTTAAAATTGAAAACCATCCAAGCCCTGCCCTTTATCTTTTTGCTTACCAAGGGCAATTTCCGACTATCCATAAATATTGATTTCAGTTTCATGCCCCTGGCTTCTGCCGGCAATAAACAGGTGAGCGGCTCCGAGCAAGCTGTTGCGCTTTGAATGGCAAAACGCAGCAAGTGATTCGATTCCCTCAGATCCGTGAATTGCACATCGTCTTTCGCAGTCATATAACTCAACCATTCTGACGCAGTCCAAACAGGGATGCCTTTTTGCCTTGCATAGTTCAACATATGCAACAATGGTGTGCGCGAGAAAAAATATTCGTTGTTATGCGCCCTGATGCAGGTAACCGAAAAAATGCCGCTATCCAAACTCCGGTCTATTAATCCCCGGAAAGCGTCGAAATAACCATCAGGATCTTTCTTCTCCATGTATTGCTGATCGTACACATTGTTAAAGAGTTGGTATACGTGCACCAGCTTACCGCCTGAATCAACAAATTTCATGCTTAGTCCACTGCCTGTAAAGTTGCCCTGAGGCCAACCGGAAGCACCGAGAAAATGTGGTTGGGTGGAATTGTTGTCGTAATGAGCATAGTTCACGTCCATGCGGATACCGTGTTTTTCTTCCAATTTCGCACCGGCAGTAAAATCATGCGCGCCGGACGAATCCAGTCCGCACCAGACAAACCAGTGGTTGGTATTGGTGCGCACGTTTCGAATGCCATAATCATCCCGCAATTGCTGCAGTTTCAGTCCGATGGCATGATCTACAATTTTCCAATCGGGCGCGGTAGCATCTTTGGTGGCATCGGGGTGAGCGGCCATTTCGTGGCCAGCATTGTGAAGAGAATCCACAAAGCGGCGGGAGATCTTTTCCGGTTCCAGGATATATAAGGTCATGGCGGCCCCCGCCTCACTCACTTCGCGAAATTGTTGCACAAAATCGTGCTCTTCCGTATTCTCACCGTCGTTGGTAAGAACGATGGCGGCATTGCGTTGCGCCGGAAAATACCAGATCCGCGGCAACGGTTTTTTAAATCTGCCCAGCCGGTCTATGCATCGCGTGAGTATGCGCAATTGTTCATCGGCGGGATTCAGGGTGTTTTGTGCGCCATTCACCCATCCGCCGGTAAAAAGATCCATGGCACGGATGCCGGTGATGCCATCTGTTTCCTGCGCGGCCAGGGCCTCATTACCCTGTCGGGTGGCCGCAATACTGCGCGGAAGATCGTATAGAAAAGCGATCGCTTCCCCTTCTCCATATTTATTTAAAACGATCGCCGCCTGTTCATTTACAGAAGCAGTTTCACCGGTGAAACTGGCGAGCACTATTGCCTCTATCGGCTTGCCGGACGAAGACCCGGCATGTATACGCAAAGGATTATTGAGCAGGCCAACCATCCATTCCGTTTGTGCCAGCAGACGAATATAACCAGCCGGTGCAGCGTCGTTCAATTTTCGAATTCCGAAAATTGGAAAAAGGCGCTCATCGGGTTCGAAGGCAATCAGGTGGCCACCGCCATTCACGAAATCGGATAATCTTTTCAATTCCTCCGCTTTCAATTTCGATTTTGGTAGAATGACCAGGTCGAAGCGGGTAAGCCATCCCGGTTCCGTTGTGCTGTTGCTTACCGGCGCGATTGTAAAGCAGTTCAGTCCTTCCACCTTCAGCATCTCGCCCACATATTCGCTATAGTCGCCAGGTGACTGCAGTATTAGAATGGGTGGATTAGATTTTGCGAAGACTCGCGTTGTTACACATGAGCACCAGATGGCAATCATCATTGAAAATAAAAAGTGGCGGTAGCCTCCTCTCATGGCGGTGCTTATTTTTTTATCAGTTGAAGATAGTACGATCGCGCCTGTTTATAACGATTACGGATAGCCTCCAATGTTTGAGGAAAATAATGTGCCCAGCGACCGCCGGGTGCAGTCTGCGCTAGCAGGTTGTCCATCCAGGCTACAAAATATTTTGCGTCTGCGGGTTCCGATACCATCGGCTGATTCTTCAATGCAATGTATACAGGTGCGGTGTGAGATTGATATTCACCCGCTCCCATTCGCCTGGCGGCAATCCAACCTGTTTTAGTTACGGGAAGCTGTACATGCAATTGTAATGGATGCCCTGGATCAGCCGAGCCTGAAATGGACTGTACCACTTTGCCATTATAAATTAATTCAATGGCGCCGTCCCGCTGAATACCTGAGGTCCACGTTACCAGCACATCCGCAGTTCCTTTCGCATTCATTTTTAGTTCATCGCCAGGTTGCAATCGACTATTGATTTTAAAATCGAGAAATTCGGTATTCCCCATTCTTGAAATGACGGTGTTCCCTGACTTAATGGCCCTTATCCATTTGTCGTAACTGAGTTGTTCGGGCACACGGGCATAAGTGAGCAGGGTTCCCAAAGGTTCTCCTTCGTTGCACGGAAAATCAGTTCCCGCTGCCAACCCAAGCCTGATTCCGCAATTGAGCAATTTGTAATAAATATCCATCGCCGGATTGGAATAGTAGGTACCGTTGTTGGGCGAATACGCGCCATACACATCAACAGAGGCGAAATCCAAATTGTGCAAAGCGGCTTCCACGGGCAAATCGATGGGGATGCAACAGTTCAGTGAATCCGGAATTTTTCCTTCTACGTACTCCAGGTGGGCAAAACCCCGCACGGCGTTTTGAGATGCCGCCCAGGAAAGAATTTTATGCGGTGATTCTTCCCATATCTGGCTTGCATTCTTCAAGCCAAGCAACACCAGGTGTCCACCCAGTGCCTGGTTCGCGAAATTGTTGTAAGTCGCATCCCAGTGCCATTCAGCATCCCAATGGATGATTTGCTCCGGCGTTGATAGCGGATCATCATGCCCGCTTATTTTTTTTAGATCGGTGGCCGGATCCAGCACCTCGCCATTGCCCATATCGGCAAGCAGGCACATCACCGAAAGCCGGTTGGCTTTCATCCATTGTTTTAAACTGTCTGTGGAATAGGTTGCGCTGTAAATTCCGCAATTGCGGTGAACATGGATATCGCCAGCGTACCATCCTGCCGGCGGAATGAAAGAAACAGCATTTTGTTGCGAAGCAACGCCACCTTCCATTTCGCCAACACAACTGAAAATGGATTGCGGAGGAATGGTAACGGTGAAAACATTCCCTATTGCGGAACGGATATCAGCTTGCCTTTCAAGATTCCGGTTCGCATCGGTAATGTAATACTGAAGTGTGGAAACGGGCATTGCATTGCGAAGTCGAATATGAACAGAAACGGGATGATGAAATACATTCACGCCCATAACACCGACATGCTTTGAGCCCGGGTGAAAAAATGCAGTAGTGTGTACACTATCGGGTGCACCTTTCGATTCTACAATAAGTGAACCGGGTTTCAGAAATTTGGAAACCTGTGAAATGGCATAGAAATGTTTTCTTTTTTCGTACTGGTGCGTGACCTTGTTATATCCCAATATGCCCCAAAAACTAAATATGCTTGGGGCATGGTGATCGTAGTAGCTGTCATATCCCTCCCATGCCAGTGCGGCGGCCGCGCCATGGTTCAGCAAATCGAGCAATTGGTCCACACATTGCGCGGCAAATCCATAATCGTATACGCCCGTCTTGCCTTCATCCAAACTGTCGCGCCAGGCATTCCATTCTGTAACCCAGTAATTGTACCGGGGAAATGGAGAAGTCTTTATCGCTGAATCAATGTTGGCATAGTAACCGCCATAGCTATGAACCCCGATATGCGAGAGGCGTGACATAACCAAACTATCTTTCATCAATTCGGGAACATACTTAGTCACTGCTGCATGCATATCGGCGGGGTCAGGTCCCACCAATTGGATATCTTCGATCTGCATCGCATCCATTCGTTGAATGATCTTATGCAACATCCGGGTGTATTTCTTTTCATTCAACTTAGGACCTTCGTTTCGCCAGTCGGCTTCGTTGAACGGCGACAACAATCCAAAGGACAGATTTTTCTTCTTTTTTCCATAGTATAGAAATGACACCAGCATTTCTACGAATTCATCTTCCTGGTCGTCGCGAATCGTTTCATACCCCATCCACTGGGGCAGGTAGCCCATGAGGTTAATCATGACATTGTTCGTGAAGCCCTTTTTATTCAGGTAGGCAATGGTTTGCCATGCGCTGGTAAATTTCGGTGTTTCGTAAAGACTGTCGAAGTAGTGCCAATTCATTGAAAAAGGATCGGCGTTATCATTCACGTCTTCCCAATCCTTCGGTGTTTCAACAATCACCCTGAAAATGGCGGCACCCATGGAATCGGCAAGCAGGTCCAGCGCAGGTTTCAATTCATCCCGGTTCCAACTGCGTGTATTGACGTTTACGCCAATACCATCGATTCGCTGGTGTCGCACAAGGGGGTCAATGGTGATGGTAAAGTTTGCGCTTTGTTGGGCGAATGCCTGCACTGCCAGCAGCAGGCTGACGGTAATCGCAAAACAGCATGAAAAAGGCTTAGATGGCATCGCATATTTAAGATAACTCATTTGTCAGAATTTAAAAGCCTACTGTTTTAACAAACCCTTTGGAGATCGGCAATTCGACGTAATTAATATGGGGAACTCTTCCCATTAAAATGGGGAATATACCTTACAATATCGATGCGGATTCTTTCTTGCTTTGTGAAACATTTAAAAACATCATTTTAAACAAACTGAGTATCATGAAACTTTCGCTAGCTATTACAGGATGGATTGTATTTGGGCTCCTCCTGAATAATTTATCAGCACAAACCAGTCAGGCGGTAGTGCAGGTAGCCCATGAAACACCACAAAATTCTCACAAGCCCATGGACACACATCTTTACCTGGACGTTCACCATTTGGGTGTTGGACATGTAGATTTTGCCGGCGCGGCTGAAGCCCACGCCAAAGACCTCGTGGTGCAGAAGAAATACGGTGTTCATTTTATTAAATTCTGGGTGGATGAGGCCAAAGGCGATGTATACTGCCTGGCTTCCGCTCCCGACACGCAGGCGGTTTTGAATACCCACGCCGAAGCGCATGGATTGATGCCCAGCCAGGTGTTCCTGGTAAAGGGTGGCGTTGAATCCGCGCTCAATTCACAGAAAAATTTCTATCTCGACTTTCATGAGTTGGGTGCTGGAAAGGTATCGGCAAAAGACGTTGCCGGCGCGCACAAACGCGACCTGGAAGTAGAGAAGAAATACAATGTGAATTTTTTGAATTACTGGGTAAACGAACAGGAAGGACTTGTGATTTGTTTATCGCAAGCGCCCGATTCCAGTGCTATTATCAAAACGCATAAAGAAGCACACGGCTTAATTCCTGTGAGAATTGAACAAGTGAAGCAGGGTCAATAAAGGAACCAATAGTCGCCTCTTTCTCACGCTGAGCTTTCCGGCGCCTGCCGGGGGCTCAGCTTTTTTAATTCCCTTTTGTAATCTTATAGATCTTGCCGTCGGGCTTGGTAAGAATATAAATTTCGCCTTGTTCGTCTCTTCCAAAATGGAGGTCTACCCTGTCGGCACCGCTAATTTCCCTCATCGGTTTTACCATGCCTTTAATAGCCACTTTCCATTCCATGATGGGCGCCTGATGGCCTTGTTTTAAATCGCTAACGGCAACAAAGAATAATCGGCCTGAAGGAATATCTCCAAACACAAATTTTCCCTGCAACGCAGGAACAGATTGTCCGAGGTATTCAAACCCGGCGGATATGGCTTTTCCTTCGTCGTGATCGAATTCCACCACCGGGTAAGTAACATGATAAATGCTGTCGTCGGAAGGGAGCGGGTGCACCTTCGTAATATTTCCGTAAGGATTCAGCAGGAAATTTCCTTCCCTGATGGGCCAGCCATAATCATGGCCTTTTTCAATCAGGTTCATCGATTCAATATTGCTGTGCCCAATATTTGAAACCAGCAACTGTCCCGACTTAGTCCATGTTATCCGGTTGGGATTCCGGAACCCATATGCATAGATCTCCTTTTTGATTTGTGGCGCCGCATTGCTTGCCAAAGGATTTGCAGGCGGAATACCGTATTTTCCATTCGCGCTGTTCCTGCCCGCTGGGTCGATCCTGATAACCGTACCCCACAATTTTTCCAGGTTGTGCGCCAGGTGGCCATATCCATTTTCAACTGCGCCGCCATCACCTATGCCGATGTACAACAATCCATAATCTTCATCGCCGGATTTAGAAAGTGGATTGAAAGTAATTTGCTGCATGCCGTGTATACCGGTTACCATGTCGATCCGCAAAATTTCGCGTGGTGTTCCTGAAAAAACCGAAGCGGAAGGCTGGTTTGTTTTCCATTCCGTAACCACCCACTGCATCGCAGGTTTGATTGAATCTTCAAAAGAAAAATCTGCCTTTGCTGAATTCGGCGACTCTGAATGGGAGGTGTAGAACAATCCATTCTTCATGAAATCGGGATGGAATGCGAAACTGCCAAATCCTGTGGCAAGGCCGGGTTCATTGATAAATTTCGGCATCGCCGCCGCCATGTCCATATAAACCATCGGGCGGCCAGCCTCCATTTTATATAATTTACCTCGTTGGTCCAGAATAAAAGGCCCCGCATGATCGGGCCGGTAGCTCATGGAAACAATCCGTGTAAGTGGCAGCTTTCCATCCTTGCTGCTGGAAGGGATGGTTGCCACCCATTCCAAGTTGGTTACCACATCGGATACCGGAATGGCAGTGGGAATGGGATTGGCGATGGCATTGCTGTCGTCCTTCGCGTCTGCTGCGCCAGGTTTTGGATGGGTATGCAGGAATGCAATGATGGCATGCACCTCACTGTCACTAACAGACGAAAATGAAGGCATCACCAGGTGGTACTTATTGAACAATTCCGTTGCGTGTGCGTCGCCGGATGAGATGGTGGCTTTTGGATCGTGGATGAACTTCAACAGCCAATCAGCTGATTCCACCTGTGTTACCCCGCCCAGCTGCGGACCAATGCCGTCCATTTTGAAATTGTGACAGCCACTGCATTTCTGGATGAATGCAGCTTCACCGGCGGCAATGGTGGCGGGATCGGTAGAAATGGCGCTGGCGTCTTTGTTGCTCAGTTTGCAGGCATTCATCGCGATCACTGCAAGGGCGAAAAAAAATAATGGTTGAATGATTTTCATTCTCATGCTGTCAAAGCTATTCATTTGTGATACAATTTCTCGTTAACACTACATTCTTCGAATGGTGAGTCCACCATCAACCATAATCACCTGTCCGGTACAAAACTGAAAACTTCCGCCAGCCAGCGCGGCCACGGCTTTTCCCACATCATCTGGAAATCCCCAGCGGTTCTGTACTGTGAGCCCGTTGTCCAGGAGCCTGTCATATTTTTCTTTCACGGCGGCCGTCATGTCGGTACTGATGATACCGGGTTGCACTTCGAAAACGGGAATGTCATATTCTCCGAGCCGCACCGCGAATAGCTGGGTAGTCATTGCTACACCGGCTTTTGAAATGCAATATTCTCCCCTGTTCACAGAAGCCACAATGGCCGAAACCGAACTCACATTTATAATGCAGCCTTCAAAAGCAGAATCAAGTGATTTCTCTTCAATCATCCAATTGGCTGCCGACTGGCATAAAAAATAAGGTCCTTTCAGATTAATGGAAAGAACCCGGTCGAAACTCTCTTCCGTTGTTTCCAATACATCTTTTCTAACCAGTGGCGCTACGCCTGCATTGTTCACCAGCACATTCAATTTTCCGTATGCTGATTTAACCGCGGCCATAATAGTATCCCTGTCGTCTGCAATGGCAATATTCCCCTGGCAGTAGATCACGTCAGGTGCATTTTTCTTTAGTGAGGCGATGGTGTCCGCAACATCAGCAGCGGGACGCGTACCGTTGATGGCGAGACGAAATCCCGCCTCCGCTAACCGTTGTGCAATACCAAGCCCGATACCTCGACTGCCACCTGTAATGAGTGCCACTTTATTCATGCGTCGAATAATTATTATGAAGAAAAATCACAATTCCGGAATATCTACCCACCTCCTATTCTCCCAGCTTTCAATTCCCTTCTCTGCCAGTTGAACGCCTTTTGCGCCTTCTTTCAAATCCCATGGAAACGGGTCGCCTTTCACAACGTGTTTCAGGAACAACTCCCACTGTACTTTAAAGGCATTTTCAAAGGTTTCTTGTTCGGGCACTTTCGACCAACCCTCGAAAAAATTAATAGGTTGCGGTATATCAGGATTCCAAACCGGTTTTGGTGTGTTGCCATAATGTTGGATATAACATTCGCGCAATCCCGCCACCGCAGAGCCTTTGGTGCCATCTACCTGCAGGGTGAGCAGGTCGTCGCGTCGTACCCTTACTGTCCAGGAAGAATTGAAATGCGCGATAACACCGCCTTCCAATTCAAAGGTTGCATAAGCCGAATCGTCGGCTGTGCATGCATAGGCCTTCCCCTTTTCGTCTATACGTTGCGGTATGTGCGTAGCGCCGAGGCAGCTCACGGCTTTTACCTTACCAAAAACATTGTCAAGGACGTAGCGCCAGTGACAAAGCATGTCGCTGATGATGCCGCCATCATCTTCCTTGCGATAATTCCAGGAAGGCCGCTGGGCGGGAATGGTGTCGCCTTCAAAAACCCAGTAACCAAATTCACCGCGAATGGAAAGAATTCTCCCAAAAAATCCCTGTTGTATGAGACGCTTAATTTTTAATATGCCCGGCAACCAAAGCTTGTCCTGCACCACACCGTGCTTCACACCGGCTTTTGTGCAGAGATCATAGAGGTGCATGGCTTCCGACACGTGTGTTGAAATGGGTTTTTCGCAATAGATGTGTTTGCCGGCGGCGACTGCCTGTTGAATAGCGGCCACCCGCCTTCCTGTTACCTGGGCATCAAAATAAATTTGATACTGCGAATCTGCCAGCACTTCCCCAAGGTTGGTGGTTATTTTTTTTACTCCCGAAAGAGCCGCGAGCTTTTCTAACTTGTTCAGATCCCGTCCAACCAGTATGGGATCGGGCATGATGCATTCGTCATTCCCGGTCTTCACACCTCCCTGCCTGATGATCTCAACGATGGATCGCATCAGGTGCTGATTGGTTCCCATTCGCCCCGTTACCCCGTTCATGATGATGCCAATGTTGTGTTGCTTCATATTTCAGGAATTTTCCTTGTAAGCTTGTATAATTTTTTGCAGGTACTGCGACTGATCGGCTTGCCAGTATTTGGTAGAAAAAATTTCCACTTCATTGAATCCTCTGAATCCGGCGGCTTCAACCCAACCACGGATCTTCCTGACGGGAATACAACCTTCTCCCATGATGGCCCGGTCGTTCAGTATGTCGACGGTGGGCGTATTCCAATCACAAATGTGAAATGCAAACAGGCATTCATTCTCGCCACACCTGCTGATCTCACCTTCAAGTGCAGGATCCCACCAAAGGTGATAAACATCTACGGCAACGCCCAGGTTTGGAGAACGAATTTCCATTGCCATATCATTGGCCTGCGCGAGCGTGTTGATAGCCGACCTCGAATCTGCATACATTGGGTGAAGGGGTTCGATGGCAAGCTTAACACCGGCTGCAACGGCATCCGGTAAAATAGCCGCAATGCCCTCTGCTATCTGCTGTCGTGAGGTTTCGAGTGGTTGTGCCGGATCAGACCCACACACCAACACAATCAATGGCGCACCCAGCGCCTGCGCTTCTTCAATCACTTTCCTGTTATCGGCAATCGCTGCCTTTCTTTTCGTCGCATCCACCGAAGGGAAAAATCCACCCCGACAAAGCGAAACAATTTCCAAACCATAGTCAGTGATCAACCTGCGCGATTCTGCAATTTCTCGTCCCGTCAGTGCGTCCCGCCATACTGTGATGCCTTTCACGCCTGCGGCGGAAAAATGCCTCGCCGCCTCCACCAGGTTCCAGGGTTTTGTGGTGATGGTATGCACACACATTTTGGAAAGATCAGTGAATGGCTTAACACTCATTGTACGGCGTTATAAAAACAATAATAGGGTTCTTTGTTGATGAGCTTTTGCAGGTATAAAACTACTTCGCGAATATGATAATCGCCCCACATACTTGATTCACCATAGGGAATTTTACTTCCGGCAGGAATATAATCCCAACCGTTTGGCCGATGATAAATAGAATGCAATAACAATCCCTGGTGGGCGGGATCTGAACTCAGGTAAGGCTCTTCCAGTAACCGGTTTACTATCGTTAATCCACCCCGATAATACTTTTCCCCTTTTTCATTCTCCCCGCGCTGACTCAGGTAGTTACCGAACCGAAGTAATCCCTGTGCGGCGATCGCTGCAGCAGAACTATCGACGGGTTCAAATTCATTGAAAGGATCAGCTGCTTGGTTCAAATAATCTCCCATTTTATGCAATTGCGGAGCGCCGGTATCCCAATATGGAATGCCGTCTGAGCAGGAATTGGCCAAATAAAAATCGCAGGTGGCCTGCGCAGCTTTTTGCATGAAGGCACGAATGGCTGGTTTCCCTCCGAGGCCGGCCAAAGCCGCATCATTAACGGTTTCCAGCCATTCCAATTCTTCCGCAAATCCGCACATGGCCCAGGCCAGGCCACGCGTCCAGGTTGTGAATCCCGAGAAGCCCTGCTGCGCATTCGGACAGCGGTAATTTCCATCGCGCACATTGAAAACCGACTCATGCGCCGTTCTTCCCCATTCATCATAATGATCTCTTCCCTCGTTATAGTAAATGGAATATTTTGCCGTTGCGGCCATGTGTTCTATCACGCGTTGCAAAAGATCAATCTTAACATCTCCTTCGCCCTGCATGGTGTGACCGAGGACATAACTTAACACCAATGCCCTGCAGGATCGAATGGTATCTACGAAAAGAGAGTGTGCGCCATTGAAGGAATGAATGAAACCTCCACCATTTATGACGGTCCACCGGCCCGCCTGCACAGCGCCGGAAATTTTCAATGCCAGTTCATAAAAATGCTGCTGCCATTCGTTGTGCGGCGTTTTTCTCTCCTTCATCAACCTGAGCAGGTTTCCATACGTGCTCACATTATTAAATCCATGGTCATGCACCCCTGTATGGCTTACGTGCGGATCCATGAAACGAAGGGTATTCTCGCGTCCATAGTCGAGAAAATATTGTTCACCCGTTGCATCAAATTGAAGGAGGGCCGAGCCGAATTGAAAACCCTGCGTCCATTCTGTCCACCCGCGCGTAGTGTATTTGCCCTTCACCGTAAATACGGGCGAGCCCTTGGAATTGTCATATTCCTTTTCGATGCTCCTGATTTTTTCACCCGAGAGCTCCCAAAATTTTTGAATTTTATTGGTCAGGCTTTCAGCCTTAGGCATTTGATCAACCAACATGGTGCTAAATGAGTTTATTTATAATTACCCAAATTCCGGACCCATGATGGCCCATTGCTTTTTGGGGATGTTTTGAAAAGTGTTTAGTCCCCTGTACATTCTGGTAAACCGGCGCTGTTCAGAAAAACCCAGTTCTTCGATCCAATTTAGCCAGTCCTGGTCAAAATGCAGGATATCTAATATCACCATCTTCCCTGCACACTGGTTAAGCGCGGCTGTCAGCAGGTCCTTTGCTATGGGTAGGGCGTCTGCAACAACGGGACCTATTTGTTCGTAATTGAATCCTTCTCTTCCCAAACAATATCCTTTCAGGTTTTCATTTTCCATATATCCGAAGGCGTATTGTGGTGCGCCTTCCCATTGCCAATTTAACAAGGCGGACCTGTCGGCCCCGAAAACGGCCAGGTCATAAGCATGCACTTTGCCGAGTTGGGTTGCTTCCAGCGGTTGTGCGGCAACGTTAGTCGAGACAGTGGGGGCAACACGGGCCAGCATCCGGCTAAGCGTATATTCGTCCTGGAAATCAAATTTCAGGTACACCTCCCTTCCGGCGGGGGTCGCATCGAGTTTATTGGTGAGTTCTGTTCCAAGCGCATCCATACCCTGCTGTAACAATTGCATGCCGATTCCCCTTCTGCGATGCGACGGATCTACCAATACCATTCCAATCCAACCGAAAAGATTTTCATAACGCAACGTAGTAACCGTTCCAATCACTTCTTCATTTTCTATTGCAACACGGCATCCCACTGGATTGAGTTGAAGGAATAACTGCCAATCACGTTCCAGCTGATTCCAATTCGCCGCCCGGCAAAGACGCATGCCCGCGGCAATATCATCCATCCGCATTTGGCGGAAACTGATCATACCGGTGTTGATTTTTTTGGAAGAAAGGCCACAGAAACAATTCCAATTATCGCAAGAA
>Ga0163162_10002326_pt1 | contig 17832 bp, 19 predicted proteins | sample S55metaG_FD_115310 | JGI IMG/M metagenome (GOLD analysis project Ga0163162, IMG submission 115310) | Switchgrass rhizosphere microbial communities from Kellogg Biological Station, Michigan, USA - S5-5 metaG | ecosystem: Host-associated > Plants > Roots > Rhizosphere > Soil | place: USA...
ATACAAACGCATCCATGATAAATAAAACACCGTTGTGATGAAAGTCATCACCCTTGAACCAATCCGTCACCGGCGCTTGCGGGCTGACTGCTTTTAATGCAGGATGACCACTTAACGCAGCCATCGTTGAGTAAAATCCAGGATAGGAAATCCCAAATACGCCCACGTTTCCATTATTGTTCGAAATATTTTTTATCAGCCAGTCGATCGTATCGTAGGTATCGCTGGCTTCATCAATGTCTGTATTGGTCTTCTTATCAGGGTTAAATGGGCGAATGTCAACAAATTCACCTTCGCTCATAAAGCGGCCTCTGACGTCCTGTATTACGATGATGTAGTTTTCTCTTGCATAATACCTCCAGTGTCTTGTCCATAGGCTGGAAGTAAAATTTTGTTCGCCGTATGGAGAACAAGAGTAAGGAGTACGGGTCATTAGAACAGCATGTTTTTCAGTGGCGTCTTTCGGAAGGTAGATGGCGGTAAATAGTTTTACTCCATCCCGCATGGTGATATAAACTTCTTTCTTGGTGTAGTTGTCACGGATCCAGGCACTATCCTGCGACCCGATCGCTATTGGGTTGACCTGCGCCATGGCGGTCAATGAAACATAAAATAAGGAAAGCAAAAGAGTAATTTTCTTCATGTGCATGTTATTAAATGCCGAATTTATTCCATCTGCCGATAAAAAAGAAAACTATCCGAAATGGGATAGTTTTCTATAAACGATTTGACAGAAGAAAATCTTAATCCTCCAATACTCCAAATTTGCCAGCATTCACATCATCAATTGCCTGTTCAAGTTCCTGCCATGTATTCATTAAAAACGGGCCATACTGCGCAATTGGTTCGTCTATAGGTTCACCAGATAAAACAAGAAGGACGGCGTCTTCATCGGTTTTTATTTCTATGGATTCACCATCATTCTTAAATAAAACAAAATGATCGGTTGCGGCATGACCTTCATTAATGGTAGCATTCCCTTCGACTACTAAGATGCCTGTATTAAAGTTTGAAGGAAAATTCAATTCCACTTCTGCGCCTTTCTTCAATCTTGCATTGTAGACATACATGGAGGTAAATGTTGAAGCCGGTCCTTTTAACCCCTGGTAGTCACCTGCGATCACTTCTATGACGCCCTTATCACCCGGCAACTTATAGAGTCCCATTTTGTCGTGAGTGATCTCCTGGTATTTCGGCGGCGTCATTTTATATTTTGCGGGAAGGTTTACCCACAGTTGCACCATTTGAAACAGACCACCCTGTCTGCTGAACTCCTTCTCATGGTATTCTTTATGCAATAATCCGGATGCGGCTGTCATCCATTGCACATCACCTTCACCGATCACACCACTGTTTCCGGCACTGTCATGATGCGCAACCTTTCCATGATAGGCGATCGTTACTGTTTCAAATCCCCGGTGTGGGTGTACGCTTACACCTCTTGGCATTTCGCTTGGAGCAAATTCAACTTTTGAATTATAGTCGAGCAAAAAGAATGGACTCATTCTTTTCTTATCGATCAACCTGCTATTCGGGAAAAAATTGTGCACTCTGAATCCGTCTCCCACCATATGCGGGGGAGGAGGACCAATGATCGCTTCAACGGTTTTACTATTTGTCATACAATTCTCCAATGATTTTTATAACTGAACTTTCATGCGCTTCAAATGAATAATAAAGAAAAATAATGAGCAAAAGACGCCATTCTTTTATACTGATTACTCATTACTCATTAAGCCACCACCGTTTTCTTCACGAGGCTCTCCGCCAGCCATAAATATTCTGCAATAAAATTGTGAACAGTATTGTGAAAGCTCTGGTCGACCAGGTTTCCTTCCACATCGAACTTCTTGTCCACTCCCCCCACGATCAACATATATGGTGAGGCAATCCCGAACAAGGCATTTATCAATAGTTGCATTTGTTGTGAAGCCCGGATACCTCCCAATGGACCAGGAGAGGCTGTCACAATCCCAAAGGGTTTGTGATGTTGTTTGGGAAAATGATCGACCAGGTTTTTCATAGCGGGAGAATAACTTCCATTATATTCGGGAGATACGAGAATGAAAGCCTCGGCTGCAAACATTCTTTTCGCAAGGGGTTTAAATTCTTCGGGTGTATAATCCACGGAAACAAACACCGATTGAACGGCAGGTAGATTCCAGTCTTTAAGGTGGATGATGTCAACCTTGTGCTCTGTTTTTTCCTGAAGTACCTTTTGCAGGTGTAAGGCAACCCTGTGCGTTACACTATTTGGTCTTGGGCTTCCCGAAATGATCTCGATCCTCATATTATTTGTTCCTTTTAAGATAAATGTTTAAACATCAAAAAGGGTGCTTAAGACTTTACTGGGCAGTTTGACAGTATTATAAGACGTACAGCCGGTAAAGCTTGCAGGCATAACCCTGTTTTGACAGTTTTAAGACATAACCAGGTTTAGCAAAGTTTCACAGGATATAAGCAGGTAGGAAATTTTTATGGCCGGAAGGGTACTATTTGTTCTGTGATGATCAAAATTAGAATTATTCTGTCGATGTTCGACTGTAGAAGCTAATGCTTAGTTTTGAACACATGAACACAAACGAAGAGTTAATGGCAAGGTTTTATTCTGCATTTCAGAAAAAAGATTACCCGGTCATGCAGGAATGTTACGCTGATAAAGTGATATTTTATGACCCTGTGTTCGAAGACCTGGTGGATGATGAAGTAAAACTAATGTGGGAGATGCTTTGCAAGCGAGCTGGGGATCTTACTATTGAGTTCAATAATGTACACGCTGATGAAGAATACGGAACCTGTGATTGGAAAGCGAGGTATACGTTCACCAAAACCCGGCGGAAAGTGGTCAATAACATAAGGGCGCATATGCGTTTCAAAAATGGAAAGATCATTGAACATACTGATCAGTTTAAGTTAAGTCACTGGTGCAGGCAGGCATTGGGCTTGCCCGGAGGTTTATTTGGAAATATGGGTTGGTTCCAACGAAAAGTCAGGAGATCAGCCCAGCAGAATTTATACGATTACATTGTAGCACAACAGGGTTCAAAATAATTTACTATCCAAAACCATTTCCAATGACAAGCAGGAGGAAATTTTTACAAGCTTCGGTACTGAGTAGCCTAACCATGTTTTTGAGTAAAAAAAATATCGCTTCAACTATTGAATGGAATGAGCCATTGTTGAAAGCAAACCCGGTTGTTATTTCAACCTGGGATGCAGGTTTGGAGGCAAATAAGGCTGCCTGGGAGGTTTTAAGGAGTGGAGGCAGAGCGCTGGATGCCGTAGAAGAAGGCGTGAAAGTAACTGAAGCTTCGCAAAGCTGTTGTGTAGGTTTAAACGCGAATCCGGACCGTGATGGGTTTGTTACGCTCGATGCATCTATTATGGACGAGTTTTTTAATTGCGGGAGCGTGGCATTTCTTGAAAGGATCAAACATCCTATATCTGTGGCAAGAAGGGTGATGGAAAAAACGCCGCATGTAATGCTGGTCGGAAGCGGCGCCCAGCAATTTGCTATTGCTGAAGGATTTCAACTGGAGGAGCAGAAATTATCCCACGACGCCCAGGAGGCCTATGAACAATGGCTAAAAAAATCAGAATACAAACCTGTGATCAATAGGGAGAACATGCCTGGCCGGCAGGCAGATTCAAAGGCCCATGGACCCTTCGCTCCATCACAATATGAAAGTGGAGAATGGAATCATGACACCATTGGAATGGTAGCAATGGATGCAAGTGGAAATCTGAGCGGCAGTTGTACCACCAGTGGAATGGCTTTTAAGATGCGTGGCAGAGTGGGGGACTCACCGATCATCGGCGCAGGACTATTCGTTGACAACGAAGTGGGAGCCTGTACCGCGACCGGGCAGGGCGAAGATGTGATCCGGGTCAGTGGCTCGCACACCGTGGTTGAATTGATGAGGCAAGGCTTATCGCCAGAACAGGCTTGCAAAAAAGCCATCGAAAGAATTATCAGGATAAAAAAAGATAAAGCAAAAGAAATACAGGTTGCCTTCATTGCATTGAACAAAAAAGGAGAGGTCGGTGCTTATGCTATCCAGAAGGGATTTAATTATGCTATAAGAAACAAAGCCATTGAAAAATTAATTCCTGCAAAGAGCTGGTTTCAATAACGTGGACAGAATTTAGAATAAAGATTTCAGAATATAAGATATAGAATGTAGAATGAAAGAAGGAACATATGTTTTAGAAATTGCCACTTCTGATTTTGAAACAACAAGATCTGCAGTCGAAGGCGGGGCGGACCGGATAGAACTATGCGCGAACCTCAGCGAAGGGGGAACTACACCTTCTTATGGTACCATTTATCAATGCCGGGAATCTTTTGATGTTTTGCTATATCCGATCATTCGTCCCAGAGGCGGAGACTTTTTATATACTGATGATGAATACGAGATCATGCTTCACGATGTTAAACTTTGTAAGCAATTGGGCTGTGACGGAATTGTGATCGGCTTATTAAACACGGAGGGGACAATTGATATCAAGAGAACGTCGGCTCTAATTGATATTGCCTATCCCCTTGGCGTTACATTTCACCGGGCATTTGATCGCTGCCGCGATCCCTTTGAGGCCCTTGATCGGTTAGTGCAAATGGGTTGTGAAAGAATTCTTACCTCGGGACAGCAACCGACAGTCAATGAGGGGATCGACCTGATCACCGAGTTGAGTAAAACAGCTGACCATCGCATTAGTATTATGCCAGGCAGCGGAGTGAGAAAAGAGAACATTAAAATGCTGGCAGAAAAAACGAAGTGCACAGAATTTCATTCCTCATTGCGCAGCAAAGCAAAGAGTACTATGAAGTTCATTCACCCGGCATTTGAGAATTCTGCTGAGAGTTACATGAACAATTCAATTGATGCTTTTGAAGTGACTGCTTTAAAGAAAATTTTAAATGAGATTGAATTTTAAATGGGACCTATTTGTGAATCCAGCCCATTTTGACCATTAGATTGTCCTCGTAAAATATTACCTAAATATTCACTGCAATTGGGGCACAGCACTTCCTTAAATTTACCGATGCCATAAAAGCCGGCTACATGCGCCTGTTCTCCCATTCCGTTCCAACCGCATTTCGGGCAATTTAATTGTTCGTCATCAAATGTTCTCTCGTCATATATTTTATCCCTTGCATTCATAGGTTTAACATTTACGGATGAGGACGCAAAATTTTGGCCAGTATTGTCAACAATTGAAGTTTTTTCTGCATAAGCGCAAATAAGCTTTTTTGTATTGATGAATGACCTTGTCGAACAAAGTATTAAGCAACATAGAAGGATAAATCCAAGCAAGCCAATTTTTAAAATTCCCGTGAAATACCATACCTTAACCTTCCCACTCACTTTTTCTCTTCAAGATCACCGCTCGTCTTCAAGAGTCTGATATTTTTTATAAACTGTCTAAATAAAAATCTTATGTCATTTAATTTAATTGATGAAGCTAAGAGCCTTCTTCCATCGGATCTCATTTCAAGAGCGGCCACCTCACTCGGCGAAACAGAAAGTGGCATTCAACGAGCCGTTAATGGAAGCATTCCAACTGTGCTTTCGGGTCTTCTCAATCAATCATCGACTGCGGGATCTTCCGGTATTTTGGAAATGGTAAGGAATGCTTCCGGAAGTAATATACTTGGAAACCTATCCGGTCTTTTGAGCGGAGGCTCTCTAAGTGGTATCGGTGCTACCGTAATGGGATGGTTGAGATCTCTTTTTGGTGATAGACTAAGCAGTGTTACGAATTCTTTGGCAAGTTTTGCCGGGATTAAACCATCATCGGCCAGCAGCGTAATGAGCTTGACCGCACCTGCAGTGCTTGGATCGGTTGGTAACTATGTAAGGGAAAACAATCTTAGCGCTCCGGGCCTGGGTTCCTTTTTGATCGCACAGAAAAATTCCATTTTAAATGCGATCCCATCCGGCTTTAATCTTGCAGGCGCGCTGGGACTTTCAAGCCTCAGTGATATTGGAGGCAGAATTTCAAGCACGGTTTCTTCTGCAGGTAATTACGCTGTCAATACCGTTAAAAAAACCGGTGGAACAAGGTGGCTATGGTTCCTCTTGTTATTATTGGGTGCTGGTTTATTGATATGGCTTTTTACAAGGAAGCCTGCTCCCAAAGAAGAAGCTGCTCCGGTTGTAACAGATACAACGGCTGCTACAACTCCGTCGGTTGCGACGGCTCCGGTAACAGTAAAAGGGAAAGTCGATACGGTCACCGGTAACTTCATATATGACGTTGGCGAGATGATCACGATCGATCTGCCAAATAATGGAGGTCAGTTAAATGTCGGCAGATACAGTACAGAGGCAAGGCTAGTTGAATTTCTGAAAGATCCGAATGCTGTTGTTGACACAGTAAATGGTAACTGGTTTGATTTTACCAATGTGCGTTTTAAAACGGGAAGTTCAACCATTACCGACGATTCGCACACGCAATTGAAAAATCTTGTCGCAATTATTAAAGCGTTCCCCCATGCAACATTCAAAGTTGGCGGCTATACCGATAATACCGGGGATGCTGCTGCGAATCTTTCTCTTTCGCAAAAAAGGGCTGACGCCGTCGCTGCGGCGATCCTGAAACAAGGTGCTAATAAAGCACAGATCAGTAAAGCAGAAGGATACGGCCAGGAACATCCTGTTGGCGACAACTCTACCGCAGACGGACGCGCCATGAATCGAAGAGTGTCGGTGCGTGTGAAATCAAAATAGTTAAAGCGGTTCAATAGTTAAAATAACCGTGTCTGATGAATGTCAAAGACAGTTACAGAGACACGGTTTTTTTTCAGCCTGTTTATTTTTCCAAAAAGTCCTTCAGTCCTTTGTCCATAAAAGCGGTCCAACCTCCGGTAAAATTCTTCTTTCCCAGTTCCGGATATGTTCCAGGTCTAAACGATTCTATTCCCTCATGGGTCAACACGAGCCTGGTTTTGTCCCCTTCAGGAAATAATTCAAAACTTACCAATGAGTTTCCAGGATAACCTTCATACTTCCATTCAAGAGATATTTTTTTCAAAGGCACTACCTCCTTTACTTTCCAGACGTGCAGAAAATCTTTTCCCTCGTGATGAACGTTGAACCGGGTTTCAAAACCTTTTTCGGGTTTGAAGTCGCCGAGCTGCGGAAAATACCATTGTTTCATTTGGTTTATATCGGTGATCGCAGTCCAGACATTCTCGGCAGGAGAATTAAAGATCCTTTCGATCACAACGGGAGCGGCATCCTCTTCCACATTTTCTACAAGTTCAGCGAGACGATCCATGCTTTGATTCCATCCCTCATTCATGCCGTCAAGATAAGGTCTGCCCTCTTCGGTAATGTTTGAAACGGAAGCATGCAAAGTGATTTTCGTCTTACCATTTTCATCTGAGAAAGTGACGGTATTGACTACTTCAAAAAGACGATGGCCCTGTTTATCAAGAGCAGCCGTTGTAAGTACCAATTTATCCGGCACAACAATTTCGTGGAATTCCCCGTCCATGGGATAGATCGTTTTATCAGGGGCCTGCATATGAATGAGGATCTCGCCTCCGGGCGTTGCATCTACATTACAAACAGGGTTTGTAAAATTTTTAGGTCCCCACCATTTTTCCATTTGCAGCGGGTCGGTCCATGCCCTGAATACCATTTCCCTCGGAGCATTGATCATTCGCACGAGCTGCATCTCTTTTTCGGACGATGCCTGCCTAAGATATCCTTCCAGTTTAAAAATATTCTGTTTCAGACCTACGTCAGCTTTAAATGTTTTCACTGTCCTATCTCTTTCCTCCGCTGTGTCAAACACCATTCGCCATTCAAGTAGGGTCTTTTTCCCCTGCGGAGTAAAATTGACAGTAGTTTGAAATTTTGGCCCGGTGATGTGTTCATAAACAATTCGCTTGTGTTTTATTATTTCCCGGAAGATGCTCTTGTTTTTATAATCTTGTCCATCCGGCCCGTGCATAATAAATTCCCAGTTGCCGCCTGGTTTCAGATCCATTTCGAAGATCGTATTTGTAAATCCGTTGGGGCCCCACCAGTTTTTGATGTGATCGGGGTTTGTCCACACTTCCCAAACTAATTCTATCGGTGCATTCAAAACTCTTGTGATGGTGAGTTCTTTGTCCGGCGACAATACTGTATCAGTTACCATAATCTGATTTTTTAGAGTGATAAATAAGATTGTTTATTTTCTTTTTTTTGAAACAGGTTTTTTATTTCTTTTTGTTTTCTTCTCTTGTTTTTTCTGCAATTCATCGAGATAAATTTCAAGAGCATCCAGTTTTTGGGTCCAGAATTTCCGGTATTGTTCTACCCAACCCGATACTTCATTCAGCTTATCAAGTTTCGCCTCACAATAACGGTGCCTTCCCTGTTGTTTGATGGTGATGAGCCCGCACTCGGTAAGAATCTTTATGTGCTTCGAAATAGCGGGTCGGCTTATATCAAATTTTTCCGCAACAGAATTCAAATGCAATGACCGGTGTGCGATCATATTGATGATCTCCCTGCGGGTTGGATCTGCTATGGCCTGGAAAACATCTCTTCTCATCTTGTTGCTATTGTGTAACCAATCGGTTACACAAATATATATGGAACCTTTTGGTTACGCAAATTTTTTTTCGTTTGAGAGTAATCAAAAAAAAGATGCCTAAAACGGTTAAGCTGGATTCATTCTTGCAAATGCCTTTTGCAATTCTTCCGGCCCTGCCTTGATCATGGCTTCGCTAAAGCCCCAGGTGATTGCCGGTTTCCCCTGTTTCAGTTGTTCAAAAGCAGCTTCGATAAAATCGGCTATTGGCGGAAATTCATCATGAATTCCTTTACCGCCGAGATCGGTATTCAGGGCAGGCGGAATTAGTTCGATCACCTCTATATTTTTTGATCTGAGCATGTATCCCAGCGAAAGAGAAAAAGAATGAAGAAAGGCTTTTGATGCACAATACACCGGGACTTTTGCAAGAGGTGCGAAGGCTAATCCCGAACTAACATTGATAATCGTACTTAATGAACTTAAATTTAAAAAAAGCGAAGTTAAATGCAGTGGCGCTTCGATATTTATAGCTATTTCCTCCTTGGCCTTTTGAAAAAAATTATGGTCGGCGATCGACATCCATTGTTGTATCCCTGCATTATTGACCAGGACGTTCGTATCATCATGTTCTTTTGCGATCCAGGTAAACAGGTTCTCTCGTTCACTGGCCATTGACAGGTCGCAAGTTCTTGTAATAACTGACGGAAATTTCTTGACTACTTCCGCTAAAGCAGATTCACGGCGTCCGCAAATGATCACCTTGTTATTTTCCTGCATAAATCGTTGTGTCAATCCTAATCCGATACCCGTTGCTCCACCCGTAATCAAAACGGTGTTTCCTGCAAGTTTCATATTTTAAAAATTTCTTTTGAAGATGGTCTGAAAACTTCACTCAAATATAGAACGGATTCCTCCGAAAGTAATTTATCCCGGGCGTGATTTAATTAAACAGGGCAATAATTGTAACTTTGCGGAAATTTTAAAAAAGACAATGTAATGGTTCTTCCAATTGTAGCGTACGGACACCCGGTGTTAAGAAAAGTAGCCCAGGATATAGATCCCGGTTTTGCCCAGCTTGATAAGCTTATCGCCGACATGTGGGAAACCATGTATGCCAGCAATGGTGTGGGGCTTGCGGCACCTCAGGTCAATAAAGATATCAGGCTTTTTATCGTCGACAGCCAGCAAATTTTTGATAATCTCGAACCTGATGAAAAGGAGAAATTTCCGGATGATCCGGGCATCAAGCAAATCTTCCTTAATGCACATATAGAGGAGGTCAATGGGGAGAAATGGTCTTACAATGAAGGGTGCCTGAGTATCCCAAAAATACGGGAGGACATTTCACGCAATGAAATTGTCAAGCTCCGTTTTGTTGACGAAAATTTTAAACCCCACGTTGAAACATATCGTGGAATAACGGCAAGGGTCGTATTGCACGAATACGATCACATTGAAGGGAAATTGTTCATCGATTACCTGACTCCGTTGAAAAGAAAGCTCATGAAGGGTAAACTGGATGATATTTCAAAAGGAAAAGTGAATGTTGATTATAAAATGGTGTTTCCAAAATGACCTGAAAAATTTAATGACTATTTTGCAGGAATGATAAAAAAGGTCATTCCTGCTTTTTTTTTCCTGTTTGTTGGCCATATTGCGTTTTGTCAGAATGATTCACTGGACAATGAGCGGTTAAAAAAAATGGTTACACTTTCAGAAGTTGTTGTTCGAAATAATCTTGACATTTCAAAATTCCTTCTACGGATAAAGAACGACACTACTTTTTATAAGGCCTTTCGCACATTGCGCATTCTCGGTTTTACTTCGCTGAACGATATACGAATGATGGATAAGGAAAAAAATGTCAAGGCATCGCTGCAAAGCAAAACGATCCAGCATGTGAAAGATGGTTGCCGGACCATGGAGACCCGGGAAGAATCAACGACAGGTAATATGTATGATGAGGATAAAAACTTCAATTATTATACGGCGCAGCTTTATGCCAGCCTGTTTTTCACAAAAGGAGAGGTCTGTGGCGAAAATAATATTGTAAAGGGTACAGAGCATAGTACAAAATCCAAATCTGGGATTGAGAAACATAAAGAGCAATTAAAAATGCTGTTCTTTGATCCCGGAAAAAAGATTCCCGGCATTCCCTTTATCGGGAATAAGATAAATATCTTCGACCCCGATGTGGCAAAGAATTATGATTTTACCGTTGACATGAACGACTATAATGGCCAGGATTGTTACGTATTTACAGTAAAGGCGAAGGCTGATCTCAGCAACGATGAGAAGGATAATATTGTGATCGATAATATTACTACCTGGTTCAATTCAAAAACAATGGAAATTGTTGGCCGAAATTATGACATTAGCTATGACGCCGGTGTTTATGATTTTGATGTGCATATGGAAGTACAGATGACTCATTTCGGTTCTTATCTTGTTCCAAAAACACTTTACTACAATGGCACCTGGGATATGGTATTAAAAAAGAGAGAAAGAGGAGTGTTTACGGCTACGCTTTTTGATTTTAAAAATTAAGAATCGCGATTTGAATGATTAAAAGCGTTCAGAGAAAATAAAGCTACCCTGATTCCCCTCAGCCCTCATTACACGTCATTTCTTTATTCGTTGTTCTGTATATCTTCTCCATTTCTCGATCAGTTCTTTCATATCCCCGGGCAGCTCGGCTTCAAAAAACATTTCTTTACCCGTGGAAGGATGAATGAAACCAAGTGTTTGTGCATGCAAAGCATGGCGGGGACAAATGGCAAAACAATTCTCCACGAATTGTTTGTATTTACTAAACACCGTTCCTTTTACAATTTTGTCGCCACCATAAAAATCGTCATTAAAAAGTGGGTGACCAATGTGCTTCATGTGCACCCGTATCTGGTGGGTACGACCCGTTTCCAGCACGCATTCAACCAGTGTGACATAATTGAATCTTTCTACAACTTTATAGTGAGTGATAGCTTCTTTTCCATGTTCACCATCCGGGTAAGCTTCAAATAATTTCCTGAACCGCATGTGTCGCCCAACATGTGCAATGATCGTCCCTTCGTCATTCCTCATGTCGCCCCATACCAGTGCAATATATTGTCGTTTGATCGTGTGCTCATAAAATTGTTTGGCTAGCTGACTCATCGACCTTTCTGTTTTTGCGATCAGTAATAAGCCACTTGTATTCTTATCAATTCGATGCACCAAACCAAACCGCGGCAGGTTTTCTTCCAGGATGCCTTCCTGCCGTAAATAATAGGCAATGCCGTTCAACAGCGTGCCTGTATAGTTTCCACTTCCCGGATGCACCACCATGCCTGCGGGTTTATTGATCACCATCAGGTCGTCATCCTCATACACAATATTCAGCAGGATATTTTCCGGAACGACTTCCGTCTCCTCAGGGCTCATGTCTGAGTAGAGAATGATCTCATCCTGGGATTTTACTTTGTAATTAGGCCGAACCTCCTTCCCATTCACGAGCACCATACCAGCATTGATCGCTTGTTGTAATTTATTCCTGGTGGCCCTTTCGATCCGGTGCATTAAAAATTTGTCAATCCGCAATGGCTCCTGTCCCAGGTCTACCGTGAGGCTGAACCTTTCGTACAATTCTTCATTGTTTTCCTGTTGCTCATCACCATTGATGATTTCTTTTTTCATTTTTATTTTACCGGCTTTTGTTCGCTATCATGTTCCTTGCCTGCCCGTCCGTTAAGGCGGCTTCCGCACACTTGTACTGAATAGCTCGCAACGGCGTTGCTCCGCTGAAGCTTGTCTCCGTGCGCCGACGCTGAGACTATGGCGCAAGCGTCTAAAGCTTCGGCAACATGCGGACAGCGAAGGCGCAGCAGGCAAAGTTAGCAGGTTGTTCCATTGTTCATAAATTTGCAGGTTATATGCCGAAACGATCAGTGATATTCCGTGACCTGGGCCAAATGAATTATAAGGACGCCTGGGATTGCCAGGAGAACTTGTTACAGCAAAATGTGCAGATAAAGTCGGCTGCGCGCAACCTTGAAGTATTGATTGATAACCCGCTCAGCGCTCACCATGCACCATTCACCGAGTTGGAGACTCAGAACTATCTCCTCTTTGTCGAACATCCACCTGTCTTCACGCTGGGCAAGAGTGGGAACATCAATAATGTTTTACTCAGCGAGGAAAGGTTGAATGAGAAAGGCATTGAATTTTTTAGAACAAATCGCGGAGGAGATATTACATTTCACGGCCCCCGCCAGATCGTTGGCTATCCCATTCTCGATCTCGAGAAATTTGATACGGACATAGGTCATTACCTGCGGAACCTTGAAGAAGTGATCATTCTCACCCTTGCCGATTATAAGATCGAGGCAGGTCGTTCAAAGGGTGAAACGGGTGTCTGGATCGATCCCGAAATAAAGGGGCGTGAAAGAAAGATCTGCGCTATTGGAGTCCGTTGCAGCCGCTGGATCACTATGCATGGCTTTGCTTTTAATATAAATACAGATCTTAGTTATTTCAGTCACATTATCCCTTGCGGTATTCAAAATAAGCAGGTCACTTCACTGCAAAAGGAACTGGGAAGAGAAATCAATATGGCAGAAGCAAAGGAAAGAGTGAAACAAAATTTTCAAAAGGTGTTTGACGTTGAGTTGGTTGGTACGAATAATGAGTAATCAGCAATGAGTGGTAAGTGGTATTTAAAAATCCTTCTCGATGTAGAACTTATGTTTTTCCTTTAGTTTCTCATCAACATACAATTCAAATTTGAACCAGCCGGCGTGATAAAAATTGGTCTTATCGACAATAAGAGACGGGTCTTTTAAATTTTTTATTTCAAACAGGAAATTGTCATTTTCATCATAGAACTTCACTGAATATTTTTTTGAATTTGCATCCGGCAAATTCAGGTGTATATTTCCGTCCCTGGCGGTGTATACATACAGCGAGGGAACAAAAATATTAGGCCTGTTCCTGGAATCATATCCGTTTGTTTTAAGGGTTGAATCCATATTCCGGGAAGGTCTGTTGATCTCGGCGCTGAAAGGATCAAGTATTTTCTTTTGTTCAGCACTCATTTGGGTTGAATCGATCACTGGTCGTTTAGACTTTGTGAATATGAATTGCGACCCATCAAGCACAATAAAGAGCCGGTAAAACATATTTTCACTGTTTGCCTTTGTATCTGCATATCCGTTCTCTTTGTTCATGGGGTCGGGAACAGACAAAATAGTTTTATAATTCTTCAGGCTATCGTATGAACGTTGAATGTTGATCTGCTTTACAACCTGGTAAGTATTCAGCCAGCTGATGATGTTCCTGCCACCGCCGGCATTTTTGACGGAAAATTTTGGGAGGGTATCCTGGGCAGGGAGGTCATAAAATACGGAAGCAAGGAGGGTCAGCAGCAGTATATATTTTTTCATCAGGCTTATAACGAAAAAAGATTTGGATTCTGTTACAAATGCCAGCAAAGATAGGAGAGTGAGGAAGAAAACTCAGAAGATTAACGTTCTTTTTGACAAAGAAAAATTTCCCTGTAAACCACCGCTATGAACAATAAGAATATTACTGTTTTGTGGAAATAAATCCTTTTTTATCATGTCCGAAATGCCAAAGAACAATTTGCCGGTATACACAAAATCTGTGGGGATCGAGCTGTTTTTATAAAACTCATTCATGAAATTGATCAACTCTGTTTTATGTTTGGCATAGCCCCCAAAATCATAGCCGGTCGCCAATCGAAACTTTTTCCTTTTCTCCTCGGGCGACAGCAGACTAAGCAATTCATCCTTAAGACTTATTTCATTCTTGATGACAGCAATGCCGATCGTTTCCTGCTGGGATAGGCTCGCTTTGATAAGGCCTGCCATCATGGTTGAGGTTCCCACCGCACAGCCGATATGAGAGAAGTTTTCTTTTTTACAATGGTCCAAAATTTCGGCAGCCCCTGTTACTCCCAACTGTCCATAACCTCCCTCATTTATGAAATAAATTTCTTCTGATAATCCCTCGATTTCCTTTGGTGGTTTTTTTGTTCGATATTCTTCCCGACTGACAAATATCAGCTGCATGCCATATTCTTTTGCGAGGAGTAACGTGTGTGAAAGTTTTTTCGGTTGCTCACCCCGAATAATACCGCTTGTCCTGAAGCCATACAATTTACCCGCAGCCGCTGTGGCAATAATGTGATTGGAATAAGCTCCTCCAAATGTTACGATATGTTCTTTTTTTTGTGACTTTGCATCTTCGATATAATATTTTAGTTTGAACCATTTGTTGCCGGAGATGACAGGATGAATCTTATCAAGACGAAGGACGGAGACCCGGATATTTTTTTCTTTGGTTGCAGGAAGATCAATTTCATCAACGGTAATAGATCCAAATAACAAGGACTGCATAATCGAAATTAATTTAATTTCGCAGCGATTAAAAAAATCCATAGCATGGAAACAACTTCGACTACGTTGGTCATTCTTGCGGCAGGCATGGCATCACGATACGGGAGTATCAAACAGATCCAGGGATTTGGTCCCGGTGGTGAAACATTAATGGACTATTCAATTTTTGACGCCATTCGTGCAGGGTTCACGAAAATTGTATTCATTATTAGACGGGAATTTGCAAGCGATTTCAAGCAAATTTTTGAAAATAAATTGAAAGATAGCGTAACTATTGAATATGTCTACCAGGAGATGAATTCATTTACCGAAGGAGTACACATCCCGCCTGAAAGGAAAAAGCCATGGGGTACTGCTCATGCGGTCCTGTGCGCGATGGAAAAAATAAATGAACCATTCGCTGTCATCAATGCCGATGATTTTTATGGATATGATGCTTTTAAAAAGGCAAGTAATTTCCTGGAAAGCGAGTGTAGCCCCGACCGGTATGCGATATTAGGATATGATCTTCTCAAAACCCTTTCTGAGAACGGAACGGTCAACCGTGGCGTTTGCGGGGTGGATGAGGAAGGAAACCTTACCTCGATCGTCGAGAGGATCAATGTTTCTATGAAAAATGGAAAGGTGATTTGCGATGATAACAAAGAGCCAAAAGAATTGCCTTTAGATACGAGCGTCTCCATGAACTTCTGGTGTTTTCATCCCTCCATTTTTGAATATACCCGGAAATTATTTCGCGAATTCTTGCGGGACCATATGCATGATCCGAAATCGGAATTTTTTATTCCGATCGTTGCCGATCAATTTATTAAAGAGGGAGGCGTGATCAGAGTGATCACTACACATGTTCCGTGGTTTGGTGTAACCTATAAAGAAGACGCTCCTGAAGTAGCAAAAAATCTAAAAGAATTAGTTCGTGAAGGTGAGTATCCAGAAAGATTATGGAAAGCAGGTAAATGAGGTCAATAAACTAAATGTTTATAAAGTCAGCGTGATACTTTCCTTAATAAACTTTCTATGCGACTAAACTTTATGCTCTATTCTTTTCAATCACCCTTCACCATGAACACAAAATCCTGGATTTTCTTTACCTGCTGAACTTTATCAAGCCCTGACAAAGCGGATTTAGTCGAGAGTTTTACATTCTCGTACAGCGAACTTTTTCTAAGTTCTTCCAGTACCTGGTAAATGTATTTTGACTGAACAGCAAATACAGTTCCTTCGGCCTCTGTTTCTTTGGCACTGAGAATTCCTATTACTTCACCATTATGATTAAATATCGGCCCGCCACTGTTGCCCGGGTTGGCAGCGATGGAGATCTGGCAGCTTAATGTGTCACCATTGTAACCTGTTTTCGCGCTTAAATAGCCTTCTCCGTAAACAACCTCATCTCTTGGATATCCAAGGGTAAATATGGGTTCAGCAATGTCTGAAGTTGCTTTTTTGAAGCTATAAGGAAGGGAAGCAAAAGATTTGAAGCTTTCGTCATCGATCTTAATAATGGCTACATCTCTTGCTACATCAAGTTTTACAACAAAGGCCTTAAATTGGTCACCTTTATTGTTTTGAACAAAAATATTCCTCGAATTTTTTACAACATGTGCATTCGTGATCATTAATCCTTTAGCGTCAATCAGAAAACCTGTTCCATTATAACGGACAGGAGTGGAAATAACGGGTTGTTGTTGACTTTTCTTGTCAACATAGTTGATCTTATTATCTAAAACTTTTTGATTTCTTTCTAAAACATTCACCTGGCGAACCAGTTCCTGCATCTTTGGGTCTTTTGCGTGCGGTGCTAAAGAATTGACGAGTATAGTTAAGCCGATGGCTGTGATCCCCGCGATTGAAGCGGCGATCGCCGTTACACGTTTATATTTGTTCCATAAATAAACAACCTTCGCTCCGCCTCTTAACTTATCTGAATGGATCTTGCCTTGTTGAGTGAGATCAATATGTGTTTCGTGTAATGACTGCTTGAATTTCTTCCATTCTCCAAAGCGATTCATTTGCTGCAAGAACAAGGTATGCTCCACGACCAGTTGGTCGATCTCCGGGTTTGTTTTGCGTAATTGCTCAAAATACAGCCGCTCATCCGGGGTCATCTCCCCGCGGATGTACCGTTCGACTGTATCAAGAATTTTAATGTCATCCATTGCCATTTCCATTTTTATATTGGGCAAAAAATATTTTTTTCAACCTTACCAGGCATTTATATTTCTGGTTTTTGGCGTTTTCTGCGTTAGTGTATCCAAAGAACAAAGCAATTTCCACCATACTTTTCTTTTCCAGATAATAGGCTTCTAAAAGGCTTTTACAAGGTTCGCCCAGGCTGCCGATCGCTTTTTCCATGACCAGGAATTCACCGTTGATCCTCTCATTTTCCGCTACATCCTCTTCCACTGCTACGGTATCCTGGAGGTTTTCCATGGCTGGGACATACCTGCTCATTTGCTGAAGCCGCTTCAACCATAACCGGCGGCTTACCGAATATACATACGTCTTTATCAGGCAATTAAGCTCAAAAGTCCCTGATCTCACCTTTTCATAAAGAACTATCATTGCTTCCTGGAAAATATCCTTTGCGTCCTCGGCTGAGCCACTGTTATTAATGATCAGCGACTGTACCATATTATAGTTTTCCCTGTATATGATCTCTATAGCCTTTTTATCGCTGCGGGCCAATCCTTGCAATAAAGCTTTTTCGTTGCTTTCGGCTTTCAAAATGGGTCTTTATTTAATACGAAGTTTTAAAAATAGTAACCCTAACGCTGCTAAAAAAATTTTTAAAAATTCCGGGTTACCTTTTGCCTTATGTCGTATTAATCCCAAATCTATTGTTAACAATCTCAAATTTCGAAAATGAAAAAATTCTTTGCAATTGCAATCATTGCTGCATCTTTAGCGG
>Ga0163162_10002327_pt1 | contig 17824 bp, 12 predicted proteins | sample S55metaG_FD_115310 | JGI IMG/M metagenome (GOLD analysis project Ga0163162, IMG submission 115310) | Switchgrass rhizosphere microbial communities from Kellogg Biological Station, Michigan, USA - S5-5 metaG | ecosystem: Host-associated > Plants > Roots > Rhizosphere > Soil | place: USA...
AAACCGACGCCGCCGCCACCGACAGCGCGCTCGACCTGCTGCGCTACCGCCTGCGCCGCACCGGCACCAAGGAGGGCTGCGCCGAGGGCGATTGCGGCGCCTGCACTGTCCTCCTCGGCGAACCCGCGGGCGGCACCGTCGCCTGGCGCGCGGTCAATGCCTGCATCCTGTTCGTGCCGATGCTCGACGGCAAGGCGCTGATGACCGTCGAAAGCCTCGGCGGCACCCATCCCGTGCAGCACGAGATGGTGACGCGCCACGGCTCGCAATGCGGCTTCTGCACGCCCGGTTTCGTCATGTCGCTGGTCGGCCGTGCGATGACCGCCGCGGGCACCGAAGGCGTCGCGGTCGGCGACGTCATCGCCGGCAACCTGTGCCGCTGCACCGGCTATGGCCCGATCCTCGACGCCGGCGACGCCGTACCGCCCGCCCCGCGCGACGACAGCGCGCTGGCCGCCCGCCTCCGCGCCTTGCCGCGCGGCGAAGGCGAAGGCTGGCTCGCGCCGCGCTCCGCCGACGAGCTCGCCGCGCTGCTCGTCACGCACCCCGACGCGCGCATCGTCGCCGGCGCGACCGATGTCGGGCTATGGGTAACCAAGCAGCACCGCGAGCTCGGCACCGTCATCTTCCTCGGCGACATCGCCGACTTGCGCCATGTCGAAGAGACGGACGCCGGCCTGACCATCGGTGCCGGCGCGCGCTATTCGGACGCACGCGAAGCACTCACCCGACTCCATCCCGATCTCGGCGAACTGGTCCGGCGCATCGCCGGCGTACAGGTACGCAACACCGGCACGATCGGCGGCAACATCGCCAACGGCTCGCCGATCGGCGACATGCCGCCCGCGCTGATCGCACTCGGCGCGACGCTGACGCTGCGCAAGGGCGACGCGCGCCGCACCATCGCGCTCGAAGACTTCTTCATCGCCTATGGCCAGCAGAACCGCGGACTCGGCGAGTTCGTCGAAAGCATCTTCGTGCCCCGTCCCGCACCCTCCGCGCTGATCCGCATCGTCAAGCTGTCGAAGCGCTTCGACAGCGACATCTCCGCCGTCTGTGGCGCGATCGCGCTCGACATTGCCGACGGCATTATCACCAGGGCCCGCGTCGCGTTCGGCGGCATGGCCGCGACCCCCAGGCGCGCCACCGCCTGCGAAGCCGCGCTGACCGGTGCGCCAATGTCCGAAGCGACGTTCGAAGCCGCCGCCACCGCCATCGCCGCCGACTATGCCCCGCTCGACGACCTGCGCGGCTCGGCCGCCTATCGCCTGACCGTCGCCGCCAACCTGCTCCGCCGCCTCTGGGCCGAACAGTCGGGCGCCCGGGTCAGCGTACTGGACGATGTCGATGGCTGAGGCCGACATCCCCGCCGGCGCGGTCGCCGCGCCCTGGCCGCACGACAGCGCCGAGGCGCATGTCGCCGGCCTCGCGCGCTATGTCGACGATCTGCCCGAGCCGCCCGGCCTGCTCCATCTTGCCTTCGGTCTCGCGCCCGATGGCCATGCCACGCTCGACGGCCTCGATCTCGATGCGGTGCGCGCCAGCCCCGGCGTGGTCGCGGTCTATACCGCCGCCGATATCCCCGGCGAGAACAATGTCGGCCCGGTGAGGCATGACGAACCGCTGCTCGCGCATGACACCATATTGTTCCCCGGCCAGCCGCTGTTCCTCGTCGCCGCCGAGAGCGTGAACGCCGCCCGCCGCGCCGCGCGCAAGGCCGGGGTCCGCGCTACGCCGCGCGACGCGCTCACCACCATCGCCGCCGCGCGCGCCGCCGGCTCGCTGATCGAGGACAGCCAGGTGATGGCGCGCGCCGACGCGAATGCCGCGCTCGCCACCGCCTCGCGCCGCCTGTCGGGCGAAATCGCGATCGGCGGACAGGAGCATTTCTACCTCGAAGGCCAGGTCGCCATGGCCAGCCCCGGCGAGGGCAAGGCGATCCATATCGTCTCCTCGACCCAGCACCCCAGCGAGGTGCAGCACCTCGTCGCGCAGCTGCTCGGCCGCGCCCATGCCGATATCGTCGTCGAGGTGCGCCGCATGGGCGGCGCGTTCGGCGGCAAGGAAACCCAGGCCGCCGCCCCCGCCGTCGCCTGCGCGTTGGTCGCCGCGCTGACCGGGCGGCCGGCCAAGATGCGGCTCGACCGCGACGACGACATGGCGATGACCGGCAAGCGCCATGATTTCACCGCCGCCTATGATGTCGGCTTCGACGATCAGGGCAACATCCACGCGTTGAAGCTCGATCTCGCCTCGCGCTGCGGCGCCACCGCGGATTTGTCGCCGGCGATCAACGACCGCGCCATGTTCCACGCCGACAACGCCTATTTCCTGCCTGCGGTCGAGATCGTCAGCCACCGCCTGCTGACCCACACCGTGTCGAACACCGCGTTCCGCGGCTTTGGCGGGCCGCAGGGCATGATGGCGATCGAGCGCGTGCTCGACGCCGTCGCCGCCGCGACCGGGCGTGATCCGCTCGCCGTGCGCCGCGCCAATCTCTACGGCCCGGGCCGCGACCTCACCCCCTATCACATGCAGGTCACCGACAATGTCGCGCCCGACCTGATCGACGAACTGGCCGAACAGGCCGGTTACGACCAGCGCGTCGCCGCCGTCGCGGCGTTCAACGCGCGCAACACGGTGCTGAAGAAGGGGCTCGCCCTCACGCCGGTGAAGTTCGGCATCAGCTTCACCACCACCCATCTCAACCAGGCCGGCGCTTTGGTGCTGGTCTATGCCGATGGCTCGATCCAGGTGAACCATGGCGGCACCGAGATGGGCCAGGGGCTGATGGTCAAGGTCGCCCAGGTCGTCGCCGACGTCTTTGCCGTGCCGCTCGACCGGGTGAAGGTGACGGCGACGCGCACCGACAAGGTGCCCAACACCTCCGCCACCGCCGCCTCGTCGGGCGCCGACATGAACGGCATGGCCGCGTTCAACGCCGCCGAGACGATTCGCGCCCGCCTCGCCGCCTTCGCGGCGGCGACGTTCGGCGGCACCGCGGACGAGGTGCGCTTCACCCGCGACGGCGTCGTCGCCGGCGGCGAGGTGACGCCGTTCGACGCGCTGACCCGCATGGCGCATGTCGGCCGCATATCGCTGTCCTCGACCGGCTTCTACGCCACCCCCGACATCCATTATGACCGTGCGACGCATACCGGCCGCCCGTTCCTCTATTTCGCCTATGGCGCCGCGCTCAGCGAGGTGGTGATCGACACGCTGACCGGCGAGCACCGCGTCGTCGCGGTCGACATCCTCCACGATGTCGGCCGATCCCTCAATCCGGCGGTCGACCTCGGCCAGGTCGAGGGCGGCTTCATCCAGGGCATGGGCTGGCTCACCGCCGAGGAACTGGTCTACGACGATCGCGGCAGGCTGCTCACCCACGCCCCCTCGACCTACAAGATCCCCACCGCCAATGATCGCCCGCGCCGCATGGACATCCGGCTCTGGTCGAAGGGCCGCAACGTCGCCCCGACCATCCACCGCTCCAAGGCGGTCGGCGAACCGCCGCTGATGCTGGCGATCTCGGTCTTCTCCGCGCTGGCGCAGGCGGTCGCGGCTGCGGTGCCGGGCAAGGGCCTGCCCGATCTGGATGCGCCTGCCACGCCGGAGCGAGTGCTGGCGGCGATCACTGCCTTGCGCGCGAGATAGTGCCGTTCTGCCCTCACCCTTTCGCGGCTTCGCCGCTCTTTCCCTCTCCCATTGGGAGAGGGAGGGAGGCGCGTAGCGCCGGAAGGGTGAGGGCAGCGCGGCAGCCGCGATCCCACCACTCCCTGATTCACTTCCCCGCAAAACCCCCCATAACCACCCGAATGTCGTCACCGCACCCCCTCGCTGTTGGACACAGGAATTTTTCGAAATTCCCTGCCAAATTCCCTGCCGGCGGTGGCACCGCAGGGAAAATCGCACGCCCTTTGTTGGACGCGCGCGAGTCGCACCAATGAGCGACTGGTCCACCCTCGCCACCAGCACGACCGCCCCCGCCGCGCTGGTCACCGTGCTCGCCACCGAAGGCTCCGCGCCGCGCGGCCCGGGCACGCGCATGCTCGTCACCGCCGACGCGCAGGCCGGCACGATCGGCGGCGGCGCGCTCGAATGGCGCGCGGCGGAGCAGGCGCGCGCGATCCTCGCGCTCCCACCGGGCAGCTGGCGCGTGCAGGACTATCCGCTCGGGCCGCTGCTCGGCCAATGCTGCGGTGGCCGGGTCCGCCTGCTGGTCGAGCATCTCGGCGACAAAGGCTGGATCGCCGCGCTCGCCGAGGGCGCCGTGGTCCGCGCCACGCTGCGCGACGGGCATATCGAGCGCGTCGCCGCGAAGGACGAACATCGCTGGCCCCGCGCCGAGCTCGCGGTCGGGGCCGACCCGCTGACCAGCCGCGGCCCGCTGCCCGTCGCCGGCTTCAGCTTCGTCGAGCCCGATAACAGCGCACGCCGCCCGCTCCTGCTGTTCGGCGCCGGGCATGTCGGCCGCGCCATCGCCCGCATGCTGCCCGGCCTGCCCTTCGACCCCGCCTGGTTCGACAGTCGCGCCGCGCTGGCCGACATCCCCGGCGTCACCGTCGACAGCGAGGATGCGCTGGTCGCCTGCGCCGGCCAGGCCGGTGCCGGAACGGCGGTGCTGATCCTCACCCACGACCATGCGCTCGACTATCGGCTCGTGGCCGCCGCGCTGCCTTCTCGAGCGGCCTATATCGGCATGATCGGCTCCTCGACCAAGCGCGCCCGCTTCCTCTCGCGCCTCGCCGCCGACGGCGTGGACAGCGCGCGGCTGACCTGCCCGATCGGCCAGCCCGGCATCCCCGGCAAGGCACCCGAGGTGATCGCGGTTGCGACGCTCGCCCAGTTGCTGGCACTGGGGCCGGCATCATGACCCTCACTGCCTATCGCGCCGAACTGCTCAGCGTGCCCGAAGATCCGGTCAGCGGCGCCGCGCCGCTGCACCATCCCGACGGGCTGCTCGTCGTCGAGAACGGCCTGGTCGTCGCCTTCGGTGCCCATGCCGATCTCGCACCGCGCTTCGCCGACGTGCCGGTCGAAGAGCTGAACGGCCTGATCGTCCCCGGCTTCGTCGATACGCATGTCCATTACCCGCAGACCGATCGCGTCGCGGCGCATGGGGCGCAGCTGCTCGACTGGCTCGAACGCCACATCTTCGCCGAGGAAGCGCGCTTCGCCGATCGCGGCCATGCCGATGCCGTCGCGGCCTTCTTCCTCGACGAGCTGCTGCGCAACGGCACGACCAGCGCGCTGGTCTTCGCCACCGTCCATGCCGCGTCGGTCGATGCGCTGTTCGAGGCGGCGCTCAGCCGCGACATGCGCATCGTCTCGGGCAAGGTGCTGATGGACGATGGTCCGGCAACGCTGCGCGACACCGTCGCCAGCGGGCGCGCCGACAGCGAGGCGCTGATCGCGCGCTGGCGTGGGCGCGGGCGGCTCGGCTACGCCGTCACGCCGCGCTTCGTGCTGACCTCGTCCGACGACCAGCTTGCCGATGCCGGCGCCCTGCTCGCCGCGCATCCCGACGTCCTGCTCCACACCCACCTCGCCGAGAACAGGAGCGAGTGCGCCGCCGTCGCCGCGCGCTTCGCCGACGCGGCCGACTATCTCGACGTCTACGACCGCTTCGGGCTGGTCGGCGATCGTTCGGTGTTCGCGCACTGCATCCATATGAGCGACCGCGCATTGGGCCGGATGGGCGAAGCGGGCAGCGCGATCGCTTTCTGCCCGACCAGCAACCTGTTCCTCGGCTCCGGCCTGTTCGACCTCGCCGCCGCCGACCGGCACGGCGTACAGGTCGGCATGGGCAGCGACATCGGCGCGGGCACCAGCTTCTCGCTGCTCGCGACGATGGCCGAGGCGTACAAGGTCTGCCAGTTGCGTGGGAGCAGCCTCGACCCGTTCCGCGCGCTGCATCTCGCCACCGCCGGCGGCGCCCGCGCGCTCGGCCTCGCCGACCGTATCGGCGGATTGCAGCCGGGGCAGGAAGCCGACTTCATCCTGCTCGACGACAAGGCCACCCCGCTGCTTGCCCGCCGCACCGCCGGCGCCAGCCTGTTCGACCGCCTGTTCGCGCTGCAGATCCTCGGCGACGACCGCGCGGTCGCCGCGACCTGGCTGGCGGGCAAGCGCGTTCATCGCCGGGGCAGCCCATGTTGAGGAAGTTCCTGACGATCTTCGAGCCGTTCGTGCTGATGCTGCTCGGCACGGTGCTGCTCGCCACCTTCCTGCCGCCGCGCGGCGCGTTCGTGCGCGTTTTCGATGTCGCCGCGACCAGCGGCATCGTGCTGCTGTTCTTCCTCCACGGCGCCAGGCTGTCGCGTCAGGCGATCTGGGACGGGATGCGCAACTGGAGGCTGCACCTCTCGGTGCTGGCGGTGACCTTCCTGCTGTTCCCGCTGCTCGGGCTCGGCCTCAGCCATCTGCCGTTCGTCGCCGCGCCCGTCGCGGCGGGGCTGCTGTTCCTGACGTTGCTGCCCTCGACCGTGCAGTCGTCGATCGCCTTCACCGCGATCGCGCGCGGCAATGTCGCGGCGGCGGTGTGCAGCGCGTCCTTCTCCAACCTGCTCGGCATCGCGCTGACCCCCGCGCTGGTCGCGCTGCTGATGCATATCGGCGGGGCCAATGGCGGGGGGCTGGCGTCGGTCGAGAAGATCGTCATGCAGCTGCTCGTGCCGTTCGTCGCCGGGCATCTGCTGCGTCCGCTGATCGGCGGCTTCGTCGCGCGCCACAAGCGGATGGTGACGGCCGTCGACCGCGGCTCGATCCTGCTGGTCGTCTATACCGCGTTCGGCGCGGCGGTGGTCGAGGGGCTGTGGCACCGCGTCTCGGGTCTCGACCTGACCGTGATCCTGATCCTCTGCTCGCTGCTGCTCGGCGTGGTGCTGGCGGCGACCTGGGCGCTCGGCCGGCTGTTCCGCTGGCCGCGCGCCGACGCCATCGTGCTGCTGTTCTGCGGCTCGAAGAAGAGCCTCGCCTCGGGCGTGCCGATGGCCGGCGTGCTGTTCCCCGCCGCGCAGGTCGGCGTCGTGCTGCTGCCGCTGATGCTGTTCCACCAGATCCAGCTGATCGCTTGCGCGGTGATCGCGCGGCACTATGGCGAACAAGATCCCCTTCACGACAGGAATCCCGCATGAAGCGCATACTCGCCGGCCGCGACGTCGAGGCGATCGGCCTCGGCTGCATGTCCCTCAGCTGGGCCTATGGCACCCCGCCATCGCCGGAGGACGGCGCCGCGCTGCTGCACCGCGCGCTCGATCTCGGCTACAACCATCTCGACACGGCGCGCATCTACGGCGTCGGCCGTAACGAGGCGCTGATCGGCGAGACGCTCGCCGGCCGGCGGAACGAGTTCTTTCTCGCCTCCAAGACCGGTATCTTCGTCGATGGCGACAAGCGCCGCATCGATTGCCGGCCGGAGATGATCCGCGGCGCGATCGAGGAAAGCCTGAGACTGCTCAGGACCGATCACATCGAGCTCTATTATCTCCACCGCCCCGACTTCACCGTGCCGATCGAGGAGTCGGTCGGCGAGCTCGCCCGCGCGGTCGCGGCCGGCAAGATCGGCAGCATCGGGCTGAGCGAGATGTCGGCCGACACGCTGCGCCGCGCCGCCGCCGTCCACCCGATCGCGGCGATGCAGACCGAATATTCGCCCTGGACGCGCAACCCCGAGATCGCCGTGCTCGCTGCCTGCGCCGAGCTCGGCACGACCTTCGTCGCCTTCTCGCCGGTGGCGCGCGGGGTGCTCGCCGGCGCGCTGCGCGATCCGGGCACGCTGGCCGACCAGGACCTGCGCCGCTCGATGCCGCGCTTCAACGCCGAGAACTGGCCGACCAATCTCGCCTTGGTCGATGCCTTCAACGCCATCGCCGCCGAGCAGGGCGTGACACCGGCGCAGCTGTCGCTGGCCTGGGTGCTGGCACGCGGCCGCCACGTCGTGGCGATCCCGGGCACCGCCGCGATCCCCCATCTCGAGGAGAATTTCGCCCGCCGCGACTGGGTGATCCCGGCCGACGTCGCCGCGCGGATCGACGCGCTGTTCACGCCCGCGGCGGTGGCCGGCCCGCGCTATCCGCCGGCGGCGCAGGCGGGCGTGTCGACCGAGCAGTTCGCGTAACCGCTTCTTAGGAGCGTGTCGGCTAGGTGGTGCCCCATGCGCCACCTGCCCCTGATCGAGCCCAACCCGCCGCGCCTGAGCGCGCTCGGCGACGACCTGCGCCGCGTCGAGGCGTCTGGCATCTTCTCCAACAACGGCCCGGAGGTCCGCGCGTTCGAGGCCGAGGCGACGGCGCAGCTGTTCGGCGGCCACGGCGCCAGCCTCGCCGTGGCCAACGCGACGCTCGGCCTGATGATCGCCCTGAAGGACGCGGCGGGCGGCAACCCGAAGCCAGGCAGCCTGGCGCTGATGCCCGCGCTGACCTTCGCCGCGACCGCGCAGGCGGCGCACTGGGCCGGGCTCACGCCGCTGATCTGCGATGTCGATCCCGACGACTGGGGCATGGCGGCAAGCGAGGAGGAGCGGCTGATCGCGCGCCATGGCGAGCGGCTCGCGGTGCTGCTGCCCTATGCGACCTTCGGCAACGCGATCGACCTCGACCGCTATGCCTGGCTCAGACGACGCCACGGCCTGGGCGTGGTGGTCGATGCCGCCGCGTCGCTCGGCGCGATCGATGCGCAGGGTGAGCGCTTCGCGGCCGGCGCGCCTTTCGCCACCGTCTTCTCGATGCACGCGACCAAGCCGTTCGCGGTGGCCGAGGGCGGGCTGATCCATAGCGGCGACACCGCACTGATCGAACGGCTGCGCGCCATGGCGTGCTTCGGCTTCGACGGCAGCAGGAGCGCCACCCTGCCCGGGCTCAACGCGAAGCTGTCCGAGGTCATCGCGGTGATGGCGCGGGCGAAGCTCGGCGGGTTCGAGGCGTCCTGCGACCATCGCGCGGCGATCGAGCGGGTCTATCGCGACGCGCTGTCGGGGGTCGATGTCCAGCAAGTGGCGGGTCAGCGCCAGGTCAGCCAGTTCATGCCGGTCGCGCTGCCGGCGCGTCTGGCCGCGCACCGCGATGCGATCACCGATGCGCTGGCGGCGCAGGGCATCGGCACGGGCCGCTACTTCAGCCCGCATCTCGGCGAACAGCCCTGGGTGCAATCGGTCGCGCTGATCGAGCCGACGCCGGTCGCCGATGCGCTGTCGGCCCGGCTGTTGTCGCTGCCGATCACCGACGCGATGGCGCCCGAAGAGGCGGTGCATGTCGCGCGCACGCTGGCCGACATCTGCCGCGACGAGCGGCATGTCGTGCCCGCCACGGTCGGCACGCAGCTGGCCGAGACGCTGGTCGTCGGCGGCGGCCCGGCCGGCACCGCGCTACTCACCGCGGCGAGCAAGCGCGGGCTGCTGCCCGATCTGGCGCGCGGACTGGTGCTGGTCGAGCGCGACGCGGCGCTCGGCGGCGGACGGCTGGGCGGTTACGCCATCACCTCCGACAGCACCGCGCAGACCTTTCTCAGCGCCGTTGCCGGCAACCCGCATCCCGAGATCGCCGCGCTCGAACATCACCCGGTCGGGCGCACCGTCGCCGACCATGCCGATGCGCTCGGCGTGCCGCTGTTCGAGGCCGGGCCGCTGCTGCGCGAGACCGGCGAACGGCTGGCGCGGATCGTCACACGGCATGGCGGGACCGTGCTGACCGGGCACGAGGCGACGGGCACGCGACGGACGGCGGAAGGGCTGTGGGCGACCACGCTGCGCGGTCCCGATGGCGAGACCTTCGAGCGGCTGTCGCGCAACGTCGTGATCGCGACCGGCGGGCATCAGCCGTTCGAACGGCTCGCGGCACGGCGGGTCGCCGGCGCGGCGCTGGGCGAACTGGCCGGCGAGCGCCTCCACACCTCCGACGACGTGCTTGGCCTTGGCGGTGTCGACCGTATCGCGGGCCTGCTGGCGAACCGGCGCGCGCCGCGTGTCGTGGTGGTCGGCGGCTCGACCAGCGCGCTGGCGACCGTCGCGCTGCTGCTGCGCAGCCGGCCGGGCATCGCGTTCGGCGCGGGCGGTGTGACCTTGCTCCATCGCCGCCCGCTTCACCCCTTTTATCCCTCGGCCGAAGCGGCGCATGCCGATGGCTTCACCGACTTCGGCCCGGACGACATCTGTCCGGCATCCGGCTTCGTCTATCGCCTTGGCGGCTTTCGGCTCGAGGCGCGCGAACTGGTGTTGCGCATGCTCAGCGTCGACGGCCGCGCGCCGGACCCGCGCGTCGCCTTGCACCGGCTCGCCGACGAGGATGCGACGGCGCGCGACCTGATCGCCGGCGCCGATGTGGTGATCGGCGCGCTGGGCTACCGCCCGTTCGCGCTGCCGGTCGCCGCCTGCGACGGCGCGCCGATCGCGCTGGCGGCGGACGCCGGCGGCGCGATGGTCGACCGGCACTGCCGCGTCATGGATGCACAGGGCGCGCCGCTGCCGGGGCTGTTCGGCATCGGCCTCGCCGCGGGCTTCGTGCCGTGGGGCGCGATGGGTGGCGAGCCGAGCTTTCGCGGCCAGGCCAATGGCCTGTGGCAGTGGCAGAATGACGTGGGGATGATGATCATCGACCAGCTGCGCGGCGAAGGCGCGCGGGCGGCGGCATGAACGCGCCGACCGTCAGCCCCACCGTCAGCCCCACCGTCAGCGTGGTGATGGCGGCCTATAAGGGCGCCACGGTGATCGGCGAGACGCTCGCCTCGCTGCAGGCGCAGACGCTGGCCGATTTCGAGCTGGTGGTGGTCGAGGACTGCTCGCCCGACGACACGCTCGCGGTGCTGCGGTCATGGGACGATCCGCGCTTCCGCGTCATCGCCGCCGAGCGCAACCAGGGCGTGGTGCTGTCGCGCAACCGCGCCTTTGCCGCCGCGCGCGGCCGCTACATCGCCGCGCTCGATCATGACGATCTGTGCCATCCCGAGCGCTTCGCCCGGCAGGTCGCCTATCTCGACGCGCATCCCGACACCGTATTGCTCGGCACCGCCTCGAACAATCTGCAGGACGGCGTCATTTCGCCCTCGACTCTCGCGCCGCTGACCACCCCGCCGCTGGTCGAATGGCTGCTCAGGATCGAGAATCCTTTGGTCTGGTCGTCGGTGATGATGCGCGCGGACGCGGCACGCAATATGGAGGCGTTCCAGCGGCCCGAAATGGTGTTCGCCGAGGATTACGACCTCTATCATCGCATCGGGAAGTTCGGCCGCATCGCGCGGCTCGACGACGTGCTGGTCACCTATCGCAAGCATGCCGGCAGCGCCTCGCGCACCCATGTCCAGGCGATGACCGACCGCGCGACCGATGTGCTGGCGGCGGACTATGCCGAGGTGTTCGGCGACGAGGCGGCGAGCCATGCCGCGCTGATCGTGCGCCATGTCATGGGCCGCGTGGCGGTGCCCGACCGTATCACGCTGCGCCGGGTCGGCGAGACGATCATCCGCCTGCAGGACGACTATCTCGCCCGCCGCCGCCCCGACCCCGAAAGCCGCGCGCTGATCCGCTGGGAGACGGCGCGACGCTGGGCACGAATCGGCGAGATCGGGCTGCGCAGCGGCACGCTGGGCCTGGCCGATGCGGCGGCGGTGCGGCCCGACCATCTCGGCCTGGGCTATGCCGGGATCGACGAATTGATTCTCTCGCGCATTCTCGGCGGCACGCGCGCGGTGCGGCGGCTGTTCCTCGAACGCGCGGCGGGCTGACGGCGACGTTCGGCGCGGCTAGAGCGGGCCGCACTGATTCGCCGCAGGGAGGAGCCCGCCAATGCATTCGTCACGCCACGGCCGGCTGGCGCTGACCCTTGCCGTTTCCGCGCTCGCGCTCGCGGCATGTTCGAAAAAGGCCGAGCAAGCCGACACCACGACGACAGCGACGGCAACAACGACGACGCAGGCCGTGAGCGCTCCCGCGGCCCCGGCCACGAGCGATGCCCCCGCCGCCGCCAATGTCGACACCATCGACGGCACCAGGCTCGCCAGCTTCACCGGCGACCCCGCGCGCGGCGAAACCGCCTTCCTGCAATGCAAGATCTGCCATCAGCTCAACCAGAACGTGATCGGGCCGCAGCTGCACGGGGTGATCGGACGCAAGGCCGGCGCCATCCCGGACTTCACCTATTCGGATGCCGACAAGAATAGCGGCATCACCTGGACGCCCGAAAAGCTGTTCCAGTTCATCGAAAAACCGCAGCGCGTGATGCCCGGCACGAAGATGACCTTTGCCGGGATGGGCGACGCGCAGCAGCGCGCCGACATCATCGCCTATCTCAAGGCGAACTGAAGCGCTGCGCGATCACGGCGTCATACCGGGCGGCTTTCCAATAAGGAATTTCCCGCACTTGCCGTGGCGCGGTTCAGCGCGCACCTGCGCTGGTGCCGCGATTGGACGATGCGGCGATGTGGTGCCGGGCCGCGCGTGACGCGTCACCATGAGGACGAGGCCGCCGGGGCGCCCTCGGGAATGCAGGGGAAGGCCCGTCATGGATTATGAGGCGTTTTTCGCAGGCGAACTGGATACGCTGCGCGAGGACGGCCGCTATCGCGTTTTCGCTGAGCTCGAGCGCAAGGCCGGGGCGTTTCCGCATGCCCGCCGCCATAGCGCGGACGGCATCAGCGATGTGACGGTGTGGTGCTCGAACGACTATCTCGGCATGGGCCAGCACCCGCTGGTGCTCGACGCGATGCACCGCACGCTCGACCAGTGCGGCGCGGGTGCCGGGGGCACGCGCAATATTTCGGGCACGACCCATGCGCATGTCGAGCTGGAGGCCGAACTGGCCGACCTGCATGGCAAGGATGCCGCGTTGCTGTTCACCTCGGGCTATGTCTCGAACTGGGCGGCGCTGTCGACGCTCGCATCGCGGCTGCCCGGCTGCGTCGTGCTGTCCGACGCGCTCAACCATGCCTCGATGATCGAGGGCATCCGCCACAGCCGGGCCGAGTGCCAGCGCTTCGCGCATAATTCGCCCGAGGATCTCGACCGCCGGCTCGCCGCGATCGAGCCGGGCCGCGCCAGGCTGGTCGCGTTCGAGAGCGTCTATTCGATGGACGGCGACATCGCGCCGATCGCCGAGATCCTCGACGTGTGCGAGGCGCATGGCGCATTGTCGTACATCGACGAGGTCCATGCCGTCGGGCTGTACGGCCCGCGCGGCGGCGGGATCGCCGAGCGCGAGGGGTTGATGGACCGTATCGACGTGATCGAGGGGACGCTCGGCAAGGCGTTCGGGGTGATGGGCGGCTATATCGCCGCATCGGCCAGCCTGATCGACTTCGTGCGCAGCTTCGCCAGCGGCTTCATCTTCACCACCGCCTTGCCCCCCGCGCTCGCGGCGGGCGCCACGGCGAGCATCCGCCATTTGAAGCACAGCCAGGTCGAGCGCGCGCAGCACCAGGCGCGCGTCGCGCATGTCCGCCGCCGGCTCGACGCGATCGGCATCCCGACGCTCGACAATCCCAGCCACATCATCCCGGTGATGGTCGGCGACGCGCGCAAGTGCAAGATGATCAGCGACTGGCTGCTCGACAATCACGGCATCTATGTCCAGCCGATCAACTATCCGACCGTGCCGGTCGGCACCGAACGCCTGCGCCTGACGCCGTCGCCGGTGCATAGCGAGCGCGACATCGACCGGCTGGTGACGGCGCTGAGCGACATCTGGTCGCAATGCGCGCTGTCGCGCCGGGCGATGGCGGCCTGATCGGGGGCCGGCGGAACCGGTCGGCTTCGGAAAAAAAAGAAGAGTGGTTCGCGCAGAGACGCGGAGGCTTTGCGCGCGCGGCGACCACTCCGCGCGATTAGCGCAACTCCCGCTCCGGATTGGCGTCGCCGGAATATGCTGACGCGAGACGGAGGCCGCAGACGCCACCTCTCAGCGCCTCTGCGCCTCTGCGCGAACCACTTTCTTCGAACAGGTCGAGCGAGCGAGCGCGACCATAAGGTTTGAGTGGCGGGGCGAACGGGTGTATTTCGGTCTGACAAGAAAAGGGAATTGCCGACCGAAGCCAGGAGAGCCGTCATGTCAGCCATCGTCGCCGAAGCCACGTCCACCGATGCCGACCTGCCCGAGGTCCGACGAATCGGCAGTGACGACCTGCGATGGGCGCTGGCGGAAGGGTGGAAGGACTTCACCGCCAAGCGCGGCGACCTGATCTTTGCCGGGCTGCTCTATCCGGTGATCTGCTTCCTCGCCGCGATCGTGACGTTCAACGCGCCGCTGCTGCCGCTGTTCTTCCCGCTGGTCGCCGGCATCTCGATCGCCGGCCCCGCCGTCGCCTCGGGCTTTTACGAGCTGGCGCGCCGCCGCGAGGAAGGCGCCGACGAGAGCTGGTGGCATTTCTTCGATCCGCTGCGCGGTCGCAGCCGCACGCCGCTGCTGACGCTGACCGTCGGCCTGCTCGCATTGTTCGCCGGCTGGCTGATCGTCGCCTATGCGATCTATGGCGCGACCTTCGGCGCGCAGACCGCCTATGGCGCGAGCTTCGCGACCCAGGCCGGCGCGCGGATCGCGGATTTCGCCAACCAGCTGTTCACCACGCGCGAGGGCTGGGCGCTGATCGTCTTCGGCAATCTCGCCGGCGGTTTGTTCGCGGTGGTCACGCTGGTGTGCGCGGTGGTGGCGTTCCCGATGGTGGTCGACAAGCCGGTCGATGCCGGCGTGGCGGTGCGCACGTCATGGAAGGCGGTACGCGAAAATCCGCGCGAGATGTTCGGCTGGGGCGTGCGGGTCGCGTTGCTACTGCTGGTCGGACTGATTCCGTTCGCGATCGGGCTGGCCGTGGTGCTGCCATGGCTGGGCTATGCGACGTGGCATCTTTATACGCGGCTGGTGGTGCGCTAAGAGAGTACCGGCGCGTTCATGACGGCGGCTGAGGGGCCGCGCTGCAAAGAGAACGTCTTCCCGAGTTCGTCTGTAGCGGACCCGCTGCTGTGAGTTGTAAAGAGCTGCCTTAGGAAACTGTCGCCGATTAGAAGGCGGTTGGCGATGTGCACTACCGCACCGTTCGTGGCGCTCGAACTTGCATATTTGGGAATCACCGCGCCATGTTGGCGCGGGAGACACGATGGCACGGCGCACTTCACGAATTGGTGATCTGGACAAGGATGAGCTTCTCAATCGCGTCCAATCTATCCTGATCAATGCGGCTGAAGGACAGCGTAGCGTCGGCGACGATGCGCAATACAGAAACCTAAGAAAGGAATTGGACCGCCGAGGTGCCGGATTGCCGCGCTTTGTAAGCCTCCATCCCACAGTGGATTCCTTCGCAGCCTTCATCAAAGGCTTCAAAGACAAGCGCGAACGTGTCGAATTGATCCGAGGGGATTTTGAAGGGCTGGCCCGCACTACGGCTACAGATGACACCGAAGTCGATTCATCTTCGTGGACGGGGTTGCAGACTCGCTCAGCAAGGTTGCGCCGCATCCGAGAAGTGTTGCCAATAGCGCAAGCCGCCGTCGAGGCGATGATCGCCAACCTATCTGAACCCGGTCTCAATGGAGGGCCCATCCTTGATCACCGCGAAGAGGCGATCAATCATCTCCGAGAATTGCACACCACGTTGGGCAACCTTCTGTCAGCGATCGACAACAATCAATTTGACGACGATTTGGGCAATGACTTGGCGGCCGAAGCTGTGCGCTATGCAAAAAGGGTAGCGAGAGCACTTCGAGACGACCCTATGCCATACGTGGCTTCATCTTTGATGTACGGCCTTTTTTCGGCGTTCGGCTGGCCTGGAACGGGCGCACATTTGGCCGGCGTCGCACTCGCGGTCACGAAGAAGGCGCGAAGGATTTAGGGTCGTAAACCGCATACTTCGGTCTGGCGCTTCTCGCCGCGCAGGCTTGATCTATGTGACGTTACAACATACGAGGCACCGCTGTAGCGGCAGGTGCTTGCTGGTGATAGACTGACGACATGACGGCGTGGAATCACAACGGCGCGGCGATGGCGCGCGGCCGATGGGCCATGATCGCGCTGGCGGCGATGCTGGCGTTCCTGTGCCAGAGCTTCGTCACCCAGACCCATCTGCATAGCGATCTCACCGTCACGTCGGTGGCACAGGCCGGCGCCACCGCCACGCCGGCGGCGAAGGCCGGGCAACCGGCGCCGGCCCTGCCGGACTGTCCGATCTGCCGCGAAATCGCCCATGGCGGAACCTACCTCCCCGCGGTGCCGATCGCGCTCCGGACGATCGCGCCCGTCACCGTGTGGCGCGTCGTCCTGCCGCTTCGCACGCTGGCGCCAAGCCAGTATTCGCATGCCTGGCGCAGCCGCGCGCCACCACGCCCCCTCCACGCCTGAACGATAACGACGCAGGAGCGCGGGTTCGCGCTTGCTCTCGCGTCACATCGGATTTGCGCCGCGCGCGAATCCGCTGCCAGGGTCATGGAGTTTCTTTAAATGCGTTATCTCTTCCTGCTGGGCGCCGCCGGCGCCGCACTGATTCCGTTCGCCGCCGCCGCGCAGACCGCGCCGGCCACCACCAGCGACACATCGGCCGGCGAGCCGAAGGACATCGTCGTCACCGCCCAGCGGCTCGACACCGCGCGCGATGCGATCCAGCCGTCGCTCGGCGCGAGCGACTATCATATCGATCGCAAGATCCTCGAAAGCCAGCCGGGTGGGGTCGATCGCAGCCTGGTGCAGGTGCTGTTGCAGGCACCGGGCGTGACGCAGGACAGCTATGGCGCGGTCCATGTCCGCAACGAGCATGGCAATCTGCAATATCGCCTCAACGGCGTGATCGTGCCGGAGAGCATCTCGGGCTTCGGCGCGACCTTCGACCCGCATATCGCGGATTCGGTCGACCTGCTGACCGGCACGCTGCCGGCGCAATATGGCTATCGCACCTCGGGCGTGATCAACCTCAAGACCCAGGCCGGCGCGTTCGAAAATGGCGGCGACCTGGGCTTTTACGGCGGCAGTCGCGGCAGCCTGGAGCCGAGCGCCAGCGTGCATGGCGCCAGCGGCAACCTCAATTACTTCGCCTCGGGCAGCTATCTGCAAAACGATCTGGGGGTGGAGAATCCGACCGCGGCGCGCGACGCGATCCATGATCGGACCCGGCAATATCGTGCCTTCGGCTATCTCTCCGATATCGTGTCGGACAGCAGCCGGCTGACCGTGTTCGGCGGGACGTCGATCGGCTATTTCCAGATCCCGAACAATCCCGGCCAGGGTGATCCGGCGACGAATTTCACCCTCAACGGCAATGCGACCTTCGATTCGGCGAAGCTTGACCAGAACCAGCGCGAGATCACCCATTATGGCGTGCTCGCCTGGCAATATGCCGGCGGGGCGTTCAATTTCCAGATCGCGCCCTTCGTGCGCTATTCGCAGACGCGCTTCACACCCGATCCGCAGGGCGGCGACCTGATCCTGAACGGCGTGGCGGACAATGCGCGCCTGTCCAGCCTGACCGCCGGCGTGCAGGCCGACGGCAGCTACAAGCTGTCAGACAGCCATATGCTGCGTTTCGGGCTGTTCTTCCAGAATGAGCGTACGCGCTCGCTGGTGACGTCGCGGGTCTTCGCGGTCGATGGCGGTGGCGCACAAACCTCCGACGTGCCGCTGTCGATCAGCGACAGCGGTGGCCGCAACGGGCAGCTCTACGGCGTCTATCTGCAGGACGAATGGTCGCTGACGCCGACGCTGACGCTCAATTACGGCGCGCGGTTCGACGCGGTGCGCGCCTATACGCGCGAGCAGCAGGTCAGCCCGCGCATCAACATGGTGTGGAAGGCGGCGCCGGGCACGACCTTCCATCTCGGCTATGCGCGCAACTTCACCCCGCCGCCGCAGGAACTGAT
>Ga0163162_10002328_pt1 | contig 17823 bp, 14 predicted proteins | sample S55metaG_FD_115310 | JGI IMG/M metagenome (GOLD analysis project Ga0163162, IMG submission 115310) | Switchgrass rhizosphere microbial communities from Kellogg Biological Station, Michigan, USA - S5-5 metaG | ecosystem: Host-associated > Plants > Roots > Rhizosphere > Soil | place: USA...
CCTGGTGGCCTACCTCGATCCCGAACGCCGCTATTTGTACGCCAATCCGTCCTACCAGCGCTGGATGGTGGCCGAGCCTGAAAAGATGATCGGCCGCACCGTGGCCGACGTGCTGGGCGCCGAACGCTACGCCATGGTCGAAAAAGACATGGACAAGGCCTTTGCCGGTGCCGTGGCCCACTTCGAGCGCTACATTCCCTTCGACGACCACGAACGGTACGTCAGCGGCAGCTACACGCCCGACCTGGCTCCCGACGGCAGCGTGCGCGGGGTGATCGTGATGGTGGTGGACATCACCGAGCGTCACGAGCTCGAACAGCAGTTGAAGGAAAGCCAGTCGCGCTTCGAGGGCGCCTTCGAACATGCCTCCATCGGCATGGCGCTGGTGCGGCCGGACGGCAGTTTCATGCAGGTGAACGGCGTGCTGGGCCGCATGCTTGGCCACACCCCGGCCATCCTGGTGACCAAGACCTTCCAGGAGATCACCCACCCGGACGACCTCGCCGCCGACCTGCAGCTTTTGGGTGAGCTCATTGCGGGCGAGCGCGAAAGCTACCAGATGGAAAAACGCTACTTCCATCGCGATGGGCACGTGGTGCACACGATGCTAAGCGTGTCGTTGGTGCGCGATACCGAGGGCGACCCGCTGTATTTCGTCTCGCAGATCCAGGACATCAGCGAGCGCAAGGCGGCGGAGGCGGCGCTGTTCCACGAGCGCGAACTGGCCCAGGTAACGCTCAAATCCATCGGTGATGCCGTGATCACCACGGATCTTGAGCTTCGCATCACCTCGCTCAATCCGATCGCCGAGGCCATGACCGGCTGGACCCATGCCGACGCGATGGGAAGGCCGATGGACGACGTCTTCCGCATCCGCGACGTCAACACCGGCGAACCCGCCGAAAATCCGTTGCGAGCGGCTATCAAAGGCAACCGGATCGTGGGGCTGGCCAGCGACACGGCACTGATTCACTTGAACGGCTTCGACAGCCCGATCGAAGATTCCGCCGCGCCCATCCACGACAACAGCGGGCGCGTGATCGGCGGCGTGCTGGTGTTCCACGATGTGAGTGAAACACGTGCGCTGGCGATGAAGATGGCGCACCTGGCCAACCACGACACGCTTACCGGTCTTCCCAACCGCAACGTGCTGCATGCGCGGATGGAACAGGCCATCGCCGATGCCCTGCCCCGGCACCGGCGCGTGGCGGCGCTGTTCATCGACATCGATCATTTCAAGCAGGTCAACGACGTGCTTGGCCACAAGGCCGGCGATCGCCTGCTGAAAGCCGTGGCGCAGCTGATCCGCAGCGAGATCGGCGACGACGACATGGTGTCGCGGCTGGGTGGCGACGAATTCGTGGTGATGCTGCCGCACGTGGACAACGCCGCCCATGCGGTAGGCGTGGCCGAGCGGCTGCTTGAGCGCGTGAACGAGGCTGTATCCACGGAAGTGGCGGACCTGTCGGTGAACTTCTCCATCGGCATCAGCCTGTGCCCGGACGATGCCACCGACGCTGAAAACCTGATCCACAACGCCGACACCGCGATGTACGAGGCCAAGCAGCAAGGCCGCAACGGCTACCGCATGTTCAGCACCAACATGCGCCACCGCGGCGCGGCGCATGCGGCGATCGAAATGGCGCTACGCAAGGCGCTGGTACGCAATGAGCTATCGGTGCAGTACCAACCCAAGGTGGACGTGCGCACCGGCTGGATCGTGGGCGCCGAGGCCTTGTTGCGCTGGATCGTGGACGGCGAGGAAGTGTATTCCCCCGAGGAGTTCATCCCCATTGCCGAGGAAGCCGGCCTGATCGTGATGATCGGCGAATGGGTGCTGCGCCGGGCCTGCGAGCAGGCGGAGAAATGGCGCGCGGTGTACAAGCGCGTGCCGATATCGGTGAACGTATCGGCCGTGCAGTTCCAGCACACGCGATTCTTCGAGACACTCAAATCCGTGCTGGACGACACCGGCCTGCCGCCGGCGCTACTGGAACTTGAACTGACCGAGCGCATGGTGATGTCCGGCCACGGCCACGTGCCGGACCTGCTGCAGCGGATCAAGAAGCTGGGCGTGAAGCTGTCGCTGGACGACTTCGGCACCGGCTATTGCAGCCTGTCGTACCTGAAGCACTTCCCCATCGACACCCTGAAGATCGACCGCGCCTTCATCCGCGACATCGGCGCCGACCAGCAGAGCACCACCATCACCGGCGCCATCGTCGCCCTGGCCCATAGCCTGGATAAGAACGTGGTGGCCGAAGGCGTGGAAACCACCGACCAGGCCCAATACCTGCTGGCCGCCGGCTGCCCCGTCATGCAGGGCTTCCTCTACGGCATGCCCATGCCCCCCGCCGAATTCGCCGAGCTACTCGCCGCCGCCGACGACAGCATGGACGAGTATTTCTAAAAACATCCACTAGGGGTCAGAGTCATAGTGAGATCGATCTCACTATGACTCTGACCCCTAGTGTTGTTGCTAGCTGAATATCTGCTCGAGCATCGCGTAGTCGCAGCGTTCCATGCCCAGGCTCGCGTAGGTTGAATGGGCGCGGGTGTTCTCGGTTTCGACGTAGAGGCGTGTGCCGACTGCGCCGGCTTCCTTCGCACGCTCTTTGACCGCTTGGTACAGGGCGCGAAATACGCCCCGGCGCCGCGCCTCTTCCGCCACGTAAACACTCTGCACCCACCAGAAGTCGCCGTTACGCCAGTCGCTCCACTCGTAGGTGATCAGCAGGCTACCCGCCGGGATGCCGTCGAGTTCGGCCACCAGGTAGGTGCCGCGGCGCGGATCGGCGAACACGGCCTCGGTGCCGGGGCGAAGCACGGCTTCGTCCAGGTGCTTGTGCTCGGTCTCCCAGGCCATCGCGGCGTTCCACTTCACCAGATGGTCGATGTCCGCAGGGGTGGCGGGGCGGATGTTGATGCTCATGATGCGTCGTCCTTCGGGCGGCGCGCACGGGAGGCGCCGAGTTTGCGGGTGAGGGTGTTGCGGCCCACGCCAAGCGAGGCCGCGGCCTGCTGGCGGTGGCCGCCGTTGCTTACCAGGGCGGCCTGCAGCAGCGTCTTGTCCAACGCCGCGCGGGCGCGGGCGTGGATGTCCGGTTCGTTGTGAAGCAGGGCCGCCTCTGCCCAGCGGCGCAGGGCATCGGTCCAGTCGCTGGGCGAGGCATTGCGATCGCCGGCCGCGCCGAGATCCGCGGGAAGAATCTCGCTGCCCGGCGCCACCACGGCCAATCGCCGGCAGAGGTTTTCAAGCTCGCGCACGTTACCCGGGAAATCGCGCTGTTCAATGATTTTCTGCGCCGCACGCGACAGCCGCTTGGGCGGCAGCTTGAACTCGTTGGCCGCGGTGCCGAGGAAATGTTTCGCCAGCAAGGGAATATCCGCACGGCGCTGCCGCAGCGCGGGAAGTTCGATGCGCACCACGTCCAGACGATGCTTGAGGTCGGCGCGGAAATGCCCGGAGGCCACGCGCGCATCCAGATCCTGGTGCGTGGCCGCCACGATGCGCACATTGCCGCGGATGAGTTCACGGCCACCCACGCGATAGAACTCACCGCCCGCCAGCACGCGCAGCAGGCGCGTCTGCAACGCCAACGGCATGTCGCCGATCTCGTCCAGGAACAGCGTGCCGCCCTCGGCCTGTTCGAAGCGGCCGTTATGGCGCCGCGCTGCACCGGTAAACGCGCCGGCTTCATGTCCGAAGAGCTCGCTTTCGAGCAACTCCGAAGGAATCGCCGCCGTGTTCAAGGCCACGAACGGCTTGTTACGACGCGCGCTTTCATCGTGCAGCGCTCGCGCCACCAGCTCCTTGCCTGTACCGGTTTCGCCGGTGATCAAAACATTGAGGTCGCTGGCGGCGATACGGCCGATCAGGCGGAACACCTCACGCATCGCCACGCTCTCGCCCAGCAGCGCATGCGCCGCCACCGTCGTTGGCGCCACAACTTCACCGGGGCTGGCGGCAGCCAGGGCGCGCTCCACCGCCTCCACGGCCTGGTCCAGGTCGAACGGCTTGGCGATGTAATCAGCGGCGCCCGCGCGGTAGGCCGCGGCCGTGGTGGCGACATCGGTAAAGGCACTCATCACGATCACCGGTGCCACGGCGCGCGAGTGCAGATCCGCCAGCAGGCTAAGACCATCTTCGCCCGGCATGCGCACGTCCGTAAGAATGAGCGCGGGCTTGCCATCGGCGAGTGCATCGCGCAAAGCGCTGGCGTCACCGAACTCGCGCACCGCATGGCCGGCATCGCGCAGGGCCTCGGCCAGCACGAAACGGACGCCGCGGTCGTCATCGGCGATCCATACATCAGCCATGCGGCTTCTCCATCGGAAGAAAAAGGGAAAACACGGTTTCGCCAGGCTCACTGGCGAAGCGCAACTCGCCGCCATGTTCGCGGGCGATTTCGCGCGACAGCGCCAGGCCCAGGCCCGTGCCTTCGGGGCGGCCGGACACCAGCGGCTGGAACAGGTTGTCGCGAAGTGCGTCGGGCACGCCACGGCCGTCATCGATCACATCGATGCGCAAGGCACTGCGTGCGTGCGGTTCGCCCAGGCGCACGCCGTGCTCGACGCGTGTACGGAACGCGAGCGTGGTAGCACCCGCTTCCACCGCATTGCGCGCCAGGTTCAACAACACTTGCAGCAGGCGATCGGAGTCGCCGGAGGAATCGGGAAGGCTCGGGTCGTAGTCGCGGCGGATGCGTGGTGCGGACGGCTCGGAGGCCACCAGCACCTCGAGGCGCTCGAGCAGTTCATGGATGTTTACCGGAGCGACGCGGGCCACGCCGCCGTGGCGCAGGAGCCGGTCGGCCAAGGCTGATAGGCGGTCGGCTTCGGCGATCACCAGGGAGGCGAGCTCCTTCAAGTCCGCTTCGGCGACGCGGCGCTGCAAAAGCTGCGCGGCACCTCGCAAGCCTGCCAGGGGGTTCTTCACTTCGTGGGCGAAGCCGCGCAGGGTGGCTGACAGCGGCGTGGGCTCGGCGATGTCGCCGATCAGGGGATGGACCTCGATAAGGACAGTGCCGTCTGCCAGGGGCTGAAGGGCGATGTCGGCGGTGACGGGGCGGCCTCGGGCCAGTACGACGTGGGCCCCGCGGAGTTGCAGGACCTGACGTTCGGCGAGGGCTCGCTCAGCCAACGGGGCCAAGGCCGGCTCCCGGACAAGGGCGTCGAACTTCTGGCCCTGGGCGCTACGGGTGCCTACGCCCAGCCATTCGCCCATGGCGGGATTGAGCCAGCGGACGGCGAGGCTGGGGTCGACGACCGCCAGGCCGGTGCTGATGAGGGTGGCGATCTCGGTCGTTGGTGGTGCGTGCATTGCACCAATGTAGGGATTTTGACTGGAATTGGAAAGGGACGGGACTCTCAGGAAAGCCACTTGAAGCTAAATTTCGTTTATTTTTGTTATTGCGATTACTGCGAATAGCGTGCAAGATCGGAGACGCTAAAAATCGCCATCAAAAAAATGCCCTGTATTTATTTGATGCGAAATTTTGGCCCGCATGACCGATCGACCGATCGCCATGCATAGAGGCACACCAATATTGGTGTGGATTCCTGACACGCGAGGAAAACCATCGTGAATGCCGCACGCCGTATGGCCCCTCCAATCCCGCCCACCCTGGAGGAGGTCGAACTTGCGCGGACCAGTGGTCGCCAAATTGCCGCATTGCTCGGCGATGGCGATGGCGCACGCCTTCAGGTCCACCTGGGCGAGGAAGTCATCGATGTGCCAGTGAAGGCGCTTCGCCTTTTGGTGGACATTCTCGGCAACATGGCCGAAGGCAAGGCCGTGAGCCTCATGCCTATGCATGCCGAGCTCACCACACAACAGGCGGCGGACATGCTCAATGTTTCGCGCCCCCACCTGGTGTCTCTGCTTGAGAGCCAAATCATTTCGTTCCATATGACCGGAACGCACCGCCGCATATACGCGAGTGACTTGTTGGCATATCGCACCAGGCGCGACGCCGAGAACACCGCAGCACTCGACGAGCTGGCGACGCAGGCTCAAGAACTAGGCTTCGGCTACTGACGCATGGCATTCACGGCGCTTTTCGACGCATGCGTGTTGTATCCAGCGCCCGTTCGCGACTTGCTACTCCGCACAGCGAAGACCGACATCTTTCGCGCCCGATGGACGGACCGGATTCACGATGAGTGGATCCGGTCTCTTATAGAAGAGCGACCTGAACTAGACGCCATGGCCCTGCAGAGAACGCGCGAGCTGATGAACGCCGCGGTACCTGATTGCCTTGTCACCGCCTACGAATCCCTTGAGGCCGGGCTCCAGCTTCCAGATGTCGACGATCGACACGTTTTGGCGGCTGCCATCGTAGGTCGGGCGGACGTAATAGTGACGTACAACCTTAGGGACTTTCCGGCTGAGGTCCTCGGACCCTATGGCATTGAAGCGCAACATCCCGATGAGTTCATGCGCCACCTTTTCGACTTCAATACGCCAGCTGTGCTCTTTGCAGTCCGAGCGCAACGCGCATCTCTCAATCGCCCACCACAGACTGCACGCGAACTACTCGATACCTTTCAGGCACGCGGACTGGTAACGCTCGTCTCTGCCCTAGAGCCGAGCATCGACCTCATCTAAGAGAGCCGATAAGCAAGTACGCTCCAATGGGTCCGTTAGATACTTCTGCCTCGGGCCCAGGCCATGTGGAAAGGTCATGTCACCAGAAGCGACCTGCGGGTGGGTCCGTGTCAAAGCATACACACGCCTTCGGTATCCCACTCAGAGCTCGCGCGTGGCAAGTGTCACGCGCGTGACTAGGCTCATTCATGAAAATTTACTTCGGAGGCCGTCATTCAACCCCTGCCAAATGGTGTCGACGCACCAGCTCAGCCAGACGCGCGTCACTCGCCCTACCGACGGCCTGCTCAAGGGCTCCAATGAAAGACCGCGCTGGATAGGGCCAATCCAGAGCATCCTCGGTCAAGATGGTCCAGAACAGCAAGACCAGAGCCTCGGTGTGTGCTTCGACGAAGCACGGAAGCGCATCACCTTCGGACAGACCGAGCATCATCGACGCACTGGCAGGTGTCAGACGTGGCACGATCGCCTCGACTACACTGTCGAAAAGGGGCTCAGGAACCTCGAAGGCCAAGCCGACCAAGGCCGATGTCGATGCGGTTGAACGAATGGCTCGTTGAAGAGGCCATACCCGCTGCAAGAACGGAACGACGCTTTCCTGCCAATCCTCCGGATGATCCTTCGCCCAACGGCCGAGTTGCCAGAGGGTGTGCCGCCGCAATTCGTCATCCCCAAGCGCAAGGACCTCGCGCAGCTCCGCGTGGCTCACCGCTCGCCCAACCGATGCGTCTTTGACGTTTCCCCGCCATCCGGCCAAGAGCATACCGGCCAGGATACGCGGGTCGCGCCGCGTCTCAGGCCCATCAATCGCCCGCTCCAAAAGCCGCAACTTCATGCGCGCAAAGAGGGCCGGCGGTGGCGTCATACCGGCCGATAAAAACCCCGCCCAGAATGCTTCGCCGCTATCGCCTGCGTCCTCAGACCAAGGTAGCAACCACTTTGCTGCCCAGGCAGGGTCCACGTAATCCAGCCAAATGAAACTTCTCGCAGCTATCGCAATGGCATAGGACCGGTGTGGCTCAGGCAGGGTCAGTAAGGTTTCGAGCCGTACTGACCAGTTTGCCGACAAGCCCGCCTCCCGCGGAAGCGCTCCAAGCAACTCGTCATGGAACAGCCACTCGGCGAGCTTACCCACCGGGCGATTGATGGCCTCATTAACCCAGTCATGAGCGTTAGGTTTCGCGTCCTCTACCGTGCGGCGAATGATCGCGAGCAATGCGTCCCATAGTTGCACAAACAGCGCTGGAGCGGCTCGCTCTAGACCGTGGCCTAAAGTCGACATCCATTCGGATACGGGGCGTGCAATAGCGTCCAACGCATTTGCCGGCAACGAGGCTAGGCGTCGCGCAGTCTGAAGCAGGAGGCGCTGCTTGGGAGGAGCCTGGGATTGGGCGTACAACAGTGATGACCATGCTTCCGGCGCCGCATGCCCCTGACGTGCGGCCAGAACAAGCGCGCGCAGCGCCTTCTCGGGGCGGTGGCGAACCAGACCTGCAAATGGATTTCGTTCGACGCCGCGGTCGAAGTCATAGCCTGCTAATTGCTCGGCCGTCATGACCATGTCGGCCAAAGGAACGCCCGACAATACATCTTCGGACTCATCGCGCCCAACCCAGCGGGCTTTAGTAATCCGGGGTCGAGCCACGTAGCGCGCTTCGACTTCGCTCCAATCCGGAATTGATTCCCGCAAAGCCGCGACCCGAGGAGCGCTGTCGGCGGACAAGCGGACGCCCTCCTCCAGCAGCCACTGGATGCGATTGAGTCGGGCCCGCGCGATGCGCTCGGCCCAATCCGCATAGCCTTCGAACCAGGGGAATGCGCCCGCAAGCAATCGCTCCTCGAAGCTTATCTGTTCAGCTGGAGAGAAATCGTTCCAGCGATCGCGCATTGAGCACAGTAAATCGCGCTCATCGCCACCGGACCAGAAGATTTCGGGGCTGAGTGTTACCAAGAACTGCGCCGTTGCGTCCGCGTGCATCAAAGCGGAGTGACCAGCGGCCCAGATGCGCAACCGGGTGAACACCCCGTCCTTCCAAGCGCCCCAACTGCCGACCTCGCTCTGGGCCGCCGCAGCGTCGTACGAGGCCAGCTGCTGCGTCCAATTGGCCACCGTGGCCATTAGCCCGGTCAGCTTGTAGGCCCCTTCATTAGGCTTGCTGCCGCCTTCGGGACGGATGGAGTCAAAGAAGAGGGCCGACGACTCCTTCAACTCCTGCTCCAGTTGCACTGCCAATTCGAGGTGACCCCTGAGCAGGCGTACCGCGTAGGCGAGGTGCTCAGGTGGTACCTTGATGGGCAAATGGGGCCGGGGATAGTGCACCTCCGACTGCACCAGGGCCGTGACGGGGGCATCTGCGCAAGGCTCAAACCAAGGTGCCGCACTACCCCGCTCCGCGACTATTCGGGGACGGTACTGCGCCATCGCGGTGCGTACCAACCGAGGAGACCATCCGGCGTTGGCAATTTCAGGCCATGGGCCCTGGCGCCAGTCGTCGCTACCCGCGGGTTCGGCAACCAACAAGCGGGCCCAAGCCTCTCGGACATCGGACGGAAACAGCGCGGGCTTTTGCCGCAATCGCCATTGCGTGGCACTCCGAATACGGGCATGGAATCCGCCCTTCCCCGCCAGCCAGGCCACGGCCGCTGGCTGATGGGCGACTTGAGCAAACCAACCAGCAAGGTACCCCAACCGCGTCGGCAACGCGCCCGCCGTCGCAGAACCGTGGCCCGTCAGGTGTGCGCACGCATCGGCACTCAGACTGCGGCGATCGCCCGGTGAGATTTCAAACGCATCCCAAGCATCCGATCGCACCGGTCGACGGTAAAAAGGGTCTTGTGTCTGCGCGGACTCTGGAGCCGGATCATCGTCCAGTCCCAAGGCGTCGAATGGATCGATCCCGTCCTCGTCCTCGCTAAATCCCAGCGGCCGGGCATAACGCATCGCGCGATCGAACACGAATAGCCACTCCGCCGGCAACGGCGGCTGGCTGACAGTGAGAAACCTTGCGCCATCCGTAGTTCTGGCCAGGTGAGCGATCATGCCTCGCTCATGCGATGCACACGCTCGCGGCCCCTGCATGCCTTGGTCGATCACCGCGCGCTGCCAGGCTTCGACATTGCGGGCGCGCTCAGACCACGCGTCCAGCGTCGCCCATAGTGCGTCAAAACCTTGGAAGGGAATGGGGTTCACCCCACGGTGCGACCACTGCTCTTGGGCCTCCTGAGCAGTACCGGCATGAAAAGCGAAGAGGCGCTCGCTTCCGGGCGAACTGCGGTTCATCGCCTCCAACAAGTACTGCACCGGAGGGTCATCGGCCGAGTAGCCGACAAACACGATGGTGAAATGTTGCACGAGCGTCTGGAGGTACCGAGTGGCCCAGCCGTCTGACAGGTAGGCGTGCCCAAACTCAGCACTGGAGAGCACAAATTCGTCATGCTCAGCTGCCTCGTGGTCGGCGGTCACCGCGCCGTGCAAATGCACCACGCCGCGAAAGTCCTTCGACCGGCGCGGGTCGGGCAAATGCGGTGGCGACAATGAGAGGATCCCGGGTTGAGCGCGTTCAAACAACAGGTCGAAGTTAGTAGTCACGAGACGGGCGGGCCCGGTGCCCGCGCGAGACAGCGCCAGGAGGGTTCGGTGAGGAGACAAATCGACATTTTCAGGAACGCGTAGCGCATCGGCCACCGCGCGGCGCACGTCGTCGATCTCAAACTCCTGCTGAAGCAGGCTGAATACTCGGTCCGCAGCGAAAGGCAAGGGCTCCGCGCCCTCCTCCTTCGGCCTGGTTGCCTCGAGCAGGTGTCGGGCGGGCCCATGGCGCATAGCACCGAGGCCTTCAGCAACGCGCCAAGCCAGCTGCGCAAAATCAGGGAGCCGGGCTTTGTGCAACGAGACGCCCGCGCCACAGAAGAACAACACCTCTCCGGCGTCTCGGGCTTCCAGTAACGTGTCTGGGATGTTTGGACCGTTGGCGATGAAGCGCATGCCCCTTACCTGTTCAGCTATCGGCCTAGCGATAATAGGGTGTTTCTATCCACGCGTACGGCGCCGGATATATGCGTAGCCCCCGGTGCAGCTTCAGGAACCGATTGGGCACCAAGACGCCCATTTGAGCGCTGAGTGGTTCTAGACAAATAGGTAGTATCAGCACCGACAAACTGTAGTCCTTCCCCTACACCAAATGCCTAATGGCGCAATGATCAGAGATGGCCTTCTGATATTCCGGCCAATTCGGGCAACCAGAGGGGAGGCAGTATGGCTATCAAGGGCGACTGGTCAGATCACGACAACAAGCGGTACACCGGAAAGCTTGACCGTCAATCCGTATCGAGAACAGAGGGCTATGAGGTCGAGTACTTCATCGATCACTATCTCGAAACCCATGGATTTGCGATCAACAATTCGAATCGTGACGTGGCTACAAGGGCCCTAGAGGATTACCCGGGCCGTGCCCCGATTCAACGCGGCGCCCTCACGAAGTTCCTTGAAACGCGAATAGTGAAGGCCTAGCAGACGTCAGGCTCTGCTTCTCGGCGGAGCCTTTTGTGCTATGGCGCGTGAGTACCAAGTGGCTGCGGCTACGCCTCTAGAGACAGCACGATGGCCGTGAGGAATGACAACGTCGAGCATGCGCACGTAATTGATGCGTCAGCACATTGAGCATCGTTCGATGGGCCGTGTATAGCAACTTTGAGAATATTCGTATGGAGTGCCCATGCGGAAATCGAGATCATGCGCGGGTTGCCGGGAAAGCCCGGTAACCGGGTGTCGAAACCCGATACACACTCGGGTCCCGCAGACTTTGCTGCGGGACCCGAGGTTTCCGCTTCGGCGGGCGACCAGGCGGGCGTATGCCCGGCCGTGTGTGTACGGTTTTCGACCCTGGCTCGCCCGCCACCCATCCTCTCAAACTGGACCGGGCGACGAGCCACGGTGGCGAATGACGTACTCGGCGACATGAAGCAGTTGGTTAACCGTTATTCCAGTGGCGGAAGACCAGCTAGGGTGTAAATGCCGGGGCGTTCATTCGCCTGATCCGTTTCAGAAACCAACTCTCAGTTGCGACTGAACGGCGGCATCAGCGCCACACCCAGCTTCTGCCGCCACCAACTTTTAAGTGGCCGCACGCTGGCGCCACGCGGCTTGTTTCTGTACAACAGGCCAGACGAATGAGACAGGGTGGGGAGCGCAATGTCCGATTCGATTTTAGCGAATGCCATAACGAAGTTTTCAGCCGGATGCATCGCCCGAAGATTTGCGGTTACCGCACTAGGGCTGAGTGGATTGTGCGGCGCCGCAGCACACGCGGAGGAACTTACCCGCATGGCGCCGGTGGAAGCCTATCTCATGGACCGGACCCAGGAGATCGCCCTGGCGAAAAGCGCGGCGCCGGAGTCCATCGCCAAGGACGCGACCGTCCTGGTCTTGACCCGCACGGGCTACGAAACGGCGGTCAAGGGAACGAACGGTTTCGTCTGCTATGTGGGACGCGGCATCGGCGGCGCGCCTGACTGGCCCGAGCGCTGGAACCCGAAGATTCGCGCAGCGGCATGCGACAACCCTCCGGCCGTGCGTTCATTCACACCGCTCCTTACGATGCGCACGGCGATGACCCTTACCGGGCACACCGATGCCCAGATCATGGATCGCATCAAGACCGCCCTTCGCACCAAGGAAATTCCAGCCCTGGAAGCGGGCGCCATGTGCTACATGATGTCGAAGCATTCCTATCTGTCGGCCTATGGCAGTCACAACATGGCTCACGTCATGTTCTATGTGCCATTCGCGGACGGCAAGAATTGGGGAGCGAATTTGCCCGGCTCGCCTGTCATCGGCGGCAATTACTGGTTCCTGACACCGGGCCACGAGGCTGAAACCGCAGCACTGCCGCCCCTTTCCGTGTATTTGGTCGCCACCGGTACGTGGTCGGATGGCACGGCCGTGTCGATGCCAGCGATGTAGGCGCAGCCATGCGACAACGGGGGTACCCATGACGAAAAAGCCGGCGAACAAGCCTGCGAGCAAAGTAAAAGCGGACGAGCTCCTTGTCGCCATGACCGGCAAGGCGAGTTCCGCGAAAGCCGCGGATGGCGACGACCCCGTGTTCGCCTATATTGCCAGCCTGCCGCAGCCCCAGCGCGGGATCGCAGAACGGGTCGATGCGTTGGCGCAGAGAGCCGTGCCCGGCCTGAAGCGCGGCGTAAAGTGGGGCATGGCGTATTACGGAGTGAGTGATGGTTGGTGTTTCTCCTCCGGTGCGTTCGTCGGCCACGTGAAGCTGATGTTCATTCGCGGTACCGAGATCCATCCAGAACCACCCGTAGCGCCGACCGGCATGGGCAAATCCACGCGGGGCGTTGAATTGACGTCAGCAAAGGATATTGACGAGGAGCAGTTGATGTCCTGGATGGGCCAGGCTGCTACCAAACCTCTCCTCGCGGGCAAGAAGCCGACCTAGGGACGCCAAAGGAAGTCGTCGCCGAAGTAACGTCGTCCGAGGCAGCCTCTCGGCTCGACCAGGTAGTGGCCGAGTCGCCGGGTCGACGATTTTCCATCGACCCTGTGGAGCAATGGTTTCGCTATCGCGACCGCGCTCGTTGATGACGGGTTGCGCGAGTGCACAGGGTATCGACGCGCTTTGTCCCCAAAGCGACTGGACGGCGCTTACCGATCGCCGGGAGTTTCACCCTCGATGTCGGCCGCGAATTTCTGCATGAGCCGCACCAGCTCGGCGACGTCTTTCTCACTCCACTTGGCAAATATCGCCCGCCCTATTCGTTCCCGCGCGGCGTCCACGGCATCGGTCATGACTTTGCCCTTCGGCGTCACCATGGCCTCCCGCACTCGGCGGTCCTCGACGCCTTCCTGGCGTTGCACCAGACCCAGGCTCTCCAGTTTTGCGACCTGTCGACTGACGGTGGTGTAGTCGCGCCCGACGCGGTCGGCAAGATCGACCACGCCGATAGGCCCAAGCCGCTCGATGCCTACCAGCAGAGGAAACAAGGCACGATCCAGCGAAATGCCGGCTTCCCGCACCATGGCCTCGTCGCGCTGCGGGCGGTTCATCACGCTGACAATGCTGATCAGCGCGCCATGCAAGGCCCGCAGTTGCAGGGATATATGTGTATCTTGCACATTTTTCTTTGAAGGCATAGCATCGGCTCCAGTTAAGTGCATATTACACATATTGGAGCCTGGCATGACACAGCATTTTTCCGCCGATGTGTTGATCTGTGGCGCAGGTGCGGCGGGCCTCACGCTCGCGATCGACCTGGCACGGCGTGGCGTGTCCTTCCGCCTTGTCGAGAAGATGGAAGGCCCCTTCCGTGGCTCGCGCGGCAAGGGTATCCAGCCGCGAACGCAGGAAGTCTTCGAGGACCTGGGCATCGTCGACCGGGTGGTCGCGGCCGGCGGCTTGTATCCGCCACAGCGGGAATACCTCGCCGATGGCAGCTACGCCGACTCGCTCGTCATGGGGGGGCACGAGGCCCCGACACCTGCGGAGCCCTATCATCTTCCCCTGCTGGTGCCGCAGTTCCTGACCGAGGGCGTGATGCGCGAGCGCCTGGCCGAACTGGGGCATCGACTGACGTTTGGGTGCGAGCTGGTCGGCTTCGCGCAGGACGAGCACGGCGTGACGGTGCGACTGGCCAGCCCAACGGGCGAAGAGGTTGTGCGCGTGCGCTATCTGGTTGGCGCCGATGGCGGCCGCAGTTTCGTGCGCCACGCATTGGGCATCGACTTTCCGGGCAAGACATTGGGTGTACGCGCCGTGGTAGCAGACGTCGTCCTGACCGGGTTAGGACGCGAGGTATGGCATCGTTTCAACGAGGGCGCGATGGATGCGCAGATGTCCCTGTGCCCCCTCGCCGGAACCGATCTGTTCCAGTTGCAGGCGCCAATTCCCCGGGAAGGCAATATCGATCTTTCCGCCGAAGGACTGTCCACCATGGTGGCCCAACGTACCGGCCGCGACGACATTCGCATCCATGCGGTCTCGTGGGCGTCAGCCTTCAGCATGAACGCGCGGTTGGCTGATCGTTATCGTGTTGGTCGCTCGTTTCTGATCGGCGACGCTGCGCATGTGCATCCGCCGACCGGCGGCCAAGGCCTCAACACCAGTGTCCAGGACGCCTACAACCTGGGCTGGAAATTGGCGGCGGTGCTCGATGGCGCACCAGAATCCTTGCTCGACAGCTACGAGGCGGAGCGCCGACCGGTGGCGGCGGAGATGCTCGGTCTTGCCACGAAGCTGCTGGACGCTGCGAAGCGTGGTGATACGCGGCGCGGACGCGAGGTCCACCAACTCGACATTGGGTACCCCGAATCGCCGCTCGCGCTGGAGCAGCCCGAACGTAGCAGTGGCCTGCTCGCGGGTGACCGCGCGCCGGACGCACCGGTCAAGGGCGCTGCCGGCCAGCCGACGCGGCTGTTCGAACTGTTTAAAGGTGCGCACTGGACGCTGCTGGGCTATGACGTTCATCGGGATGCCGTGACACCACGCTCCGGCTTGCACATCCACACCTTCGGTGCGCACGGCGATCTGTTCGATGAGGGCCATCACTTCCGCGAGGCCTACACCCCAGCATCCGGAGATTGGATGCTGATACGTCCCGACGGCTACGTCGGTGCGATCGTTGCCTCCAGCGATATCGAAGCGCTGGAGTCCTACCTGCAGACGGTTGGCCTGGCTGTGGACGGTTCGCCAGATTAGATCGGTATTACTTGGCGCCGAAGATGAGGCATGCGCCCGTTGCGACGATGACCAGTCCCGTAAACCCATGAATACCCAGGGCGGCGCCTTTCTTCCCGCCCGATCGAAGGACCGTGGCCATATCGCCAAAGGCGATCAGGCTCGCAACGAGCATGAATTCGCCGAGCAATCGCGGAGACCCATGAGCCATCAGCAGAAAGACAAACAGACCGGCTGCGATATCTCGAGTGCCCTTCACGGACAGCCATGCATTCAGTCCCGGCGACGCCGGTGGTGAGCCGGCGATGCCGAAATCGGCCGATGCGGCGGTAGGCCCCCACCAAAAGCGGGATCCGAGGAAGACGATTCCGGCCGCGATCAGGCCGGAGAGCACATATCCTGCTAGTAACATTGCAATCTCCTGTCAATTGCAGAAATGCTAGCGCTGCTAGAATTCATTGTCAAACTAAATCTAGCGTTGACATAAATTCGCGCGTTGATAGGATGCCTGGATGTCGATCACCGAACGCAAAGAGCGCCAGCGCGCAGAGCGCTATGAACTCCTCCTGGCGGCGGCACGCGATCTGGCCGAAGCCGAGGGCTGGGACGCCGTCACCACTCGCCGCCTCGCGGGACTTATCGACTACAGCCAGCCGGTGATCTACAGCCACTTCAAGGGCAAGGCCGACATCATGGCCGCGGTGGCCACCAGGGGGTTCGAGGAACTTGCAGCGCGCCTGAAAATGGAAACAGCAAGCGCCCATGGCGCTCCGGACGCTTTGCGCAACGCCTGTGCTGCTTATCTTGATTTTGCCCGTGCGCGACCGGTCATATACGAAGCGATGTTCGTCTTGCCGACGGATCTGCGGTTCGCCGAAGCTGAAACCAGGCCGGAATTGCGGGCTGGTTTTGAAGCGCTAGCGAAGGTCGTGGCGCCGTTCTGCGCTGATGTAGAGGCCGCGACAGAGACGCTTTGGGCAGCCCTTCATGGGCTCACCGAACTTGAACGTTCAGGCCGAATCAGGTCCACTGCGCGCGATGAGCGCATTGAGATTGTTGCTCGGGCACTCATCGGTTCTCAAAAAAATAGCTCGCCCGACCGCGGCTCATAAGCCAAGACCAGCAAGCGGCCGAGATCGCCGAGCTAAGACTATAGCTGCGACTCGAACGGCAGCATCATCGCTTCGCCCAGCTTCTGCCACAGGGGCCGACGGCGCCACATGTCTAAGGTATACGCCTTGGCGTGGCGCAGATCAGCTTCGAATACTTCGGTCATCGTGGCGCCGAAGGCATCCGAATACACATTCAGGCTGGCCTCGTCGTTGAGGTTGAACGAGCGCATGTCGAAGTTGGTGGAGCCCACCGACACCATGTGGCGGTCCATGATCAGCACCTTGTTGTGCATCATGGTGGGCTGGTATTCGTAGATCTCCACGCCGGCAGCCAGCAGGACGCCCCAGGTGCGCTGCGAGGCTATGCGCACCAGCTTCGAATCGATGTATTTCCCTGGGACCAGGATTCTTACGCGGGCGCCACGGTCGCGCGCGGAGAGGATCGCCTTGATGGTGATTTCGTCGGGAATGAAGTACGAGGCCTGCAGGTCGAAGCTTTCCTTCACCGCGGCGATGGCCAGCAGGTACATCATGTGCATGCTCGAATTGCCGCCCGCGGCGGGCGAGCTCACGAACAGGTGCATGGCCTCGTCGCCCACGGGCTCCAGTTCCGGGTAGTAGCCATCGCTGTGTTGCACGGTACCGGTGGTCTTGATCCAGTTGTCCATGAAACAGGCCTGCATCTGGGCGACCACCGGACCTTCGACGCGGAAGTGGATGTCTCGCCAATGCTCCGGGTCCTGCGCATGACCCGTCCATTGGTCGGCGATACCGACGCCACCGGTGAAACCGATGCGGCCATCCACCACCAGCATTTTGCGGTGGGTGCGGTTGTTCATGCGGGCCAGGTGGAACCAGCGCAGCGGGTGGTAGCGCTCCACTTCCACGCCGCCATCGCGCAACTCATCGAGCAAGCGCTTGTCCATCTTCTCGCTGCCGGCCCAGTCCAGCATCACATGGACCGTCACCCCGACCTGGGAACGTTCCTTCAGCGCGTCGGCGAACTCCTTGCCTGTCTTCCCGGACCAGTAGATGTAAGTTTCGAAAGTGATCGTGCGGGTGGCCGAGCGTATCGCCGCGAGCATGGCCGGGAATATCTCGTCGCCGTTCTGCAGCGCCGTGATGCGGTTGCCTTCCAGCACGTTCGGCCCGAGCATCGCATCCATCTCCAGCCGGAACTGCGGGTCGCGTACCGCATGGCAATGCTCCACCGGAAAGCGGATGCTCTTTTCCGGTTTATGGAAGTTGGTCGCGATGACGGTGGCCAGGGCGGCGACCAAGGCGACGATGACGATCACGGTCCACATGAAGGGCCGGTTTCCTTGGGGTTGGGTGCGGGCACGGTAGCCGGCAACGCCGCAAGACAAGGTGAGCGCCGATCCTTGTATGCTTATTCCAAAGGAGCATA
>Ga0163162_10002329_pt1 | contig 17822 bp, 12 predicted proteins | sample S55metaG_FD_115310 | JGI IMG/M metagenome (GOLD analysis project Ga0163162, IMG submission 115310) | Switchgrass rhizosphere microbial communities from Kellogg Biological Station, Michigan, USA - S5-5 metaG | ecosystem: Host-associated > Plants > Roots > Rhizosphere > Soil | place: USA...
CAAATAAACCAGGATAGAACGAGGAAGGGTGGTTTACCCCCGCTGTTTTTGAAGTCTGAAGCCTGGCGGGGGTAAACCACCCTTCCTTACTGTCCTTTGTTAATTTACTTATGTGGTCCAGTTGCCTTGTTATATCCCTGTCACTTGAGAAACACTTACTCTGCCTTTCCCATCTGCCAAAGCATGAACGCATAGTCATACGCTGTTTCATGCAGCGCGTCATAACGACCCGACGATCCCCCGTGGCCTGCTCCGAAGTTCACCTTCAACAACAGCGGGTTTTTGTCTGTCTTCATCTCGCGTAGTTTTGCGACGAGCTTCGCACCTTCCCAGTAAGGCACCTGACTATCGTTCACTGAGACCTTTACAAGCATCGCCGGGTAATCCTTCTTTGCGATGTTGTCGTACGGTGAGTAGGTCTTCATATAGTCGAACGCCGGCTTCTCATTCGGGTTGCCCCATTCGATGTATTCACTTGTCGTTAGTGGCAGCGATGCATCCAGCATGGTATTCAACACATCGACAAATGGAACCTGGGCAATTACCGCCTTGAATAAGTCAGGTCGTAGATTACTGACCGCACCCATCAACAACCCGCCTGCACTGCCACCTTGAATCACCAGGCGATCTTTCGATGTGTATTTGGTCTTAACCAAATGATCTGCACAGGCAATGAAGTCAGTGAATGTGTTCATCTTGTTCATCATCCTGCCGGCCTGCCGCCATTCCTCGCCCATCTCACCGCCGCCTCGAATGTGAGCGATGACGTAGATCACGCCGCGGTCAAGCAAACTCAATCGGGTTGAGGAGAATGTTGGCGGTATCGAAATGCCATAGGAACCATAAGCGTAAAGCAGGAGCGGGGCAGAACCATCGAGCTTGACTCCTTTGCGATAAACCACGGACATCGGAACCTTGGTGCCATCCGAAGCGGTAGCAAAGACTCGTTCTGATTTGTAATTCGCACGATCGAAACCACCCGGCACTTCAGTCTGCTTCAACAGCGTCGACTTACCCGTGTTCATGTCGTAGTCAAAAACCGAATTCGGCGTAACCAACGAGTTATACGAGTAACGCAGAACACTTGTGTTGAAGACCCGGTTGGCGTTCAGTCCTGCCGAATAAACTGGCTCCGGGAATTGAATGCGGCTGTGTTTGTCGGACTTTAGATCAATAATCTCGATTTGCTGCAGACCGTTTTCCCATTCAGACAAGGCGGCATGGTCAGCAAACATACTAATATTTTCAACCTTTACTGCCGGCCTGTGAGCGACAAACTCCTTCCAATTCTTCTCTGAAGGATCATCGACTGGAGCTGTTACAACGCGAAAGTTCTTGGCGCCTTTATTTGTTCGAATGTAAAAAAGATTGCCGCGATGATCGACGTCGTATTCATGCTCCGGTTCGCGTGCAGCAATGACTTTCAATTCGGCATCTGGCTTATCAGACGGCAAGTAGCGCACTTCAGTGGAAGTCTTACTTGAGATCTCAAGAAAGATTACTGCACCGTCACGAGTTCGCCAGTTACCTATATCAAACAGTTCATCCTTCTCTTCGTAGACCAGATCACTCTTGTCACTGCCGAGAGTGTGACGGAAGAACTTGTCGCTGCGTTTTGTTACCGCGTCTTCCGTGACGTAGAAGAGGGTCTTGTTGTCGGCGGCCCAGGCAACATTGTCTACACGTTCGATGTGCTCTGGAAACATCTTGCCGTTGCGCAAATCTTTTACTTGCAGGGCGTACTGTCTGTAGCCAGTGTTATCAGTTGTGAAGGCAACCAAATTTCCGTCGTCGCTCGGCACGAAGGCGCCGATGCTCATGAACTTTTGACCCTTGGCAAGCTCATTTTGATCGAGCACAACTTCTTCAGGAGCCGTTGTGCTGCCGTGTTTACGACAAAAGATCGGATACTGCAAACCAGTAACAGTGCGGGTGTAATAGAAATAGTCGCCCCATTTGTAAGGAACGCTATCGTCGGTCTGTTTGATATGGGAGAGCATCTCATTGTAGAGCTTCTCCTGAAGCTCCGAGGTGCGCTTCATGAGCGAATCAGCGTAATCGTTCTCAGCCTGCAAGTGGGCCATCACTGCCGGATTCGTCTTCTCACGCAGCCAAAAATAGTCGTCAACAAGCGTAACGCCGTGAATGTTCGTGGTCTTTGGTTTCTTTTCTGTCATAGGTGGTTGTGGTGCGGCTGCCATTCCGTCTGTCTGCGCGCTCACCGATGACGCGAACGAGAACACACAAAAGAACAGCAATACGGGCAGCAAGGGATGTTTTTTGTTCATGGGCTAAACCTTCTTCTCCAAATTTAGCAGCACTCTCCAAATGCGCCTTGGCCACAGCGAAAGCGACTGCTCACTAGAGAGTGAATGAAATCGGCTTTTTATAACGACGGTGATGATGTGAATTTTCGCACGGCACCCGGCCGGCTAGTCGTGAACCGTTCAACCACGAGGGGGATTGCCCCACCCAGAGCCTAGATACTTGCTGTTCTCGACGATACAGGGAACCGTGGGATCTCCGTCTGAATACTTAAGCATCTCAGCGCGGCGAGCGCGATCATTCTGTGCGTCATACTCCACGAAAGCAATGCCTTTCGAGTTGTAATGGTCACGCGCCTGCTGACAATAGGGACATCCCGGTTTGATGTAAATAACTAAAGACAAAATTTCGCTTACCCCCGGTCTAATGTAGTTAGTTGTGTTGTGCGCGAATAGGAACTGTGCAAAATCGACTAACAAAACTTAGTTACTGCGATTATACTGCCGCTGCCTATGACCGACCAAAGCGCTGCCGAAACAGGGCAGGAAATAGCAGCTGATTTACTCGACCCCTACGAGAAGTTGGTTAGTATCGACGTGGTTGGTACTGAAGTCAGCGTCCCGGAAAAAAATCGGCTGCTTCGTTGTTTCCAATATCTATCGATAAACACAATCTCGTATGGAGATTTTTGTTGGAATGGCGAGTGCACAAACTGCCAGGTCTGGTATCACATGAAAGGCGAGGACGAATCGAGCGATCGCACGGCGCTTTCATGTCGCATTGAATGCGTTGAAGGCATGGTGATTACGAGGTTAAGCAGGTTTATTGAGTTGGAGGGGATTGGGGAGAAGAGCGTCTAGGCCTTGGGTTTTTCGGGTCAGTACCACCTGCGGTAGCCGGTTAGTACGCTGCTTATGTTGGTCCTGGAAATCACCAACGCCCACACCCGCTATCGCAGGTGGTACTGACCCCGATGGTCCTTTGGTCTGTTGTTGGTGGATTTAGCTGTCGTGCCTGGACAACCAAAAAAACCCAAACCAAAGTCCCAAGATCATCTTCCTTAAGTAGGGCAGGCTTTCCTGTCTGTCATTCTTCCCAAGTTCGTACAACCCACCGTTTGATTTCCAGAGGGGGCGTGCCCACGTTGGAAGCGCCTCTTCTCCCTCGCGTTTTGATTCCCACTTCTTTCAATCACACGGTTTCAACAGACAGGAAAGTCTGCCCTACTAGTGTCAATTAACTTCCGACAAGCTGAAGCTCATCGGACATTATGGTCGGCGTGCGTCGCGTAAATCACGATGGAAATCACGCACATCGCCCCGTCTATCTCGCCGATCAATTCGTACATCCCGCTGATCGTGATTGATGTCACGCGTGTCCGAACGAATCTCTTGTCGATCCGCCCTAAGCTCTTGATTAGAAGCGCCTTCACGCCTGTCTTGACGGAGTTCACGAACATCGCCCCGTCTATCTACGATGTCGCCGCGAATGTCACGACGATCTCCGCGTAACTCCCTGTTGTCAGCTCGAATCTCATGTCGATCGGCACGAAGCTCACGACGTTCCCACTTATCAATGTTTCGACGTTGTGCTGCGGCTGCGCCACACGAAATACAAATCACAGCTAACAGCATTAACAAACTTCCGAACCTTCCAGCTTTCATTGGTCATTCCTCCGTTTCAATTTCCATTTAGAGTCGGTTTACTGAAACCCTTACGGAGGAGAGCCAAAAACTCCGTGCACACAACTGCTGCGTAACGGGTGCGAAGGTCTTTAGTGATTCAGCAACCCTAACTGGAAATGTTAGACGCAGGGATAAGGTGGGTGGACGAGATTTTTGTTACACGAACACTTGGGCCTCGTGTGTCATTCTTGTCGGCTTCACTTCGCGCCTGAAAGCCATGAACAAAGATCAAAACACCAAGCTCTTCGGTTAGTACTTCGGCACACTTGGATCTACTTCGTTTGACCAGCCAATGATTCCGTCTTTGAGGTTCATTAGTTTTCCAGAAAAACCGGATCGAGTTAGAGCGTCAATGGCTCGAGCACTTCGACCACCCATCTTGCAGTGGACCACTGTCTCGCGATCTGGATCTATCTCATTCATCCGTTGAAGAACCTGTGCCAGCGGTATGTGAATTGAGTTTGGAATTCGGGCAAATGCGACTTCGTTAGGTTCTCTGACATCGAGGATTTGAATGTCATCGCCTTTATCCAAACGCTGTTTTAGTTCAGTCGGTGTGATCTCTTCCATCGCCTGCTCCTTATTTTGGATTGCTTGAGGGTATCCAAGCATAACTGTTTCTTGCTACAAACCATAGAGTCACAGAGAGACAGAAGAAGTACAGAGATCAAAAACCAAGTCATTGTTCTTTCAGAGTTTCATTCTATTATTTGCTTGTCGCAAAAGCCTTTTACCGCAGAGTCGCAGAGAACGCAGAGGTTGCGCAGAGAGTTTCTGCAATTGGAAATCGGCAATCGATCCAACTACACTCTCGGTACACATTTCAAGAAAGGTCCAAGTCATGCGATTCGAGTTCTACTCTGAAGCTATCGATAATGTTCCGAAGTTATCGATCGACGGCACAGTTCCAAACAGTATTCACTTCTCACACTGGAATGGGAACGAAACTCCCGCTGAATTGAAAGCCGATACATCAACGGAAATCGCGCTCAACCTCGTCACTTCGCCCAACAAAGATGATTTAACTCAGGGTATTGATTTAGTGACCAACAACCACTTCGATACCGATGGGATGCTTTCTGTTTGGACTGCCCTGACCGGCGAGCGAGCAGCTCAGTATCGCGATGTATTGATAGCAGCAGCCGAGGCTGGTGATTTTTCTGAATACTCAAGTGCAGATGGCGTCCGCGTAAGCCTGGCGATTCAGGGCTCGGACCAGGCAATCCCAACCGATGACGAGGGTTCGCCTTTGGCGCGACTATTGGCTGGAGGAGAAGCCAATGATGATGCCCGTTGTTACGAACTGATCATACCGGAGCTCGAACGAGTTCTAACGAACATCAACAACTATGAATCTCTCTGGTTAGACGGGTGGAAAAAGATTGTTGAGGCGCTGGAGAGCTTTGACCGTGGCTCATCGAAGGTAGTTGAATTTACCGAGGCGAAGGTTTCGCAGGTCACTCTCTCTCCCGATATCTTTAGCGGCGAGGGGTTCAACCCAACCAGACACTCCGCACCTTTCACTGCTATTTCCAAATTTGCGCAAGGTGAACTTTTCATAATCGCGATCCCAGCAGCTAACGGCTGGTTTTACCGGATTGATTATCCTTACTACTCGTGGGCAGAAACTGTTGTGCGTCCGACAATTGAGCGACGCGATCTCAGCAACATTTTACGAACCCTGAACGAGAAAGAGAGAAATCGCGACGGTGTTTGGCAAGAGGACTCGAGAGAAATGACCTCGGCGGCGAAGTGTCTTGACGAGAAAAAGAACCTGACTGCTTCCACCCTGACACCCGACGACGTAGTCGATGCATTTACAAAAACTGCGACAAAGGTTGTGAGGACACAGTCATAATTCGAACCAAAACCAACTCTAACAAAGCACCAAGTTCAAAGCACAAAGAACCATCTTCATGCATGACGTAATCATTATCGGTGCCGGGCCTGCTGGACTGTCGGCGGCATTTTGGTGCGACGAACTTGGCCTTGATACGTTGTTACTTGAACGCGCGGCCGCGGTGGGTGGCCAACTTCACTCTGTTTTCAATCCAATCAAAAACTATCTCGGTGTTGGAGGCATCAACGAACAGGCGTTCCTTGAAATGATCTCTCCTCAGCTACAGAACTCCGATTTCGACCAATGGACGGAAACGTCGATTAAAGCCGTTGACCTGCGTGCCAAAACAATTTCACTCGAGAGTGGAGAGCAACTGAGATCGCTCGCGATTATCATTGCAACAGGCGTACGTAGAAGAGAGCTTGGCATTGAAGGAGAACGCGAATTCGGTGGCAAAGGAATCATCGAATCCGGTTCACGTGATCGCGATCTCATTGCCGGGCAGGACGTTTGTGTGATCGGCGGTGGAGACGCGGCCGCCGAAAATGCGTTGCTGCTTGCTGAAGTCTGTCCAACAGTGACTCTGGTACACCGCGGCAAGAAACTTCACGCACGGCGCGAGTTCGTCGAGAGATTGCAACCCAATCACGCTATCACGGTTTTCACCGAGTCAGTAGTAACCCGCATTATCGGTGATGATCATGTACAGGCAGTTGAAATTCATCGGCGGGAAGGGCTCAAGCCATTTCAGCTTGCTGTTCGCGGGGTATTAATTCGTATCGGCGTTGAGCCAAACACAGAGTCGTTCGCCGGCCAACTTCAACTCGACTCACAAGGATACGTCGTCGTTAACGGCGAACAAGAAACAAACGTACCTTTCGTTTTTGGGATTGGCGACGTAGCAAATCCTCTGTCGTCAACTATCAGCAGTGCGACAGGTGACGGTGCGACTGCGGCTAAGGTCATAGCATCCAGGTTGAACAAGGGGACACGGTAGTTGCTATGAGCGAAGGCGATCCGTTTTATACAGATGCTCACATTTCAGCTTATCCGGTGGAGTACATCGCCGGAATCGATCTGTATAACGCCGGTGAGTTTCATGCTGCGCATGACGTCTGGGAAGAGCGTTGGATGGGCGAAGTCGGCGCTGACGAAAAGCTGTTCCTGCAGGCGATGATTCAATCCGCGGTTGCGTTCCATCATTTGGACATCGGGAGACCTGGTGCGAGCCGGCAGATGTATCAGCGTGCGAAAGAAAAGTTTTCGCGTTTGGGTAAAAAGGTTTTTATGTCGTTGGACCTTGAGGAGTACCAGGATCAGTTAGACACTGCGCTTTCTTGGCTGCTGAGTGTGCCTGATCCACGTGAACACCCTATACCTGAAATAAGACATCCGAAGATCCGGCTCCTGGCACAGATTAAAGATTTTGACTAAGTGCTGGGGAGTGCAGGGAGCGAGTGCTGGGACCGCAGGAGTCCTTTCCTGCTAACTTCGATTCGTAACACCGCATTTCAATTGAAAGGAAGTACCCTATCCTTAACTCAATACGGCTTATCTTGTTAGCAGCGTGGCTTGGCGCTGCATTGTTCTTTGGGGCAGTCGTTGCGCCCGCTGCGTTTTCAGTGCTGCGGTCGTTTGACCTGCCAAATGCAAATGAAATCGCCGGAACGATCGTCACAAGGTCTTTGTCGGTTGTGAACATTTCCGGACTCATCATCGGGCTGTTCCTTCTGCTCACTTATTTCCTGCAAAAAGGTTCAAAAGGAAAAGTCGCCAGTATCCTCGAGATCTGCTCGATTGTGTTGATTTTACTCAGCACGAGTGTCGGTCATTGGTTGATAGCCGCGCGAATGCGTGCGTTACGCGCGGCGATGATCCTGCCCATAGACCAGGTCAGGTTTGGGGATCCGCGGCGAGTGGAATTCAATAGCCTCCACGGTTATTCGGTGAATGCGCTCGGCCTTGCTATGATTGCGGCCCTCGTAACGCTGGTATTGCTTACTCGCAAACAACAAGACTGAGTTTGATAGTGAAGGATCGAATAGTGGTGGACATAATTGAAAACATTAACGGTTGGCGTCGAAGATACGATGACTGGCAGAGCGCCGGCGCAACTGAAGAAAAGTATCCGTACGTAAAAAATCAAAGAGCACCATTCACTCCAGCCCGACGCGCGCTTCCCATGTTGAACCTGGCCCTCATCTCGTCAGCCGGAGCTTACATCGATGGAACTCCTGAATTCGCGAGCGAGGATCTCTCCTACCGGGAAATACCAATTGAAGTAGAGGCACCAGACCTGCGCTTCACACCAAAAGGCTACGATCCGACTGCCGTCACACAAGATATCAACTCACAGTTACCCATTGAGCGGTTGCTCGAGTTTGAAAGAAACGGAATCATCGGGCAATTGAACGGAGTCTTCTGGAGTTTTTCCGGTTACATCACAAATGCGGTATCGCTTGCTGAAGAACTTGGGCCAAAGCTGGTTGAGCGGCTGCAACGTTACGAAGTCCAGGCAGCACTGTTGGTTCCGGCTTCACGCTTGTGTCATCAATCCGTTGGCCTGGTCGCACGGATGATCGAGGCTGCCGGAATTCCAACGATGACGATCGCGGTTGTTAAAGAAATCGTGGAGAGTGTTAGACCACCTCGAGTGGCACTTTACAATGGCGAACTCGGCAGCGTTGCCGGGAAGCCAAACTTTCCTGAACACCAGCGTCGCATTCTCGATGAATCGCTTCGCTTGATTGAGCCAATGGATCAACCCGGCATCCGCAAGCTGGTAGTCGAACTCGAAAGCCAGGTCGAACTCGCACGTGGCGAACGATAGTACTGGGACCGCAGGCGTCCTCGCCTGCTTCCGTTCTTCCACAAAATGCCTCTTCTAAAACGCCTTGCACTCATCTTCGTTGTATTGTTTGTTGTCGCTGTTCTTTACTTGCTTCTCTTTCCAGTTCCGATCACGCCCGCTGCCTGGACACCACCAAGCGCTCCAACTCTGACGGGTGTTTATGCTGCAAACAATCGCCTGGCTTCCACCCAACGACTGTTTCTCGGCGATGGTCGTAACCCGGAAGATATTGCTCTCGACTCTGAAGGCCGCATCTTCGCGGGCTTTGAAGATGGACGGATTATTCAACTCCAACCAGATGGAACTAAACCTGTCGTGTTCGCAAACACCCAGGGTAGACCATTGGGAATGGTCTTCGATCAGTCCGGAAACCTAATTGTTGCTGACGCGATTAAAGGTTTACTCTCGATCGATAAAACCGGAGCGATAAGAATTCTAAGCACTGAAGTTGACGGTTCAACCGTCGGTTGTCTGAACGACTTAGACATAGCAGCAGACGGAACTGTCTATTTCACACAAGCTTCAAACAAGTATCCGATGTCGCAATTCTCCTACGACATTCTGGAACACCAACCAAATGGACGCTTGCTTGCCTACGATCCGAAGACTCACATAACCCGAGCAGTTCTTAACGCAATTCACTTTGCGAACGGCGTAGCAGTTAGTCCTGATCAATCTTTTGTGCTTGTTGTGGAAACTGGTATGTACCGCGTTCTGCGCGTCTGGCTGACCGGACCAAAACAGGGGCACTCGGAAGTCTTCATCGACAACCTGCCCGGCTTTCCTGATGGCATCTTATCGAATGGCAAAGACAAGTTTTGGCTCGCCCTAGTAACGCCTCGCGACGGTCTGCTGGACACGAAGCTGCTTCCGAGTCCTTTTCTACGCAAGGTCGTCGTTCGCCTTCCCAAATTTCTCCAGCCGGCACCCAAGCGATATTCATTCGTCCTCGGACTAAGCACCGAGGGAAAAGTCATCGACAACCTTCAGAACGGCGCCCCGGACTGCTTTGCTGAGATATCCAACGTCGTCGAGCGAAATGGAAGTCTTTACTTCGGGAGCATCGGGGAGTCGACAGTTGGCAAGTACTCACTGAAGTAGATCATCCGCAGATTACGCCGATTCAGCTCTTAAGCTCGGGGTAATCATTTTCTCTCAAAGATCTGTGGACAGCTCTTAGCTTTTCATGATCTGTTGTTTGAGATACTGCGATCTGAGATCTGATTACCTAGTAACCACTTGTATATCTCAGTATCAGCGACGTGTTTACCCCGACTCTGGAATCCTCAGTAATTCGTCGCGCATTTTTGTCAGCTGCTTACTTGGTATCCAACTAACGCTACCGTACGTTTGCTCAACCTCCCTTCAAAAGTTTCTAAACGCTTATTCAAAAGAGCTTACGCCTCAAGTTCAGTTGCTATTCAATCGACGGCACACGTGTTGTTATGAAAAGGATCGAACTGTACTACATGGGAGTTAATGGCAGCGCGGCAACTGTCCAGAACTCCAACCCCTCTTGGAGCACAACTACAATGAACCTCTTATCAGCGGCTACCTCAACGCCTGATCACCTTTTCAAAACCACAGACCTGGTCGGAAGCTTGATGCATAAGCTTTCACCCGAGCTAATCAACACAATCGGTTCCCTGGGTGTCGATCAGCGATACTCAACGCTCCAAAACTTTCCCGACTTTCTTGATGGAAAACAAAAACATGCGACCAGCTCAACGACTCAACTTGCCGTTAACGCAACCGAACGTTGTATTCATGAATGGGGCGGAGATCCTTCGCGCATCGGTCTGCTTGTCGCAGCAACAAACACCCCTGATCACATGTTGCCGTGTCTCGCCTCCGAGGTAATGGGCAAAACGCATGGTTTGCTTTCCCGTCATCTACGGACCGTGAGCATGCAAGCCCAGGGTTGTTCTGTCTTACTGAAATCGATCGAAGTAGCCCAGTGGTACTTGTCAGCAAATCCTGGAAAGCTCGCAGTCGTCGTCATGGCAGAAGCACACACGCCATACGTCGCTCCTCTTTTGCGTGATGAATACTTAGGATTCCGCGAAATATTGAAATTAAGGAAGGAGCAGAAGCTTGATCCCGAGCAATTTGAACAACAAAGGTTGGATACCACCTTCGTGATCCAATCAATGCTATTCGGGGACGGCGCAGTCGCTTTGCTCGTAGGAACAGAAGAAGGAAAGCCTGCGTTCGGACCAATCTCCCACCTAACCAACGACGACCCACGCGATATGAACTTGTTGACAATGGTTAGTAACAGCTCACACCCATTCCTGAAGGGACGTCCACAGTATTTCATGCAACCGAGCGTCCCCACGCGCGGAGCACACTATGCAGTAACCACGGTCAAGAATGTTCTGCAACATCCCGACTCACCGGTAAGCGATCTTGAACATGTCGATGATTGCTTGATTCACACCGGTAGCAAGAAAATTCTTGATGGTGTTTGTTCCCAACTCGACCTTTGTCCTGACTCATTAAAAGTACACGGGTCTTACAGAGTCCTGCGACAATACGGAAACCTCTCGAGCGCATCGACAGGTTTTATGTTGGCAGCTAAGAATGATTGGAAAGGGCCAACCATGGTCGTGGGATTTGGAGTCGGATTTACTGCCAGTGCGGGAATAATGAACTTCAACTAAGAAGCTTTCCAGTCTTTATCGTTCTAGGCAGGTATCTCTGTAATTCGAGAGTTCAAAGTGGTCAGCATCGATCCGACCTGGGCAAAGTCGAAAGGTTTGCCGATTATTCCATCCACGAGATTTTCTTCGCCCTGTGGAGGAGGAGTAGTTGATCCGTATCCGGTGACCATCACGATTCTCATGTCGGGACGGCGTTTGCGGATCGCTCGAGCTGTTTCCCAGCCGTCCATTTCGGGCATTGCAAGATCAGTGAAGACCAGATCGAAATCACCGGCGTTCAATTTCTCAATCGCCTCGTACCCACTCTCCGCAAGCTGAACTCGATGCCCCACAGCAACCAGCATTTCAGCCAACGTCTCTCTGACGGGCTGCTCATCGTCAACTACCAGAATTTTCAGCCTCGGTGTCGCATTGGACTTATCCACTTCTGCTATTGGCTCCGACTCCGGTAGTGCCGCCGGAAGATCAATCACGAATGTAGTGCCACTACCCGGTTGCGATGTCACTACTATAGTTCCCTCATGCCGCTCGATGATGCTGTAACTCACTGACAAACCGAGACCAGTTCCGTGAGCACCCTTCGTGGAAAAGAATGGTTCGAAGATCTTTTGACAAATGTCTTCAGGCATTCCGGACCCGTTGTCGTTGAACCGCAACTGCACCCTCTCTTCATTTTGGCAACAGGTTATGTCGAGCTTGCCTCCGCGCGGCATCGCATCAACGGCATTGACAATCAGGTTCACGAAAACCTCGCGTAACTCGGAAGCGCTGCCGTAAGTACGAATCTCCAACGGGGCTTCGAGATTGACTTCATATTCCAGTCCTCGCAACCTGGCTTCGTTTTCCCAACGTGTTCTCGTGATCTCGATTGCATCAACGAGAAGACCGCGGACCTCAAGCCTCTCAAACTCTTTCACCGCAGATTTTCTAGCGAATGTTTGAATTCGCCTCACGGTCGCAGCGGCGTCCTCTGCTGCGGTTTGAATAATGTCGAGGTTACGAATCAGCGCTTGATCGTTTAGTTGTCGCCGCAGCAACTGGGCTCGACCCAGGATCGCGGCAAGCGAGTTGTTGAAATCATGCGCAACTCCGGATGCGAGTTGTCCGAGCGCACGTAGTTTATCGGCGCGGGCTGCACGTTCACGCTCTTCTTTCTGTTCGGTTATATCGCGTGCGATTCCCAGCACACCGGTGGTCCGTCCTTCAACGACAAGAGGCGAGTTGTCTACTCGGGCGTGACGTAGTCTGCCATCGTGAGCGAAGTAACGCATCTCGTAAGTCTGCGGAACACCGTTGAGTGCCGCGGTCAGTTTCTCGCTTACCAACTCACGATCGCCTTCGTAGACCATGTCGAGCAAAGAGCGTCCAATAAATTCAGTAAGCTTGAATCCAAGTCCTTTTAACGTGGCACTGTTGCACCATTTGAAATTTCCCTCCGTGTCCACTGCATAGATCGACTCGCGTGCGCTTTCCAGGATGTTTGTCAGGAGCGACTGATGTTCGCGCGCGACTGCCTGGACCTTGCGCATCTCAGAAAGATCGCGTGCGGTGCAAACAACCGCGAGCGGCTTGTTCCATTTGTCGAGCACAGGCTCAATCGTTACGAGCAACGGACGGTTCAAACGAGTGGGAGTGATTTCGATCGTCACACTGCGACAGTCTTCGATCGCTTTTTCGACAATACACGTTTCGCCTTCCGTGCTCGTGCTCAGGATGTCGCAGCACTTTCTGCCCAGCAACGCCCGCGGGTGCAAAGCTTCCATTGCGGCGCCAGCGCGGTTGACCCGCTTCAGTTCGCCTTCTCGATCAAAAATGAAAATGCCATCTGACATCGCATCGAACGTGGTCTCCCATTCGGTCTTGCCCCGCGCGACCATCTCAAACAGTTCTGCCTGGGCGATGCCGATCACCAGGCGTTCGGCCAGTGCTTCGACCAGTGCGACATCTTCCTCCGCCCAGTAGCGCAACCTGTCCGTTTGATGGATGCAGAGCACACCACGAAACTGACCCTTCACGATCAACGGGTAATTGATCTGGGAACGAATTCCTAATCTACTGGCGTGTTGTCGGACGTAAGCGCTCACAGTTGCCGGCCCATCCACGTAATTCAATGAGTCACTAATGATTAGCGGCTCTCCAGTCGTCAACAGATGCCGGCCAATAGGATCCTTGTAATTGCTTGCGATGTCTTGAATGCTTTCGACGCCTTCGGCCAGGTATTCGTGTTCCAGGGGCGAACTGATGTCTTCGCTTTGATACAGGAAAAGATGAACCCTGGAGGCCGCAAGAGCCCGGCCTAACTCACGCGTCGCAGTGCTCAGAACTTCAGGCAAACTAAGCGACGCCCGAATAACCATTGTGAGGCGATTTACCAGCGCTTCCCTGGTGGAGCTAGTTTCCGCTTTCTGATAGAGCTCCGCTTGCTTGATAGCAATTCCGGTTTGATCAGCAACTGCCTTCGCTAATTCGATATCCGATTCATTCCAGTGTCGCAACTGCCTTGTCGTCGAAAGCGCGAACGCCGCGGGCACGTCGTCTCCTACTCTGATTGCCACGTACATGATCGACTTCACGCTCGCCTTGGACAGAATGTTTTCGTACAAGTCAGAAATACGTACGTCGTTGGCCGCATCGTCGAAAGGCAACACACCGGTTTCGTCAAGCGCCTTGATGAGGGTTTGCAGGTGAGTCAACTCGAAATCAGATGCTGCGGGCAACACTCCTATTGCGTGATACTCTGCAACGTTTTTCGCGCTCCTGGAGTTGTCATCTCTCATGAACAACGAACAACGATCCACATTCAAGTGGGCCCCTAGTTCCCTTACTGCAGCTTGGTAAATGTCGTGACTCTCAAGGGAACTCCGAATGGCCTGCGATATTCGGTGGGACATTGCTTCGCGTTGCGCCTGGTGCGCCAGCGCCTCTTCCGCACGACGCCTTTCGCTGATATCCACACCGACGCCGGCTACAAATCGGTTACCGGCTGAATCGCTGGTGGGAAACTTAAATACGAGCCAGTGATGAATCGTTCCGTCTTCGGTGGGAACAGCTTCAATTACTTCTTCAGGTTTGCCAGATCTGAGAATCTTAAGATCATGGTGATGGGTTTCCTCTGCAAGTCCAGGAGGTAGCCAATCAAAACTCTTTCGGCCCTGGAGGAAGCTGAGTTTTTTACCAAACAAACGCTCGAACGGTTTGTTCACATAGACATATCGGCCCTCCGCATCCTTCATGAAAGCAACTGCAGGACTGTTGTCCATAAAGCTGTTGAAGAACGCCTGCGTCTCTCGCAACTCTTCCTCAGAGCGCTTTCGTTCAGTCAAATCGCGTGCAATGCCCTGCACTCCGATGGGTTTGCCCTCACGAAAAATAAGGCGCGTACTTACTTCCAGTCGCACGCGATGGCCCTCTTTCGTGATGATGTCGATCTCGTAGACCGTCGACTTCCTTTCTGATGCTTTGTGCGCAATCATCTCTCGCGCAAGTTTCAGGTACTCCGGTGCGATGACGTCGGCTACGTTCATCGTCGCCGCCTCTTCTCTGGAATAACCCGTCAATAGCTCACCACTACGATTCAGCGAGGTAAAGTTCCCCTTTAGATCGTGGGTGTAGATGATGTCGTTTGCGTTCTCGAACAGTTCACGGTAACGCTCTTCACTTTCTCGAATGACGTTTTCCGCTCTGCAATGCTCGGTAACATCAATCGCGACACCGATAACTCCAAGTACATTGTTCCGCTCATCGGTGAGCGGTGAATAACGAACCTCAAACACGAGATCAAAAAATTCTGTGCGAGTTGTGAATGTCTCTCCGGCCAAAGCGCGGCGGATGTTTTCCAGAACCGTCGGCTGCTCCGCGTAAACCTCGAAGACTGATTTGCCAACAAGCTCACCCGGCTTGAGCGAAAGGCTGTTGAGCCCTTCGCCTTCTGAGAGAGTAAAGACGCCATTCTTATCGGTTGCGAACAGAACCAGCGAGGCACTGCCAATCACGGTACGTAGCCGTTTCTCGGTTTCCTTTAATGCTTCGCGGGCTCGCTTCTGTTCTGTGACATCGCGAAAGACAGCCTGGACTGAAGACTTGCCGCCGCTAGTGAAGGGAATTCCGGTTACCTCAACATCAACGAACTCGCCATCGAGCCGAACACATCTCTGTTCAACTTGGGAGTACGGCATTTGCTCCCGCAGCATCTGATCAACTCGATCTCTCACTTTCTGGCGTGACTGAGGATCCACGAAGTCGTAGATCGATCGCCCTATTAATTCGTCAGGACTAGATGCACCCCATAGTTCCGTTGCCGCCGGATTGAGATAAGTGAACTTATCTTCGGTGTGCACTACGATTGCCTGAGGAGATAACTCAACCAACTGGCGATAGCGCTCTTCGCTCTCTTTCAAAGCTTGCTCGGCCGTCTTTTGATCGGTTATGTCGCGAACTACTCCACGCACTCCGATTTGATTGCCGCGCCGATCGGTTTCGACCGTGATAACACCTTCGAGGTAGCGGAATTCCCCCTTCGCATCACGCAAGCGATAAGTCGAACGCAAAGCCGTGAGTTCTCTGTGCCTACATGCTTGTTCGATGTCGCTTATGGCAGACGCATCACCGATCAGTTCACTCAAGTGTTTGCCAATAAGGTCTGTCACTGAGCGTCCAAAGAAGCGAGCACCGGCCAGGTTGATGCTCGTGATGAAACCCTTCATGTCACGGGTGTAAATAATGTCGGCCGCCTGCTCGACGATTTCGCGGTAGTGTTTTTCAATTCGGTGGCGCTCGACGAGCCTTGCCACTTTGACCAGCAACTCCTCATGTCTAAACGGCAAGTCAAGATAGTCATCAGCCCCGGCGTGTAATCCGAGGAGTCCATCGTCGTCCGATCGTCGAATGCCGCTGACTAGCATGACGGGCACATACATGGTTCGCTCGTCGTCTTTCAACCGCCGGCAGAGTTCCAGGCCGTCGACAACGGGCATGACCACGTCGCTAATAACAACGTCCGGTTCAAAGGACGCGGCTATCCCCAGAGCCTCAGACCCGTCCTTGGCTCCTGAGACTTCATAACCCTCCAGCGTCAGCAGTTCGACGAGGAGATCGAGGACCTTGTCGTCATCGTCGACAATCAGGACACGGCCTCGGTCGGAGGGGGTGGGGTTCATTGCAACAGGTCGGAGTAGCCCGAAAGGGTCTTAAGATTAATAGAGAGTTTGAGTGGGTGTTCTTACGGCTTCAGCGTTAGAAAACCCGCCGAATATGAGGCAGTATAACAGCTTTGGCCGAGGTTTGTCACACTATTGCTTTCTTAGATTTACGGGCGCTTGGGGCCAATTTCGAGCAAACTTTCAGGCTACGAAAAGGGATTCTGATTGAAGACGCTCTGGGTTGCTGGAACGTGAGTTCTCTTCCCAGTCAGAGTTTTATCACTGCCCGCGTTTTCGTGGAGTGCCGTCCGGGGTCAACGTCTTGGCAAAATAGCCGGAACGGTAGTTTAGCTTGAGGTTCTGTTGTTTTAGACTGGGATTGACCAGTTGGATTTCAATTCGCCGGTACGAACCATCTCTGGCCTTGTTCGTGGGTGAGTAAGCCACCAGGTATTGTTCGCGGAGGTCGCGCTGAATCTGGACGAAGGCGTCTTGAAGGTCTTGTTCGTGCTTTGGAAAATAGGCGCGGCCGCCCGTTTGTTCAGCGATCTTTCGCAGTGATCCTTCGTCGACATTAAAACTATAGCGGTCGCCAATTCCAATGGCGTAGATGAGAGCGTCAGTCTTCTGAGCACGTTCAATCGCTTCGTGCATCTTCATATGACTACTGGTGTCTTCGCCATCCGTGAGAAGAATGATGGCCCTCCGCGTATGCTCGGCCGAAGTGCCGATCAATTCTTCACAGGTGGCCCATACCGCGTCCCAAATTGCAGTTGACCCGGCTATGCTTTGGTTTGTACCTGATATTGGCGGCGTTCCGTTCACAACGACGCCACCACCCACGTAACCGGAAGGTGGAACAAACTCAACTCGATCAATCGCTCTCCTCAACCTGTCGACGCTGCCGGTGAAACCTTGTTCGAGGGTTGTCTCGCCCGTGAATGACAGTATGGCGGCTTCATCTCTCTGAGCCTTCAAGACATCCTCGAGAAAAGCTCGAGCCGCGATTTTCTCATCAGGAAGCGTTCGCTCCTCAGAACGACTCGTATCAATTAGGATTGCGATGGATAGTGGCAGATCGATGTTCTGTTGAAACGTAAAAATCTCCTGCGGCTGTCCGTCTTCGAGCACTCGAATATCTTCGGCTTTAAGCGAGCTGATGAAGCGGCGATTTTTGTCGGCCGCGGTGAAAAACAAGTTCGTGAGGTTAGTTTCGACTTTGACCACTTCATCAGAATCTTGCGGAAGCTCTTCACGATTCCGGGGTGTGGGAGATGGAGACGGAAGCGCACCAGGCAAACTTCCATCATTTCCTGTTTGATTGTGCGCCAACATACTGTTAGACGCAGCCGTGGCAACCACCAACAGAGAAATGAATAA
>Ga0163162_10002330_pt1 | contig 17822 bp, 13 predicted proteins | sample S55metaG_FD_115310 | JGI IMG/M metagenome (GOLD analysis project Ga0163162, IMG submission 115310) | Switchgrass rhizosphere microbial communities from Kellogg Biological Station, Michigan, USA - S5-5 metaG | ecosystem: Host-associated > Plants > Roots > Rhizosphere > Soil | place: USA...
CAGTCTTTTTGTTCTCGATCTCAAGGACGCCGCAAAGGAAGTTCGCAAAATCGAAGACTCCCTCGACAAGGCATCCCCGCAGGCCCTCAAGGAAATGTCGGAGCGATTTCAGGATGCGTCCAATGTTGCCGGTCCCGAGCTCCAGCAACTTGCGCAAAACATGAGTGCGGCGGCGACGGCGATGAATCAGCGCAACAACGCCGCCGGAAAGCAGGCTCTCGAACAGACCGCAAAAGAACTGGAGCGATTGCAGGCGGTTCTCGCCAGTCAGCGACTACAGAGTCAGGCGAGCGCCCAGATCGATGCGCTTGCGGATTCCGTCGGCGGAACGCCCGGCGAGGTCGGTGAGGGACAAGGTCAGGGAGAAGGCGAGGGCCAGGGTGAAGGGCAGGGTCAGGGACAGGGCCAGGGTGTCGGACAGGGAGAAGGTCAGGGCCAGGGGCAGGGCGAAGGACAAGGTATCGGACAAGGCGAGGGCCAGGGTGAAGGGCAGGGAGAAGGTGAAGGCCAGGGAGAAGGCGAAGGTGAAGGCAACGCGCAAGGCCGTGGCGGCGGAAGGGGCGGCAAGCAGGCCGGCCTGTCCGGTCCACTACCAATGCGAGGTGAACCCACACAGCTGGATGTCCAGCTCGAGAAAGAACCCTTGCCCGTGAAACCCACGCGCGGCTCCCGTCCCGAAACCATAGAGGAAGCCAGTCAGCGCGAACGATCCAAACTGGATTACAGCAAGGTGCCTTCAGAGCTCAGCAAAACTCAGAAAGATTTGCTCAACCAGGATTCGGTTCCGCTGGATCAACAACAACTGCTCAAACAGTATTTTGAAACCATCCGTCCATGAGATTTCTCGCGCTTACGGCATTTCAGAGCGCCACTCTCGCGCTGTTGACCACAGCTGCCATCATTGCCCTGTATTTCCTGAAGCACCGGCGGCGAAGACTGGTCGTTTCATCCGCTCTTCTATGGAAGAGGGTTCTCGCCAAACATCTTGAGAATTCGCTGTTCGAACGACTGCGGCGGATCCTGTCGATACTGATTGCCGTCGCCATTGGGCTGTTGGTGGCGATGTCTATCGCCCAGCCGGAAATTGAATGGCTGACGGGAAAGACCACGCGCACCATCATCGTCCTGGACACATCGCCATCCATGCAGGCACGTCGAAGCGACGGACGCACGCGATGGCAGCACGCGGTCGATGATGCGACCTCGCTTGTGAATCAGGGGTCGGTTCGCAATCAGGTGCGGATCGTCGACACAGCGGGTCAGTTCGATTCGGCCTTCACCACGGACCGCAAAGAGCTGCGCCGCATGATCGCGAGCCTGCATCCGGTGAATTCTCCCACGCGGTTTCCGCACATGGAAACGACGGCGGCAAAATCGCAGGATGCCCCACAAATCTACCTGATCACCGATGGTGTCTCTCCGCTCGGGGTTCCCGCCGGGGTTACTTCAATTTCGGAATTCCAGGCGGCGTCGAACGTCGGCATCACCGCGTTTGAAGTCCGCTCGATCCCATCGTCGGTGCTGGCGTATGAGGCATACCTGGAGGTGACGAATTTCGGGAAATCCGTGCGCAATGTGGACATCACCATCAGCGGCGCCGGACAGCAGCGGATGAGTCGAAGCGTGAAGATCGATCCAGGCAAGAGCTACAGCGAAGCGATGAATGTTTCGAAATTCGATGGAGGAGGTATCCGCGCATCGGTCGCATCCGATGGCGATGCGTTTTCTCCCGACGATGTGGCATTCGCCTATCTTCCCGTGAAACGCCGCGCAAAGACGTTGCTTGTCACATCTGGAAACAAGTTTCTGGAGTCTGTTCTGAAGCTGGACTCGCTGATTGAGCTCTCGGTGACGAACCCGGCAGGCTATACCGGAAGCGGCGATTACGACGCATACGTCTTCGATGGCTTTGCTCCGCAGCAGCAGCCAGCGCGGCCGGCATTGATTATCGGCGCGCAGGGAACACAGAACGTTTCGTGGCTGCCGAAGCATCTGGGATCGATCGCGAAGCCGAGTTTCGAATCGCGGCTGGAAACTCATCCGGTGATGAAGCACGTGGTGCTGAACGATGTCACGGTGGATAGTGCGGCAAGAATCGATCCTGCCAATCTCACGGTGCTGGCGGCGTCTGCGGCCAATACGCCATTGATCGTCGCTTCGGAACGTCCGCAATGGATACTGCTGACGTTCGATCTGAATTCTTCGGATCTTCCCTACCACGCCGGCTTCCCGCTGTTCATCGATAACGCGATGTCGTGGTTTGGCCGCGATCGGCTGGCGTTGCGACGAATGCCGGGCATGGTCGACATCCCGATCGCCGGTGCGCAGATTCGCACTATCGACGGACAGACGATACCCTCGCGCGACAGCCTCAACGGAACGGTTTTCGAAGCGTCCGATCCGGGGCTCTACGTTGCCAACCGGGGTGACGTCAGTCAGTACATCGCGGTGAATTTCGCAAACCGCCAGTATTCGGACATCAATTCCTCTCACGTGCGCGACAGCAAATCGACTCAGGCGTCGCCTCCGCTTATTCGGCGGGAACTCTGGTACTACATGCTCATCGCCGCACTGCTGCTGATTGGCGCCGAATGGTTCACCTATCACCGAAGGATTACGCTTTAATGCGCCTGACTTTCGATAGCTACTGGCCGCTGCTGTTTCTGCTGATCATTCCATGGCTGTGGTGGGTGCGCACGCGATCCGCAGTGGATCTGACGCCAAAACACCTTCGGATATCCACACTTCTTCGATCGATCATCGTACTCGCGCTCACAGCGGCATTGATGCAGCCGGTTCTCTATAAGACCAGCACCTATGTCTCGGTGGTCTATCTGCTCGATGTTTCGCAGAGCGTCGCGCCGGCGGCGATACAGAAAGCGATCGACTGGATACAGAAGACGAATTCAACGGGCAAGCCGGATCATTCGGAGTTCGTTGCATTCGGATCGAACTCCATGGAGTTCGACAATGTGGACGATCTCAAGAAGGTCAAGGTTGCGAACCATGGCGGAACGGGGATTCTCGACCAGAGCAAATCGGATTTGTCCGCCGCGCTGGATGCGGCAATGCGGGGCTTTGCCCCGAACCATATCAAACGCGTCGTGCTGTTGTCTGATGGCAATGAAAACAGCGGCGATATGTCGACCGTTCTTCATGGACTGCAACGGGAGAATGCTCACGTCTACACGATTCCTCTCGAAGCTCGCGTGAATCGAGATGCTTGGATCGAATCCGTTCTCGCTCCGTCCAGCGTCACGACCGATGAACAGTTCCCTGTAGAAGTGAACATCTACAGCCAGTTCGATACCAGCAGTACGGTGGAGCTCAAGAAAGGAGATGAAGTTCTGGCCACGCGATCGGTGCACCTGGTCGAAGGGCTCAACCGATTCGCATTCGACACAAGGGTTTCGGATCAATCCGGTACTGTGGTGCTGACGGCGACGATCAAGTCGGCTGGAGATACTTTTGAAGGCAACAACATATTTCGCCAGCCCGTGATCGTCAAAGGCCGGCCACGGATCCTCTATGTGGAAGGGCATTCGCCGAGCATGCAGTACCTGAAGAACGCTCTCACACAGGAAGGACTGACGGCCGAGGTCGGAGGAGTGGAACTGCTGCCTTCCACCATTGCTCAGATCGATCAGTATGACGCCATCATTTTGAGCGATGTTGATCCGAAGACGATTTCGCCCCAGCAGATGCAGACGGTGGAGACTTACGTGAAGGATCTCGGCGGCGGCTTCATCATGGCGGGAGGCGAGAATACCTACGGCAAGGATGGATATTCCAAGACACCGATCGAAAAGATTCTGCCGGTCACGTTCGAAACGAAGAAGCGGCCGCCGACAATCGCGATGGTTGCCGTCATCGACGTTTCCGGCAGCATGAGCGGAGGCCAGCTGACCATCGCCAAGGAAGCGGCCAAAGCGCCGTTGAAAGCTCTGCGAAATTCCGATCGATTCGGAACACTGTCGTTCAACACCGGATTCAGCTGGATCGCGCCGCTGCAACCTGCCGGAAACCGCGATGCCATCAGCGCGCAGATCGAAACGCTGTATGCCGGAGGCGGAACCAACGTCTATGTCGGACTCAATGCGGCGTACGATGCATTGAAAGACGCGCCGGACGAAGTGAAGACCGTGATTCTGCTGAGCGATGGCATCACACAAACCGCCGATTTCAAGGGACTGGCCGACAACATGGTCAAGTCCGGGATCAATATCAGCGCGATCTCGGTTGGTGTCCGATCCAACAAGGAATTGATGGCCGACATCGCGCAATGGGGCAAAGGGCGCCTGTACATGATCGATTCCTACGAGCGTGTGCCGCAGATTTTTATCAAGGAAACGGAACTTGCCCTGGGAAAGACGCTGCAGGAACAGCCGTTCCTCCCGATCCTCAAGAAGAATGTGGAAGCATTTAAAGGAATCGACTTCGCGACCGCGCCGCGATTGCTGGGATTCGTGGTGACGAAGGCGAAACCGACGGCGGAAATTCTGCTGACCGAATCCTGGACCGACGATCCCCTGCTGGCCCGCTGGCAATATGGCCTGGGCAAAACGGTGATTTTCACTTCCGACGTGAAAGCGCGTTGGGCCACGGAATGGCTCGGCTGGAGCGGGTATCCGAAACTCTGGTCGCAGCTGGTTCGCGAAACCATGAGGCGACCCGGTGATGAGTACTTCAACTTCAAAGTGACTCGGGAAGGAGACTCGGCGTTTGTGTCGCTGAATGCCGTGGACAAGGAAGGCCATTTCCGGAATGAGCTTCATCCGCAGGTTCGTGTGATCGGACCCGACCAGAAGCTCAATAACGTCGATCTTCCGCAGGTAGGGCCAGGGTCGTATGAGTCTCGTATCCACATGGACAAGGACGACACCTACGTGTTTCGCGCTGCTGTGGATGGATCAGTTGGGACGACGCGAACGTTGGAGTACTCGTATCCGGCGGAATACCATTTCTATCCGCCCGATATTCAAAAATTGAAAACCATCAGCGCCGCAACGGGCGGGAAGTTTCAGCCGGAGCCCGGCGAGATCTTCAATCCAAATGGCGAAAGCCGCGAATACCCGACATCCCTATGGCCGTGGCTTGCGGCCACCGTGCTCGGCCTCTTCATCGTCGACATTCTTCTCCGCCGCCTTCGCTTATTTGAAAAAGGGGTCTAACGGTATTTCCCTTTTTCCGCACGTAAAAAGGGGAATGATACGTCTGGCCTCTTTTCCCCTTTTCCATGCATTCGGGAAGATCCGTCATTATAATGTCGGCCAGACAAGGAGAGGGTAGAATGACACCGTCCCATCGTCGTGACTTTTTGAAAACGCTGCTCGGCGGAGCCGCCGGAATATCGTTTTCGACCGGGGTCCTGGGGCAAAGCGGCACGACTCCGATCACCGCGACCAAAATCAGCGACAACTTTGCGCTGATTACCAGCGCCGGCTCCAATGTCCTGGTCGCGAGTAACGGCGAAGGCTTGCTGATGGTGAATGGCGGTCTTCCCGACACCGCAGCGGAACTGCTGAAGGTCGTCACCGCTCAAGGCGATGCGAAGCGTATTCAGGCGCTTTTCAACACGGACTGGCATCTGGAAAATACCGGCGTCAACGACACTCTCGGGAAGGCCGGCACGCGCATTTTCTCTCACGAAAACACGCGGCTTTGGATGAGCACCGAAATCGTCGTGCAGTGGCAGCGCAAAACCTATTCCCCTCGCGCGAAGGAAGCGCTTCCCAACCAGACGTTCTACACCAACGGCAAGATCATGTTCGGCAATGAAGAAGTCCAGTATGGATACCTCGGCCAGGCGCATACCGATGGTGACATCTACGTGTTCTTTCCCGGGCCCAATATTCTCGTGACGGGCGACACATTTACCGTCGGCAGCTACCCCATTCTGGACTGGTCCACCGGCGGCTGGATCGGCGGCCTGTCGGATGCTTCAAAAACGCTGGCGGGACTGGCGGATAACCAAACGAAAGTGATTCCAGGGAAGGGCCCGGTACAGGGAAAGGCAGACCTTCAGGCTCAGGCAGACATGACTGCCGCCATGCGCACGTCCTTTTTCAACATGATGAAGAAAGGAATGTCTGCCAGTGCGATGATGGCGGCCGCGCCGACAAAGGATTTTGATGCGAAGTGGGGAAATCCGGAACAGTTCATCGCCAATGCGTATCCTGGATTGTGGAATCACGTTCGCGAGATCGGTGGAATAGTTTGATGAAGCGACTCCTTCTTTTAGGCGCCTCAACGCTGTTGTTTCTGGCATCTGTGGGGGCCGCCACTCAGCGGCCGGCAGCTCCTGCGCCTGCTTCAACAGCGGCATCACGTCAAGCGTTGCTCGATCAATACTGCGTCACCTGCCACAACGTCGACGACAAAGTCGCTGGCATTACATTCGACACAATGGATTTGTCGAACATCGCGAAAGATGGCGATGTATGGGAAAAGGCGATCAAGAAACTCAAGGGAGGCATGATGCCGCCTCCGGGTGCAAAACAACCCGATCGCGCGGCGGCAATGGCATTCGCCTCCGGGCTGGAAACGTCTCTCGATGCCGCATCCTCGGCGGCGCCGAATCCCGGAAGTATCGCGCTGCATCGACTCAATCGCGTCGAATATGCCGCATCGATCAAGGAACTCTTCTCCATTGACGTGGACTCCGCCGCACTGCTTCCTCCAGACGATACCAGCAATGGCTTTGACAACATCGCGAACGTCTTGAAAGTGTCGCCGTCGTTTCTCGATCAATACATCAATGCGTCACGGTCAGTAACGTTACAGGCGATCGGACAGCCTCCCGTCATGACGCCCGCCCGCCTTGTCGCAACTCCTTCTGCAGCTGCAAGTCCCGACTCGAACCTTTATGGCAAGGGCGGACTTCCTCTCGGAACTCAGGGAACAGTCACCGAATATCTTTTTCCATCCGATGGGGAGTATCAGTTCCAGGGCGGAAACATCGTCCTTCTCGATGGAGTGCGGGTAACCGCGAATGCGCACACCATGGTCAAGGCCGGCTATCACAAGGTTGCCGTTGCAACGACGCCTCAAAGTCCCGTTGAATCCGAAGCCGTTCTCCAGTCGTTTGTTCCGGGCAATGGTGGTGGCTTCGCTGGAGGAGGTGCTGGAGGAGGTAATGGAGCTGGTGGCGGCCGTGGCGGTAGGGGTGGTGGCGGTGGTGGCCTTCAGATCACCGGACCGTACAATCCAACTGGCGCCTGGCTCGACTCGCCAAGCCGGCAGCGTATCTTCGTCTGCCATCCAGCCAATGAAGCAGACGAGATTCCCTGCGCCACAAAGATTTTTGCCGAAGTCGCACGCCGTGCCTTCCGTCGTCCGATCACCGATGCGGATCTCAGCGCACCCCTCGCGTTCTTCAAGCAGGGCAAGGCGACAAACGGCAAATTTGAAACCGGCATTCAGACAGGCCTGATGACCATCATCTCCAGCCCAAAATTTCTCTATCGCGCGGAAGTGGCGCCTAAAGGACTGGCGGTCGGTGCAACGTACAAAGTCCCGGAACTGGATCTGGCATCCCGCATGTCGTTCTTTTTGTGGAGCAGCATTCCCGACGACACGCTTCAATCGCTTGCCGTCCAGAGCAAGCTGAAAGACCCTGTCGTTCTCGAAGCCCAGGTGCGGCGCCTGTTGTCGGATCATCGCTCCAAGGCACTCGTCAGCAATTTTGCGTTCCAATGGTTGAGAGTTCGCGAAATCGACAACGCCATGCCGGATGCCATTCTGTATCCGAATTTCGACGGCAATCTCAAAACTGCGATGCGCCGTGAAGTGGAAATGTTCATCGACAGCATCTTCGACGAAGATCGCAGTGTGCTCGATTTGCTCACCGCGGACTACACGTACCTGAATGAGCGGCTGGCCGCCCACTACGGCGTTCCCGACGTTCGCGGCAATCAGATGAGACGCGTGACGCTGACCGATTCCAGACGATTCGGGATTCTCGGCAAAGGCGGATTGCTTGTCATCACTTCCTATCCGAACCGGACGTCCTCGGTGCTGCGCGGCTCCTGGATTCTGGACAATCTTCTCGGAACGCCTCCCGCGGCTCCCCCGCCAAACGTGGAAGGCTTCAAGGAAAACAAGGAAGGCGAAAAGGCGCGAACGGTGCGGCAGATCATGGAACAGCATCGTGCGAATCCGTCATGCAAGGGATGCCACGGTGTGATGGACCCGCTTGGCTTCTCTTTGGAAGGATTTGATGCCGTCGGAGCATGGAGAACCAGGGATCGGTTCGCGGGAACCCCGATCGATTCTTCCGACACGCTCATCGACGGCACACCAGTCAACGGCCCGGACGACCTGCGCAAAGCCCTCGCCAGCCATCCCGATCAGTTTGTACAGACGTTCACGGAAAAGTTGATGACCTACGCTCTTGGAAGAAATATGGAGTACTACGATATGCCGGCGATTCGCAAAATTGTGCGCGACGCCGCGAAAGACAATTACCGCTTTTCATCGATCGTGATGGGAATTGTGAAGAGCACACCGTTCCAAATGTCGAAGGTGGAGTAGGAGGAACTGAAAATGTTCATTACGAAAAAACATTTGTCGCGCCGGACATTCCTGCGCGGCGCAGGGGTGACCATGGCGCTGCCATTGCTGGACGCGATGATTCCCGCCAGCACCGCCCTTGCACAAACCGCTGCGGCGCCGCGCCTTCGCATGGGCTTCATCTATTTTCCGCACGGCGCCGTTATGAACGAGTGGACGCCGGCTGAGGAAGGCACGAACTTCGAGCTTTCGACAATCCTGAAGCCGCTTGAACCGTTCAAGAAACAATTGACGATTGTCAGCGGATTGCAGAATCGAGCGGCCATTGCGCCTCCCGTGCATGCCCTGAGCCCCGGAACGTGGCTGAGTGGCGTGGCGCCGCGGAAATCCCAGTCTCCATGGGGCGGAGTGACGATCGACCAGATGGCTGCCTTGAAGATTGGTCAGGACACGCCGTTCCCGTCGCTCGAAGTCGGTATCGAATCCCACGGCGGAGCTGGAGCCGGCGACCGCGACTATGGTAACAGTTACTCCGGAACAGTGTCTTTCCGCACACCGTCGACTCCGCTGCCTGTCGAAACGGATCCGCGCAAATTGTTCCAGCGACTGTTTGGACAGGGCGAAACGGCAGAAGAACGCAAGAGTGTCGCGAAAACGTATTCCAGCATTCTCGACCTGGTATCGCAGGAAGCCGCGGATCTTCAGAAGACTCTCGGACCGCGAGACAAGGCAATGATGGCGGATTATCTGGACACGGTTCGCGAAATCGAGCGCCGCGTTGAGAAGATGGATGCCCGCGATCTCAGCAGCCTCAAGCTGCCCAACGCCCCCGCAGGTCCGCCGGCACAGAACGACGCGCATCTCGCATTGATGTTTGATCTGGTGGGACTCGCGTTTCAAGGCAACATGACGCGCGTTTTCAGCCTGATGATGGCGGCGGAAGTCAGCGGCCTGACGTATCCGGTTGTCCAGGTCACGGATTCATTCCATCCGCTGTCGCATCACGACAATCAGAAAGCCAAGCTCGACAAGCTCGTGAAGATTCAGACCTATCATACCGGTGTGATGGCGAAGTTCGCCGCCAAGCTGGCGTCATTGCCGGACGGTGATGGCAACATGCTCGACCACGCGCTGCTGTTCTACGGCAGCAACATGAGCAACAGCAATGCGCACAACCATCAGCCGCTTCCGTCTGCTTTGATCGGTGGGGCCAACGGCAAAGTGAAAGGCGGACAGCACCTGAAGTATCCGGACAACACGCCGCTTTCGAATCTGCTGCTGACGATTGTCAATCGCGCTGGAATCGAAGTCGACAAAGTCGGCGACGACGGTACAAAGGTGCTCTCGGAGGTCTAAATGCGATTCAAAGTTCTGTTGTCTGCTGCTGCCCTGGTCGCCGCTGGAGCGGCGTCCGCCTTTGGCCAGGCTGCTCTTGTCGACGCGATACAAACCGGTAACCGTTCGGCTGCCGTCAAACTGATCGATCAGAAAGCCGACGTGAAAGCCGCGACGCCGGACGGCACGACCGCATTACATTGGGCCGCTCACAATGGCGATGCGGATCTGGTAGACCGGTTGATCAAGGCGGGTGCCGATGTGAACGCAAAGAATGAGTTCGGGTCGACACCGATCGTGGAGGCCGCACTTTCCAACAGTACGCCCGTTATCGCCAGCCTGCTCAAGGCGGGAGCCAATGCCAATGCGACGTACACGGACGGGCAAACTGTTCTGATGATCGTCGCTCGAAGTACTAATGTTAAAGCCGCGGAGCTTCTCCTCGCCTACGATGCCCGGGTCAACGCGGTGGAAACTCAGAAACAGCAGTCGGCACTCATGTGGGCTGCAGGCCAGAGTCAGGGGCCGATGGTGCGGACACTGATTGCACACGGCGCCGATGTGAATGCGCGATCGTTCGTCAATCCGACGGCAACCGCAAACTATTCCGACTCGACCTACAAGGACTGGCCGTCCAATGTGAGCACCGAACCTCGCGCCGGTCCGCGAGCGCCGGGCGGCCTGACACCGTTGCTGCTCGCCGCCCGCGAAGGTTGCACCGATTGCGTGAAAGCGCTCATCGAGGGCAAGGCGAACCTCGACATGCCCGATCCGGAAGGAATCACGCCACTGATCATGGCGATCACGAATCTTCACTATGATGCGGCAGCTGCGCTGATCAAGGCTGGTGCGAATCCGGATCGCTGGGATTTGTGGGGACGCAGTCCGCTGTATTGCGCTGTAGATATGAACACGCTTCCTCACGGTGGGAGAACCGATCTGCCATCCCTGGACGACACCACGGGTCTTCAAATCATCGAGATGCTTCTCGATCGAGGCGCAAATCCGAACCTGCAATTGAAACTGCTGCCTCCATACCGAAGCGTCGGAGCGGACCGCGGAGTGGATAGGATCCTCACTATCGGTGTCACACCGCTGGTTCGCGCCGCAAAGGGGTTGGATGCTCCTGCCATCCGATTGCTGGTCGCCCACGGAGCGAATCTCACGTTGACCGCTGCGAATGGCATCACTCCCATCATGGCCGCGGCGGGAATGGGTTCGGTGGACGCGGATACGCGCGGGTTCTACACTTCCGAAGACACGGCGCAGCGATCGCGCGATTCCATCGAAGCGTTGGTAAACGCCGGTGCGGATGTGAATTCGACAGCGCCCAATGGGCAAACTCCGCTGCACGCCGCTTCATTCTGGGGATGGAATCTTGCAGTCCAGTACCTTGTCGATCACGGCGCCAAAGTGGATGTTCGTGACAAACAGGGAAAGACGGTTGTGGACTCGGCCATGGGCAGGAACGGCGGCAACAGCCGCGGCGGCTCCCGCATCGATGTGCATCAGGATACGGCCGACCTCCTGGTCAAACTCGGCGCTCCTGCTGGAGCTCCCCCACTTCCTAAATAGATGTCAGGCACCTCGTTCCGCTATTTCTTCGAAATAGGGGAACGAGGTGCCTGACACCACAATCCATATGAACACACCATGGGGCGACATCGAAGTCGCCGACGCGCACGTCCACTTCTTCTCGCCGACATTTTTCAAAGTTCTGGCCCAGCAGAAGGGTCAGGCCGAACAAGTCGGTGAACTCATGGCTCAGCTGGGTTGGGAAGCTGCGATCAACAACGTGGCGCTTGGTGCGGGCTGGATGAAGGAACTCGATCGTCATGGCGTGGCGCGTTCCGTTCTGATGTCGTCCATTCCGGATGATGAAGCTTCGGCTGCGGAAGCCGTTCGCGCGTTCCCCAATCGGTTCGTCGGATATTTCATGTTCAACCCGAAAACCCCGGATGCGCCAGGCCGCGCCGCCCGCGCGTTCGACGATCTTGGAATGCAGGGGCTGTGCCTATTCCCGGCGATGCATCGCTTTTCCGTCCAGGATGACGCACTCGAACCGGTATTCGCACTGGCAGAGAAACGCAGGAATGTCGTCGTCTTTGTTCATACGGGAGTGCTGACAGTTGGAGTCCGGAAGAAACTGGGATTGCCGTCAAAGTTCGACATGAGTCTTTCGAATCCCATCGATTTGCATCGTGTGGCCATGGATCACCCGGGAATCAACTTCGTAATTCCGCATTTCGGGGCGGGATACTTCCGAGAAGCGCTCATGCTCGGAGATCTCGCACCAAACGTGCATATGGATACGTCGGGAACGAACTCGTGGATCAAGTACTCGCTTCCCGGCATCACGCTCAAGGACGTGTTCCGCAAAGCATTGGAGGTGTATGGACCGAAGCGACTGCTGTTCGGATCGGACTCGTCGTACTTTCCGAGAGGATGGAATCGTGCGGTGTTTGATGAACAGGTGGCAATACTGCGCGAGCTCGGCGTGGATGAGGAAGCGGCTCAGGCGGTTTTCGGTGGGAATTTGAAGCGGCTCACAGCCGCAGACGGAGTGGCGGGTCAAGATCCATCTGTTGATTGAACAAACAACCCGGCGCTTTGCGCCACTCCTCCTGGCCAGGCCGGTTGATCCAGGACCTCGGCCGTATTGTTGCTGGTGGAGTTCACAAGGGCTGAGACTTCTGAAGAAGCAAGCCATGCGGCAGGGCACGGCTTCATCAGTTTCTGCAGTGCCTCCTGCTCGTGAGTTTCCGGGTCGATCCATTCATCGATTTCCGCAGCGCCCAGTATCACGGGCATGCGATCGTGAATCTCGCGCATAAATTCATTGGCGGAAGTTGTCAAAATCGAAAAGGATCGGCGTTCGTCGGCCGATCCGGCATGCCAGGTATCCCAGACCGCGGCAACACTCATGATCGCGCCATCCGACAGGTGAATCTTGAACGGCCGTTTCGTCGTGCCTTCCTTTTTCCACTCGAAAAACCCGCTCAGCGGGACAATGCATCGCTGCCGAACGACAAGGCTCTTGTATAGCCGGCTTTCAAACACCGTTTCGCTTTTGGCATTGATTGTCGAAATCTTCGTCTTGAATTCCTTTTCCCAACGCGGAACCAGCTGCCACCGCATCTGATCGAACTGCCGAGTTCCTTCGATCGAACGCAGCACGGGCGAGTCGTGCGTCGGACACATGTTGAAGTTCGGCCGGAAGGGCTCCAGTGTCAGCGGACGTCTATTGAGATATTGAAAATAAAGTTCGTCGGCCGTGTAGGTTTCGTATGCTCTGCCGCACATATCCGGTCATCATAGCAGACGATGCAGTCACGGCTCCATCTTCCGAAACTCGCTCCGACGCCAAAGACGGTTCTCGAGTATCTGATTGCGCATTTTCCCCACATCCCTGCGCAGACGTGGCATGAGCGCGTCGCGAAGGGCAAGGTCACCCTGGATGACGGTACAATCCTGGCAGTCGAATCTCCGTATTGTCACGGCATCACGGTTCTTTATTCGAGAGAGATCGCGCAGGAGCCAGCAGCCGACGTTGAAGAGACTGTCCTTTTTCTGGACGCGAATATCCTCGTCGCCGACAAACCCCACGGAATGGTCGTCACTCCTTCCGGAGATCACGTCGAACGGTCACTGTTGGCGCGCCTTCAGCGCCGGAATAGTCTGAAGAAACTTGCGCCCGTGCATCGGCTTGACCGTGACACCGCAGGTATCGTTCTGTTCACGATTACGACCGAAGCCCGGGCGCGATACCACGAGCTTTTTTCAAGCAGGTCTGTCGAACGCGAATATCTGGCTGTTGCGAAAGTGGGCAAGGCGGGAACTCCAAAGGAATGGGATGTCCGAAACCGAATGGAGGAAGGGGAACCCTGGTATCGCCGCCGAATCGCGAAAAGCGACGCTGGCGAACCCAACGCCATTACCCGAATCCAACTGTTGGAATCGCAGAACGGTTTCGGATTATTCCGACTGCTGCCGGAAACGGGAAAGAAGCACCAGCTGCGGGTTCACATGGCGTCGATCGGTTGTCCGATCGTTGGGGATCTTCTCTATCCCGACATTCGGGAACGCAACGAATACGATTCCCCGCTGCAGCTTCTCGCGTATCGTTTGTCTTTCATCGATCCGCTGAGCGGGGAACCGCGGCGTTTTGTTTCAACTCAACGTTTACTGTGGCCGGTGGAATAGCCCGCCGTAAACAGCCTTGCCGATGACATGGCCTGCCATCGCTTTGAAAACGGCGGTTCGCGTTTCAATTTCAGGATTCGCCGGCGCTGTGGAAGCAGGCACATCGATCCTGGTGTCGAGCGCGTAGATCTCGATCATGTAGTGATGCAGCGGCCCTGTTGCCGGGGCACCCGGTCCGCGGTATCGGGGACCGCTGGCGCTGATCTGGCGAGAGCCATCGGGCAGCGTCGCGCCCATCGGGACATTCTCCGGAAGACCCTTCAGCGTGGGCGGCATATTCCACATCAACCAATGAACCTGCGTATCGGTGCCTTTCGTAGGTGACGCATCGGCGTCGTACATGTGCAGCACCAGGCTCACTGTTGCAGCAGGAACGTTCGACCAGGCAAGAGCGGGCGAAACCTGCTCGCCCGCCTGCGTGTACTTCGCGGGGATGACGGTACCATCGGCCCATGCGGTCGTGGTCAGAACCATCGCTGGAGCCGCGGGAGCTGCAGGGGCAGGAGCTCCGCGTTGACCTCCCGCTGGTGCCTGGGCCAGTGTCATGCTGACCGCCACACTCAAAATTGTCGTCACGAGAAAAACGAATCGAACATCTTTCATTTTTGTTTCTCCTCTTTCAACTCCGCAATCTGAAAGTCAATGTCGGTGATGGCGCGGGTGAGTTGACTGCGCCGATTCTCATGAGTGGCAACTTCAAGCTGTCGCGCCAGCTGAGTTCGCACAAGATTCAATGAACCCAGTTTTAGAAAACGCTCCGGTTCATCTTTAGCAGGTTCCCGCTGCTGTACACGGCTCGCCTGCAATTCCTCCATGCGTTCCTGGATCCTTGCTTCGGCATCAATTAATCCTTCACCTGAATCTCCCATGTTTTTTTCCTTTCGTGGGGCCGATTATACATGGACGGTGGAATCTGTGGGGGAGGCGGTATGATTCAGGACATGTCATCAGTACCTCAGTCGGACGCATTGATACTTTTTGGAGCGACGGGCGACCTGGCATTCAAGCAGATCTTCCCTGCCCTGCAGGCGCTGACGCGACGAAATCACCTGGACATGCCGGTGATCATCGTCGCCCGGTCCGGATGGAGCCTCGATCAATTGAAGGCGCGCATCAAGGATAGCCTCGAGCAGCACGGAGGGCTCGAGCCGGATGCATTTGCCCGCCTCGTGGCCCGGCTGCAATACGTCGACGGCGATTACAGCGACAATGCCACGTACGTCAATCTTCGACGTGTGCTGGCCGAGGCGCAGCATCCTCTTCACTATCTGGCGATTCCTCCCAGCATGTTTGAAACCGTCGCAGCCGGGCTGGCGCGATCCGGATGTGCGAAGGGTGCGCGGATCATCGTGGAAAAACCATTCGGCCGCGACCTCGCATCGGCCCAGGAGCTGGATACAACGCTTCATTCGTATTTCCATGAATCGGCGATATGGCGCATCGATCATTTTCTGGGTAAGGAACCCGTTCAGAACCTTCTGTATTTCCGATTCGCCAATTCGTTTCTGGAACCAGTCTGGAACCGCGATCACGTCGCGAGCGTTCAGATCACGCTGGCGGAGAATTTTGGAGTGGAAGGACGTGGGCGATTCTACGAAGAAGTTGGCGCGATACGCGACGTCGTCCAGAACCACATGCTGCAGGTCCTCGTGTTGCTCGCCATGGATGCCCCGGTCGGCAATGATCCTGAAACGATGCGGGACGAAAAGAGGCGATTGCTCAAAGCAATACGCCCGCTCTCACCTAAGGATGTCGTGCGAGGCCAGTATCGCGGATACCGGAAGACGGAGGGCGTCGCTGCGGATTCGCAGGTCGAGACATTCGCCGCGTTGCGCCTGCATATCGAAACCTGGCGATGGTCGGGCGTGCCGTTTTATCTCCGGACGGGAAAGCGAATGCCGGTGACGTCCACCGAGGTGATGGTCGAGCTTCAGTATCCGCCGCAGGGAGTGTTCGACGACGTTCAAAACGGGCATCCGAACTACTTTCGTTTCGGCCTCAGTCCGGATGTCTCCATATCGACCGGCGCACGTGTGAAAGCCCCGGGCGAAGCCATGACAGGAGAGGATGTGGAGATGATTACTCACCGGCGACCGGGCGAAGCCATGTCGCCATACGAGCGGCTACTGGGCGACGCGATCCGAGGCGATGCGTCGTTGTTTGCGCGCTACGACAGCGTAGAGGAGGCGTGGCGCATCGTGGATCCCGTACTTGGAAATCGCACCCCGCTTGAGGAATATGAAGCCGGGAGCTGGGGGCCGGACGAGGCGGAACGCATTATTGCGGACGGCGGCCATTGGCATAATCCGACCTGAAGCGGTCGAGGTAGACGTAACACAACTCACATTGAATATCGCGTCGGGTATTCCGCGGCCTTTCAATGAACCGACCTTAACCCGCAGGTTTCGCGCTCCCCGCTCCCCGCTCCTTTCCCGCGTTGAGATTTGACGCTGCTTCGCCAAACCAACGAGAAGATTCGATTCACCGCTCCCCCTGGAGAAGTAATTTGCAGATATTTGTATATCTTCATATAATGACTTCATGACGGACCTGGGCCGCTTCAAGGCGGAATTCTTCAAGGCGCTGGCTCACCCGATGCGCATCGCCGTTCTGGACGAGCTTCGCAATGGTGAAACCGGAGTCAACGACCTCTGCGCCCGTCTGGGGGTCGAACAGAGCTCGCTGTCGCAGCAGCTCGCTGTGCTCCGAATCCGGAACATCGTCATCGGCCGCAAGGACGGACCGAATGTTTACTATTCCGTGCGCGACAAGGCCGTATTCAAGCTTCTCGATGTGGCAAGGCAGATTTTCAATAACCACCTGATTGATGTGAAATCCATGCTGGCGGAAATGAGCGTTCAGCCCTCCGTTCGTCGACGATGAACGTCGAGGACTGGCTCCCGAAATCCGTTGTCGCTCTTAAAAACTACTCTCGAGACAAATTCGTCTCCGACCTGATTGCGGGGGTCACCGTTGGGCTAGTCGCGTTGCCGCTTGCGATGGCGTTTGCAATCGCATCGGGTGTACCGCCCCAGGCGGGCTTGTATTGCGCAGTGGTGGCGGGGTTTCTCATCTCTGCCCTCGGTGGTTCGAATACTCAAATTGGCGGTCCAACGGGCGCATTTGTCGTCGTCGTCTACGGAATCGTTTCGCACTATGGCATCGATGGCCTCTACATGTGCACGCTCCTGGCCGGTCTCATGCTCGTGGTTCTCGGTGCAACAGGATTGGGTACCGCAGTCAAATTCATTCCGCGACCCGTGGTTGTGGGATTTACCAATGGCATTGCGGTGCTGATCGCGAGCACACAGATCAAGGATTTCTTCGGGCTCCAGACCGGACCCGTACCTGGAGATTTTCCCGGACGGATGAAGACTCTCGCCATGAGCCTGGGCACAGTGTCGTTGACCGCGACTCTGCTTGGCGTGTTCGGAATCGGGATCATCCTGCTTTGCATGCGATATATGAAACGCATTCCCGGATACGTCGTGGCACTGTTTGCAGGAACCGTCCTCGTTTGGTTTTTCCAGCTTCCTGTCGAAACCATCGGCACGCGATTTGGAGGAATACCGTCGGGTCTTCCAACCTTTAAGCTACCCACTTTCCGATTGGACCTCATACTCCCATTGATCTCTCCCGCAATGACGGTTGCCATGCTCGGCGCCATCGAGTCTCTGCTGTCGGCGGTGGTCTCCGCTCGCATGCGCGGCGACAAACACAAACCGAATGCGGACCTCATCGCACAGGGTGTGGCGAATATCCTGCCGCCGCCC
>Ga0163162_10002331_pt1 | contig 17814 bp, 18 predicted proteins | sample S55metaG_FD_115310 | JGI IMG/M metagenome (GOLD analysis project Ga0163162, IMG submission 115310) | Switchgrass rhizosphere microbial communities from Kellogg Biological Station, Michigan, USA - S5-5 metaG | ecosystem: Host-associated > Plants > Roots > Rhizosphere > Soil | place: USA...
CTGGCTAAGCTTCTTTACGTCAAATAAGAAGCCTGTTTCCTTATCGGGCTCGCCTTTTATAGTTACATAAAGCTCATAATTGTGCCCATGCCAGTTCTCATTTGCACACTGCCCAAAAACCTCCTCATTCTTTTCCTTGCTCCAACCTGGATTGTAGAGCTTATGTGCGGCATTAAAATGTTCTATCCGTGTAAGAAATACCATTAACAATAATCTAATTTGGGCAAAGGTATGGATTACAGATATTTGCAGCATGCAAATACTGCTGGTTTCGGCAACTGAGATGGAAATAAAGCCATTTCTCTTGTCTGATCTTAAAAAACTGGATACTATTGATGTTCTTATCACAGGCATTGGTATTCCTGCAACAATGTATCATCTTACCAAGTCTCTTATTGAGAAGAAATATGACCTTGTAATACAGGCAGGAGTTGGTGGCTCATTCAGCAAAAAGATAAAACTTGCAGAAGTAGTGCTTGTAAGTCGAGACATCTTTGCCGATATAGGAGCAAAAGAAAAAGGGAAATTTATTCCTTTATCAGTAATGGGACTTCAGGATGCAAATGAATATCCTTATGAGGATGGATGGCTTATTAATAAGAACGAAGCATTAAAGACTAAAAAATTCCAGGCTGTTAAAGGAATAACTATTTCTACTATCACGGATGACAAGAAGCATATCAAGGAAATGGTAAAGCACTTTGCAGCTGATGTTGAAAGCATGGAAGGTGCAGCTTTACATTATATATGCCTTCAGCAAACTGTTCCCTTCATCCAGCTAAGAGCTATTTCAAATAAAGTTGGAGATAGGGATAAAAGGAAATGGAAGATGAAGAAAGCTATTGAAAACCTGAATACAGAATTATCCAAGCTTCTAAAAGAACTCACAAGCTAAATATGAAACTCACCCTTGGCTTTTCTCCCTGCCCTAACGATACATTTATTTTCGATGCACTTGTAAACAAAAAGATAGATACCAAAGGAATTGACTTTGTTGTAACTATGGAAGATGTTGAGACCCTTAACCATTTTGCATTGAGCAATACATTGGATATTACTAAGGTAAGCTATGGAGTTCTGGAACTGTTACTGGATGATTATATTGTCCTGAACAGCGGAAGCGCTCTGGGTACAGGAGTAGGTCCATTGCTCATAGGAAAGCAGGACACCCCTATAGATAAGGTTAACAATTGCGTTATTGCATTGCCGGGGGAGCACACTACTGCTCACCTTCTCTTTAAGATCGCTTTTCCGGATGCTGATGAAAAGATATTCCTCCCTTACTATGAAATAGAAGACTTTATTCTCAACTCGCTTCATGACAATTTCCTTGGAGTTATCATTCACGAGAACAGGTTTACCTATCAGAAAAAAGGACTAAAAAAGATAATAGACCTCGGGCAGTTCTGGGAAAAGAAAACAGGTTCTCCTATCCCATTAGGTGGTATTGTTGGGAAACGAACATTAGATGTAGCAGTGTTAACTTCTGTAGACGAAATGATAAAAGAGAGTATGAAATATGCATTTCATAACTATCCACAAGTAACAGATTATGTTCGCAGCCATGCACAGGAAATGGATGAAACAGTCATGAGGCAGCACATAGACCTTTATGTAAATGATTATTCCTTTAACCTTGGTGATAAAGGAAAAGCGGCTATCAGGGAATTGCTGAATGTTGACGCCGTTGATAAGATAATCCCTTTTAAAGAGCCTATTTTCCTATAATATAAGGTCTGATACTTAGTTATCTCTTTCTGCTTATATTTATTCAATGAATTATGATCTTAATAAATCTATCGAGGTTTTAGAAAGTACTCCGGGAGCTTTAAAGGAATTACTAAGCGGACTTCATGAAGACTGGCTCATGCAAAATGAGGGGCAAGAAACATTCAGCCCTTATGATGTGGTAGGCCATCTTGTCCACGGGGAAAAGACAGACTGGCGGCCAAGAGTTGAACGCATTCTTGAACACGGCAATACCAAGGCCTTTGATCTTTTTGACCGCTTCGCTATGTATGAAGAAAGCAAGGGCAAAACTATAGATCAACTATTGCAGGAATTTGAAGAGCTTAGGAAAGAAAATATTAAATGGTTCAAAGGATTGGACCTAACTGAAACTGACCTGGACAAAAAAGGTATGCACCCAAAGCTTGGAGAAGTAACCCTAAGGAACTTGCTTGCAACATGGGTCATTCATGACCTTACACATATTGCCCAAATTACAAGAGTGATGGCTAAGCAGTATAAACAAGATATGGGGCCTTGGGTTGAATATTTCAGAATTATGAACTTCTAAAAGAAACCTTTATGAAAAATATATTCTTTTATTGCTTCTTTACATTCTTTGCTTTTTCAGCAAAGGCAAGTCACACTAAAAACAATGACAGTATTCCAGCAAGAGCTGAAGATGTAAGTTCAATAGAGAATATTGTCAACGCTGTCTACGATGTTATTTCAGGAGATTCCGGCGTAAAAAGGAATTGGGACAGAATGCGCACGCTCTTTATACCGGAAGGAAGATTAATGGCAACAGGCATGAAACCTGACAGCTCTATCGGTTATCGTGTAATGTCGCTTGAGGACTACATAACCCGCTCCTCTCCCTTTATGGAAAAGCATGGTTTCTTTGAAAGATCAATCAATAATAAAATAGAGCATTATGGGAATATAGCACATGTGTTCAGCACATACGAATCACGGCATTCCCTAACTGATAGCAAGCCTTTTGCAAGAGGGATCAATAGCATTCAATTAATGTTTGACGGAAAAAGATGGTGGGTAGTTGATATTTTCTGGGCATCTGAGACAGACAAAACACCATTACCGCAGAAATATCTGCCTTAAAATTGTACTGGTTTAATAAAATACTCTTTCCCATATCCTGGGGATCTCTTCGCATTTGTATTTCTTTCCTTCAAACTTCTCTGCCCATCTTATTCCCCGGATAGTATTGGTAAGAAATACTTCATCAGCTTCCCATAATTCCCGTGGTGTGATGGATTTTTCATTAACAGTATAGTGGATGTTTAGCTTTTGAATTACATGCCTTCTCATTACTCCTGCTATACAGCCATCCTCAAGTGAAGGGGTGCTGATAATATTATCTTTTATAATGAATATATTGGCAATGGCCGTATCACATACATGGCCATAGGTATTAAGAATAACACTGTCGCTAAGCTTGTGGTTAGTTGCAAACTGTGCCGCCATGAAATAGGGCAAATGGCTGTTCGTCTTAAGATTAGAGAATATATCGTACGGCTTCCGCCAGTCTTTATATACTCCAAGGCTTAACCCCTTGTCGTTAAGCTCATCATATTGCTCGAGTGCAAATGTTTGAATAATGTAATTAAAGGAATTATTTACCTCAAACATATCAGGCGCGTTCCTGAATATCGAAAGCCTTACCCTTACTATTTTAGTGTGCTCATTCCTGTCCAGGAGCTCTCGTAATTTGGCTTCAATATATTCAGGAGTGAATGATGAAGGAACCTTGATGCCCATCAGCTTAAGCCCGCTGTATAATCGTTCAAAATGGTACTGCCGTAGCACTACCACAAAGTATTCAACCTTCATGGTTTCAAACAAGCCATCGCCATACTTTAAAGAATGATCACTGAAGCTTACGGCATTCTCAGTGCTTTTATAAAACCTGTCATTATAAATGTAATACTCTGCCATAGCATTCTAAAGCTGGTGTCCCATTTGATACTCACATAATTGTTAAATCCTTTTGCAAATTGTGGAACACCTTGCCCATCCTTCCTTAACATATTATTATACAATAAAAACCAACCGTTTCGTGCCCAGCAAGTTAGCAAACACCGCTGAATAAAGGCATAATATTTTCACCATGCCATTTATTCCTTAACACATAATCTTACAAACTACATGAAAAACCTATATGAAAAACAAAGCCCAAATTATAAGTCGTCCAAAAATTGCTACTTAAGTATTATTGCTCCGAGAGGAGGAAGATGCAAAGTAAGTTCGTAGATCTTTTTCTTTTTGTTGATAAGCTTCGCCTGAGGAACTGGGTTTAAAGTATCTCCGGCACCCCCAAAATCCTTGATATCGCTATTAAACAGCTCAGACCATTCGCCCTTACCCTGAACAGCTATCTTCCAGTCGCGACGAACGACCGGAGTTACATTTAAAACTATAAGGAGATCGTTCTTTTTCTTTTCTCCTTTTCTTTTAAACGCTAAAACACCTTCTGATCTATGATCAAGAGCAACCCATTCAAACCCCTCAGGACTAAACTGAAGCTCGTGCAAACCCTTCTCTTCGACATATATGTTATTGAGGTCCTTGACACAACGCTGCAGTTTTTTGTGAACGTCGTGCTCCAATAGCTCCCAATCCAATTCGCTTTTATAATTCCATTCGGTTGTTTGTCCAAATTCATTGCCCATGAAGAGAAGCTTGGCCCCGGGATGCGTAAACATGTAAGTATAAAGTAGCCTAAGGTTAGCAAACTTCTGCCATTCATCTCCGGGCATCTTGTAGATCATGGGAGATTTTCCATGCACCACCTCATCATGACTAAGAGGAAGCATAAAGTTCTCGTCATAGAAGTACATCATGCTAAAGGTGAGCTTGTCCTGGTTTGCTCCTCTGAATAAAGGATCTGTTTTAAAATAGTTAAGAGTATCATGCATCCAGCCCATCATCCACTTCATACCGAAGCCTAAGCCGCCAGTTGTGGTAGGCTTGGTAACCATTGGCCAGTCTCCGGCTTCCTCTGCTATCATTTGCACATGAGGGAAGTCGCGATAAACGGTCTCATTAAGTTCTTTTATAAAACTTATTGCTTCGAGGTTTGCATTGCCTCCCAATTCATTTGGGTCCCACTCTCCTTCTTCCCTGGAATAGTCCAAACGTACTATAGAATTCACTGCATCTACCCTAATACCGTCTATATGAAATATATCAAACCAAAACCTTGCACTGCTGACCAAAAAAGCCCTGACCTCCGGCCTCTCGTAATTAAATATGTATGAGTTCCAGTCGGGATGAAAGCCCTTTCGCATGTCTGCATATTCATAAGTATGAGTGCCGTCAAACATATATAGGCCGTGTGCATCATAAGGAAAGTGAGAAGGCACCCAATCAAGAATAACTCCTATATCCTGCTTATGAAACTCTTCTATCATCTTCATAAACTCCTGAGGAGTGCCGAACCTGGAAGTAGGCGCAAAATAACCTGCACCCTGATACCCCCAGCTACCATCATAAGGATACTCCATTACAGGCATAAGCTCGACATGAGTAAAGCCCATCTCTTTTACATAAGGAACTAACTTCTCTGTGATAAGCTTATAGGAATTGTATACCTCTTCATTGTTCTTCTCGGGCCTCATCCAGCTTGCAAGGTGTACCTCATAAACACTCCACGGGGCAGCAAGTGAATTGTGCTTCTTTCTCTTCTTCATCCATTTGGAGTCTTTCCATTTATGGTCTAACTGCCATGTACGTGAGGCAGTGGCAGGGCGCATCTCCCAATAGTTAGCATAAGGGTCTCCTTTGTCCAGCTCTACTCCCAGGTAACCTGTAATATGATATTTGTAAGAAGAACCTTTCGGCACCTCAGGAATGAACCCTTCCCATATCCCTGACTTATCCAGGCGAACAAACAGCTGGTGGCTCTTCTTATTCCACTTATTAAACTCCCCTATCACGCTTACAGCCGTTGCATTCGGCGCCCATACCGAAAAATAATAACCTTTCTTTTCTAAAACAGTAAGGTGGTGAGAGCCGAAATATTTATATAGAGAATAATGAGTACCCTTGATAAAGTTCTTAATATCCTTTTCAGAAAACAGGGAATAGTTCCAAACAGGCTTGGTAGTATCTACAAAATGTGTCTGTTCATATGGAGGGTTAGGAACCATACACGAATTAAACGCAATTAACTCAATTATAGTAAATAGAATGAATAATGGTGCCTATCCCTCCTTTTTGCGGACTTACTTTTTCCCTCAAGGAAAAACAATTATCTTGGCTCACAATTCAAAACTAATGAGCGAAATAATAACTGAATATCCACAAAAAGCAAAAGCAGGAAAAAGATATCTTGCAATCGGAATTGATATCTTTTTATTAGTGTCAGTATCGAATACAATATATGCGACAACAAATCATAACCCAATGATAAAGTTTTACTTTATACCCATGTATTTACTTTATTTTTCCATATTAGAAGGCACAACAGGAAAAACTTTGGGTAAAATGATTTTGCAAATAAAAGTTGTCAAAGAGAACTATACTCCAATAGGCTTTCTTAATTCAATTGTAAAGCATTTATTTGATATAATAGACTTTTTGCCAACTTTCGGAATACTGGGTCTAGTATTAGCTTCTTCCAATAAAACTTCCCAAAGGGTTGGAGATTTCGTAGCTAAAACAATTGTCATAGAACAATAACACCTTTCTGGCGCAGGTTTCCTGACCTATTCCTAATTGTCACTTTCCCCATAACTACTCCCTACCCCAATCCCCCTTGCAAACTGCCCGCCTCTCATTCTTAATTCTTAATTCTCATTCTTAATTATTAATTCTTAATTCTTAATTCCCATTTTAAAATTCCCTCATTTTCAAATTTACCTAAGGTATATCCACATCAATAATCCCCGCAGTATTAAAACTCAGATCCTTCAAAGCCTCCTTATCCCCCGCAATCTCCTGGTACCACCCTTTCTGGCGCAGGTCTCCTGACCTGTGCCTAATTGTCACTTTTCCCCATAACTACTCCCTACCCCAATCCCCCTTGCAAACTGCCCGCCTCTCATTCTTAATTCTTAATTATTAATTCTTAATTCCCATTTTAAAATTCCCTCCTTTCAAATTTACCTAAGGTACATCCACATCCACGATCCCCGCAGTATTAAAACTCAGATCTTTCAAAGCCTCCTTCTCCCCCGCAATCTCCTGGTACCACACAATAGAAAGGCACGAGATAATAGGCAGCGTGCTTCCCTCACTTAAAGCGATCATACAATCCAAAGCATTCGTTGGCACATTATTAAACCGCATATAGTCTGTCTTATACAATTTAGCAAGCGGCCCGTCCTCCTTCCAGTTCATCTCCGCAGCCGAGGCAATGATTCTGAAATGGGTAGCGTTGACCATTCCCCTCAGCTCATCCTTAGGCACAAAAGAAGGGATATGAAAAGTTACAATTCCGGATTTCCTGTCTACAGACACTTCATAGTTTGCAGCGATAGCATCCGAAATGCTCAGGTTCTTGTTCCACCAGAAGCCGTTAAGTATCTCTATATCTCCGCACAAAAGATTGCGTTCTCCTTTCGTCGAGATAGTATCCCCATTTAGCATTTTTCTAAGCCTCCTCTTCAGGCGGTGGTGCATTTGCGGATCGCAGCAGTCAACAAGAGCCGCCTTAAATGTCCTTCTCAGCAATTTCAATCCCGTGTTCGACAGTCCGAATTCATTAGCCGTTTTCATCGACCCTGCAAATCTTGGGTCGTTCTTTACCCGATCACCCGTCAGGCTGCTCTTAGTTTGGATTATAAATTCGCCGTTTACTTTTCTCCCGGTAACCTCGCCAAGACTGCCGGTAAAGGGCATGATGCCCTTTTGCTTTGCCATAAAAAATAAATGTTTAGGTTAAAAAAAGAAGTAAGACTTGGGGTCTCACGAAAGCTAAAATATCAAAAATCTCAATTTTTTAAAAGAATTTTCCCAAAATGACTCCATACTGACTCCGTTGTGACTCCAATATGACTCCGTTATGACCCCGTTACAACCCCGTTACAACCCCGTTACCATTCCGTTGCCACTCCGTTGCTACTAGGGCCCAACAGGCACCTAAAGCCTGCCTAAAGGGCTCTCAAACTCCTTTATACTTCTTAGCTATTTAATATTGTTTGTTAGCCTTTTGCCGACTCCGTCTTGATCTATAGCGGGCTTTTTACCTTAAAGTCTTGATCAGTTACAGGTACAGTTGTAGGGGTGATTATTACATTAAAGTCATGCCCTGTAGACTTATGGCAATCGTTGCACGTTCTGGTCAGTAATGTATAGCTGCTTTTAAAAGATTGTAGGCTCTGGTTTTTAATAGCATTATTAATGCTGTCTATCGCCGGGTAAAGCACATCCACAACCTGCGACTCAGGCCTGTCCGTGCAATACTTCTGGATATTTGCAAGTGCCTCCTGCATCTCCTGAACCTCGTAATCTGCAAGCCTCCAGTTGTTATTAGTGCCTGCAAACCAAAGCTTCGCATGATGAAGCTGCACATTACCCATAAACTCCCCAAAGCCCGGCTTATATATATTATGCAGCTTGCTGCTAAGGCTGTCTGTTTGTATCTGCAATTGCCTGCTCTTATCCGGGCTTGAGCAGGAAGCAATAAGGATAACCGTGGTTGTAATAAACAGGTATTTCATATGCGTTTTTAACATTCTATTTAACCAAATATATTACGAATGGTATTCACGTGCCGATTATTGTTATGATATTTACACAAATCATTATCGCTCATTTACCTGCAATGAAACATCTGCTTATAATTCTATGCTTATTTGCATCAATATCAGCAAAAGCGCAAAGCAATTCCTTTTCCGGAAAGATCACTGATTCTGTCAGCAATAAAACACTTTTAAACAGTGTAATAGCACTATTACATCCCGGCGATTCAGTACTCATCAAATACACAAGGGCAGATGCTAATGGCAACTTTAAGCTCCAGAACCTGGATACAGGCAGATACATTCTGATGATCACCCACCCTTACTTTGCCGACTATGTTGATAATGTTGAGATCAATTCACCGGATACGAAGCTAAGCACAGTTTACATTACCCCTAAAAGCAAGCTATTACAAGAGGTTATTATCAAAAGTGGATCACCAATAAGGATAAAAGGAGATACTACAGAATATACAGCTGACAGTTTTAAACTGAGGGCTAATGCAAATGTAGAAGACTTATTAAGAAAGCTACCTGGTATACAGGTTGACAAGAATGGCCAAATAACGGCCATGGGTGAAAAAGTAACAAAGGTTCTTGTAGACGGTGAAGAATTCTTTGGAGATGACCCGGGAATAGCCACAAAGAACCTAAGAGCAGATGCTGTAGATAAAGTGCAGGTATTCGACAAGAAAAGTGACCAGGCAACTTTTACAGGAATTGATGACGGGAAAAAAGATAAAACGATAAACCTTAAGTTAAAAGATAGCAAGAAGAATGGCTATTTTGGAAAGGCTGAATTAGGAGGTGGTGTACCCGCATATTACAATAATTCAGTAATGGCAAATGCTTTTAAAGGCAAAAGGAAGTTTGCAGGATATGGCATAATGAGCAATACCGGAAAAACACAACTGGACTGGAGCGATGCAAGGAATTATGGTGACAACAGTGGTATCCAAACAGAGTTTGATGATGCAGGAGGCATGATGATGATGTCTTATAGCGGGGACAATAATGATAACCTATATGGAGGAAGCAATGGCATTCCTATTAACTGGAATGCAGGACTGCATTACAGTAACAAATCGTCCAACAGCAAGCAATCAATTAACAGCGGATACAAGTTTGCCCAGGTGAATGCAGCCGGAGAATCATCCGTGTTTTCCAAGAACTTTCTACCTGATTCATCCTGGACGACAAACAGCAACACGAACACATTCAATAATTCTATTAAGCATGCTTTTAATGCTACCTATGAAGTTAATATCGACTCTTTTAACACTTTAAAATACACTGCCAAGGCAAATAACAGGCATTCACAAAGTGCCAAAGAAATAAATACAGAATCGATGGATGATGACTCGCATTTTATATATACAAACAGCCAGCGCAACAATGGCACGGGGGATAATATGAGCTTTAACAACTCACTATTGTGGAAGCATAAGTTTAAAAAGAGATTCAGAACTCTTTCATTAAATGTTACCGGTGAATGGATAGAAGTTAAAGACAATGGCTTTCTTAGATCAAATACTAATTTCTATAAGAATAACGCCATTGATCGAAGAGATAGCATAGACCAGCAGAATTTGGGCGACAACAAATCGATGTCTTTAACTAGCAAACTTGCCTATACAGAACCTTTATTCAAAGATGCTTTTATGGAGTTTAGCTATGCCTTTAATTTATATAGGAATAGAAATGAGAAAATAGTAATGAAGGGGATTAATAATAAGTATGAAGAGATCGTAGATTCTCTAACCAATACTTATGAATTCAACCGAATAGTTAGTTCACCCGGCATTAACTTCAGGCTTAACAGGAAAAAAATCAACTATTCCCTCGGCACTGCTATAGGCATCAATTCCTATGAGCAACAGAATATTACAACCGGAACAACTATTAGCCGCCACCCGCTAACCTATATGCCAAGGGCGTCTATAAATTATAGACTAAAAGGAAACAGCAGCCTTAGAATAAATTACAACGGAAACTCAAAAGCTCCTTCCCTGGAACAGTTGCAAACGATCAAGACAAACAATGACCCTCTGAATATATATGAGGGTAATCCTGACCTTAAACAGTCATTTACACATACCATATCCATAGGATATAATTTTTGGAATGTACTTAAAGAAAGAGGCTTATGGTCTAACTTAAGTTTCAGCCCTGTACAAAATGCTTTTGTAAATTACAGTACGCTGGATAGCGGGGTAAGACATTATAAAACGGTGAATGCAAATGGGAATTATAATATTGGGATGAATGTGAATTATAATTTCAAGCTTAAGAAAACCGGCATTGGAATGAATGCAGGACCAATACTCAATATCAGCAGGAACAGTGAGTATGTAAATTCCCTAAAGAATGTAACCAGCGTATTATCAACAGGATTAGAATTGGGAATGTGGAAAGAAAAAGAGAAAAAGTATAGCCTGAACCTTTCTCCAACATTTACATACAATCATTCCGCTGCAACAATCAACAGTAATTCAAATATAAATTATTGGCAGATCAATGGATATGCGGAAGGAACTGTATATATCATTCCTACTCTTGAGTTTATTGTTGAAAACCAATACCAATTCAGACAAAGAGATCCACAATTCCCTGCCAACACGGATAAGGTCATAACAAACGCGGGCTTTAAAAAGAACTTCAAGAAAGATATTCTACAAGCCACCTTGATGATATATGATATTTTCAACCAGAATACGGGCTTCGACAGAAACTTCAATAGTTATAATTATACAGAAACACGTTATACTACACTGAAGCGCTATGGCATGCTTTCAATTACATGGAACTTTAATAAAAATGGTGCAAAACCATCAAATGGTTTTTAGTTTAAAGTTGAATAATAATTATGAAAAAGATATTTATCCTTATCGTTATACTAAGTAGTTTCTATGCTGCGAATGCACAGGTATTTATTACCAAGGGGAAAATAGAGTATGAAGTAAAAGTAAATAACCATAAGTCGTTTGGGGATGGAATGTGGGGCGAGATGGCAAAGGATAAGTTCCCAAAGTTCAGTCTTACCTATTACGACCTGATATTCAATGAAAATAAGAGTGTTTACAAGTTCAACCGGGAAGATGAAGCTACAAAGCTAAACTTTGGGAGGGGTGAAAAAGACCAAAATGTATGGTACAATGATTATTCTTCCGAAACATTTGTACAACAAAAATATGTATTTGACGGGCTTTATTTGTTAACCGATTCACTAACTAAAATCAAATGGAAATTAGTTCCGAACGAGACAAGAGAAATTGCCGGATTTACATGCCGCAAAGCAGTAGCAAAACTATTTGACAGCGTTTATGTATTTGCTTTTTATACGGATGAGATCGTTTCACCAGGCGGACCTATGAGCCTTCACGGCTTGCCAGGAATGATATTAGGAATCACAATTCCGCGGATGTATACAAGCTGGATAGCAACTAAAGTGCAGGTTGTGGGGATCGATGACAAGGTGATTATTCCGCCTACTAAGGGAAAGAAGAAGAAGGCGACGGAACTTAAGCAAACCCTAATTACCGTTACTAAAGATTGGGGGACATGGGGCCAGCAGGCAATATGGAATATTTTTATGTAATGTTCCTATTACACGAATTAAATCACAAAGCCGTCGGGGATGATCGCTCCTTTCTTTACCACCACTATTCCATCTTTTACTGTGTATAAAGGATGATCACTATCAGGAAGATGATTACCTCCACGGATCTGAACATCATTTCCTATCCTGCAATTCTTATCAATGATCGCTCTTTCGATATGACACCTCTCTCCTATCCCGATATTGGGTATTCCTTTATCAAGGGAATATTGGATCTCGGTTAATGTTTCATAATAATCACTACCCATTAAATAGCTGCTTATTACCTGAGATTCGAAACCTACTCTTGCCCTGATGCCTATTACACTATTCTCTATTTTGGATGCATTGATAATACTTCCTTCGGCAAGAATGCTGTGATCAAAAGTGCTTCCGCTTATCTTGGCCGGAGGCAGCATGCGCGCGCGGGTATAAATTGTTTTTGTGTTATCAAAAAGATTAAATGGAGGGATATCCATTGTAAGCGCAAGATTAGCTTCATAGAAGGAATATATATTTCCGATATCTGTCCAATACCCACCATACTGATAGCTTGACACCTTACATTTATTAATTGAAGAAGGAATTATCTCTTTTCCAAAATCAGTTGCTTCTTTATGCTCGTCGAGTAGCATATCCATCAATCCCTTTCTCTTAAATATATATATACCCATTGAAGCCAGATAATTCCTACCCATTGACCTCATCTCATCTCCGGTGTCACTAACCCATTCAGGGAGATTTTCTTTAGAAGGTTTTTCAACAAATGAAGTTATTGCATTACTATGATCAGCCTTAAGAATTCCAAACTCTGGAGCTTCCCTTTCTGTGACAGGAATTGTAGCAATGGTGATATCGGAGTTAGATCTTATATGTTGAGCAAACATTTCTGTAAAATCCATTTGATAGAGTTGATCACCAGAAAGGATTAACACATCTTCAAAGTCGTAGGTTTCTATATGTCGTAATGACTGACGTACGGCATCGGCAGTTCCCTGGTACCATTGCCTGTTATCTGGAGTTTGCTCAGCGGCAAGTATATCTACAAATCCGCTGCTAAATGCGCTGAACTGATAACTGTTCTTAATATGCTTGTTAAGAGATGCCGAATTGTACTGAGTTAAAACAAACATCCTATTGATGTTTGAATTTATACAGTTGGAAATCGGAATATCCACGAGCCTGTACTTGCCTGCGATGGGTACGGCAGGCTTGCTTCTGTCTGCGGTAAGAGGATATAATCTTGTACCTGCTCCTCCCCCTAATATTACTGCTATAAGTGACTTACTGATCATCAAGGCATAAAGCTATAGTATTTTTTAATAGAAAAATCGAGCCACATTTATACCAAAAACCCATGCTAATCAATGAGGTATAAGAACATTTCATACATGGCATATTCTTTGAATATAAACACCAACATTAAGTTAACCTAAATAAAATAAGTATGAAACAATTAATTATTGCTGTGGCTCTGCTATTCGCAGTGGGCAGTACCATGGAAGCGAGTGCTCAAAAAACCCGATATTATTTTTATCCTGAAACAAATGTTTATTACAACACTGTAACAGGAGATTATTGGTATTACGATGAGCCAACAACAACATGGATGACAGTAAGAGCATTACCAACTACTATTACTGTAAACGATAATGATCGTTATGTATTAATGTATGATGGGAAAGAGGTGTATAAGATGAATGCAGATCACAAGAAAAAGTACAAAGTGAAAAAGAATGGAGAGATCAAAGAGAAGTAAATAATAGCAAAAAAAGAAAAAAAGCGGAGCCTTCTGGTTCCGCTTTTTTAGTTAACAGACCTTTCTTCTAACCATTTATTTCTACCCCACCCTGCAATAACATGCTTATCAGAATGATATGAGGACCTTACCAGTGGACCACTTTCTACATAATCAAAACCCATTTGGTATCCTATCTCCCTGAATTCTGCAAACTCATCAGGATGGACAAAGCGCTCAACTTTTAAATGCTTTGCAGTAGGCTGTAAGTACTGACCAATAGTGACGACATCAACATTGCTTGCCTTCAAGTCCTGTAATGTCTGGACAACTTCCTCTTTAGTTTCACCTAAGCCGAGCATAATACCACTCTTAGTACGCATTCCGCCTTCTTTAAGAATACGAAGTGTTTGCATACTTCTCCAATATTTTGCCTGGATCCTTACCATTTTGGTAAGCCTTTCAACTGTTTCAATATTGTGACTAACCACTTCCGGAGCCGCATCAATAACACGCCGGATATTATGTCTTTCACCCTTAAAGTCAGGTATTAAGGTTTCGAGCGTGGTTGCAGGATTTAAAGCCTTAATGGCTTTTATAGTATTATACCATATTATTGAACCCCCGTCCTCTATTTCATCTCTATCAACTGATGTAACAACCGCGTGCTTTACCTTCATCAGGTGAATTGCCTCGGCCACTCTTTGTGGCTCATCCCAATCAACAGGTAACGGCTTTCCGGTTGCAACAGCACAAAAACCGCAACTGCGGGTACAAATATTTCCGAGAATCATGAAAGTAGCAGTTCCCTCACCCCAGCACTCTCCCATATTAGGACAGTTACCGCTTTCACATATAGTATGTAGTTTATGAGTGTCAACCAGCCCACGAACATGCTTATACTCCTCTCCAATAGGCAGCTTAACCCTAAGCCAATGAGGCTTTTTAGGCTTTTGATCTACAATCGAAAGTTCTTGCATCTGGGCGCAAAGATAAAGTAAATTGGATGGTTATAAGAAAGGCGACAGGAGGCTATTTATCTTCTTTTACCAAACATTATTGCCACATATCCTGTAACAAAGAACTGTTTAGCAGGAGAATGAGCCATAATATGGATGTCAGATGTATAAAACTCAGCTGTTGCACCGATCTCAAGAGCTGAAACCAGTTCATTATATGCACCATAATCAAAGCGAAATGCACCTTTTGCATACAAACCCGGGATAATGGTCATTTCGCTCCAACCTTTAGAAAAGTTATTTGCACCTATAATATGATCCCCCTGCAAGAATAAAGTGCTATCGGGCGAGTCGTATTTTACATAGTTTCCATCGTCAAGCTGCACATAATATGGGCGGCTAAATCCTAACAAAAGCCCGCCGCCATAGTTTGCAAATATGCTAACACCATTCTTGTTTGATTTATTTCCAATTACCCTTTGCTGCTGAGCACCTAATTTCAAAGGATAAATAAAATTCTCTTTACCGTAAACGAAAGAAGAGACTGGGTCAAAGGGATTGTAAACTTTTATCTCTTTATTGCTTTTCAGCTCAGTGATCTCTAATTGATAGAGCATACCTTTTTTAACTGAAGAAGCCCTTCCCAGTTCGAAGAATATCCCATAACCGCTATTTGTAAGCTTACCACCAACTACAAAGTGCTTCCTATAAGCAATTACACCTTCCTCTTCCTGGCTAATAAGAAGCTCTGTCTTTCTTTTCTTTTCTGCTTTTTTATCTTTCTTACTTTCCTGAGAAAACGAAGCCATTGAAATACCAAGCGCTACAACTACCAAAAACAATTTCTGCATGTGATGATGAATTACTCTGTAAATTTATAAAAAATAATACAATGACAGCTTCATTAGTTTACGAGGGAAATTTAAGATGTGAGGCAACGCATTTGCAGAGTGGAACTATAATAGAAACAGATGCTCCTACAGATAACAGGGGAAAAGGGGAAAGATTCTCCCCTACTGACACTATCTGCGTAGGCCTTGCCACTTGTGTGATGACCACTATGGCTTTAAAGGCAACCGATATGAATATTGAACTAAAAGGAACCCAAATCGAGCTTACGAAGCACATGAAAAGCGACCCACGGCGGATCGCTCAAATAGATGTAACCTTAAAATTCCCTGAGTCATTAAAGCTTGATGAGAAAGATAAGATAATCCTACAGAGAATAGGTGATAACTGTCCTGTCGCCAAAAGCCTGTCACCTGATGTAAAACAGAATATTCAGTACTTGTGGTAAAACAAAAAACATTCAGAACATAGCCACAAAGAGCACATAAGGCATTCTTAGCTTTTAATTATACTATTTCCTACAGCGCAATCGAGGCATCTTTTATAGTTACAGTATTCATTTTTAAGCTGGATATAAGACTGGGAATCAAAGGATGACCTGCTTGGCTGTCCAATAGATTCAAAGCCTTTGGTGATCACATTGCTTTCTGCTTCAATCTCTTCAAGCCATTTAATAGCTTTATCCTTATATCTATCTTCATTGTGATATAAGCCATAAGAGAATATTAAGGGGATAATGGTATTGATAAGAATATTATTAATCATGTGCTTGCCGAGATTCTTCTTCTTAAACTCTGCTTCCTGCTCAAAAACATAGTGATAATGCCAATAATCATTTGCAGTTAGATTAAGCAGCTTCCTGACATTATTAATACTATCCTCTTCTATTATTTTAGAAAAAAGATGCAGACTCTGATGAATGAGCATCGCGAGCTGAGCCAACCTGAGAGTTGGAAAGTTGGCCGGTCTCATTCTATGAAATGATAGCTGCAGTCCAGGTTTCTTTAAACCATATTTCTTCTGAAGGAAAGAGTATTCTTTTTGCAGAAGCTGCGGATATTGTTCTTTAAATTCTCCACTTAATAACCCTGCCTGGCCAAACAGCAAGGCTTCTATTTGTATGATCTGGCTTTTATGCTTAGCAAGTATATTGATCTTTAAAGACTTCGCTATGCTCTCAAAAGAGTCGCTATTCAGCTTAACTCCAAAATTCCTTGCTATAGCCCACCAGAATGTTTCCTCCCAATGACTCTTATTTTCATCAAGATAGTCGAATATCTTAGCTGACTTGGCTTGTAGTCTTTCTATTAATAATCTATGCTTCCAACCCAGCATTGTAATATCCTTAATGGCGCTGATCTGATTCTGACAGGGAATAAAGCCTGTTGAAGACATCAGCCCTTCATATTTATTCAGCAATAGCTTAGAAACACGGGGCTGTAATTCAAGAGTCTGAAGAATTGTCTTGTTTTTATCTGTGATCTCTTTATCATGATTCCAAACGACATGTAAAACAATATTCTTATAGTTGTCATCTGCGGTATGATTATGAAGATTCCAATCAGATGAGTTTATATGAAGCTCTACATTGCCAGCCCAGATAGTATTGTTGATCTTTATTCGTGCTTCTTTAAAATCAGGGCCCTGATCTTTATTTAGCTGACCTGGGTGAATGACCTGAACAGGTTCGCCGGAAATGGTAGACAGTCCTTCTTTGTTATAATACTGAAACTGCCATATAAAATGGAGCAGGTTTTCTTTCATGAAAACTAAGATATTATAATTCTTTTAAAATTTTGATAACCCGGCTGACCGGCAGTCCCATAACATTATAGAAGTCGCCATTAATTGACTTGATACCGACCACTCCTATCCATTCCTGGATAGCATAGGCCCCTGCCTTGTCATAGGGTTTATATTTATCAACATAGAATTCAGTCTCTTTTTTTGTAAGAGGATGGAATTCAACCTCAGTGGTATCAGAGAAGAATGTTTCTTTGCCATTGTATAAGATACATACTCCTGTAATAACTCTGTGAATCCGACCCGATAACCTTGTGAGAAAGTCTATAGCTTCTTCCCTATTTGCAGGCTTGCCTATGAGATGATTATCAAGAACCACAATAGTATCAGCGGAAAGTATAGGAATTTTCTCTTTTATATTATCTTTTACCGCAAGAGCTTTATTATGGGCAATATGAATGGCAGCTTCCTCCACTGTCATTTCCTCATGGAAAG
>Ga0163162_10002335_pt1 | contig 17807 bp, 15 predicted proteins | sample S55metaG_FD_115310 | JGI IMG/M metagenome (GOLD analysis project Ga0163162, IMG submission 115310) | Switchgrass rhizosphere microbial communities from Kellogg Biological Station, Michigan, USA - S5-5 metaG | ecosystem: Host-associated > Plants > Roots > Rhizosphere > Soil | place: USA...
AAAGTGGGCCGACTTGGTCCGCCACCGAAGTCTCAGTGTCGGCCGCGGCCGCCGCTTGGCGCTGGCTGACGGGGATATCGACGGCCTGGGTCGAATCGGGCATTTCTAACACTAGTGTAACGGACGGTGTCAAATGAAAGCGCCGCTCCCGACGTGCAGGAACGGCGCCAAAACATTGTCCAGCCGGCGGTTTGCGGCTAGTGGATTGCCTATTTCAGTTTCGAGAAATCGGTGGGATCCATGTAGGTGGAATCCACCTTCTCGACGATCTTGCCATCCATCTCCGAGGCCTTCGATACCTTCTGCCACTCGGGATCGGTGCGGAAGGCGTCCCAGTTCTTGGCGGCGGCTTCACGGCTGGGGTGGGCCAAGACATAGATCAACTCGTTGTCCTTGATCGGCGCGTCTTGGGGCGTCCAGTAAGCCACGCTCTTCATATCATGCCGGTTGAAGATGGTGACGGTGTGGTCCCGGAAGCGCGACAGCAGCGCCGGCAGCCGGCCGGGAAGCGTGTGATAAACGCGCAGTTCGTAAACTTGGTTGCTTTGGGCTTCGACCTTCGGTAGCGCGATGAAGCGAGCGGTGAGCCAGGAACCTGCCGCGAACGACAGGGCGGCGAATGCGAAAACACGGAACCAGGTGAGTTTCATAGTTCCTGATTGTAACAAGTCGGCCGCGTCGTTGCAGCCGTTCGGGGCGTGATGAGAATGCCGTCCGGTCAGACTTTTTGAACCCGCCGCAGCATGTATTGATCCGGTTTCAACGACCCGTCGCGCAGCTTTTTCCAATCGTCCTGCACGTGGATCAGGCGGCCGCTGATGTGATTCGACTGTTCGGAACCCAGGAACAATGCCAGCTCGATTTGTTTCTCGGCCGTGGTGCCGCCGGTGAGGCGGACCTGCTGGGCTTCTTCCAGTTCGCGCCAGCCGGCGCGCTCTCCGGCCGTGAGAATCTGATCCGTCATGTGCGTGTAGCTGATCCCCGGCGCCATGCAGTTGATCTGCACGTTGTGGTCGCGCACTTCCTCGGCCACGCTCTCGACAAAACTGACCACGGCGGCCTTGGTGGCGGCATAAAGCGCCAGGTTGGGCCGGGCCTGCGAGCCGGCGCCACTGGTGAGCACGATGATTTTGCCGCTGCGCCGTTGGATCATCCCTGGCAGCACCGCGCGGCACACGTTCATGACACCCACCAGATTGGTGTCGATCGTCTCACCCCACATCTTCGGATTGGTATCGACAAAAGGTCCGATGGGACCCTGGATCGCAGCAGCGCAAACTAATACCTGCACCGGGCTGCCGAATTGAACCCGCATCCGTTCGACCGCGGCCGACACTTGTTCGTAGTCCGACACATCCGCGCGGATACGCAAGGCGTTGCCTCCGGCGTGTTCGATTTCGAGCTGGCAGAGGTCGAGTTCCGGCTTGCTGCGCGCCAGCAAACCCACGCGAGCGCCGTTGGTGGCGAACCCCATTGCCAAACGTTTGCCGATGCCGCGCCCAGCCCCGGTCACCAGCACTGGGACAGTTTTGAAAGAGTGCACAACATCACGGTAGTACAAATCCGCGCGGAAGGGCAGTGGATGCGCGGGGATAGCTGTCTGGGGGGGTGGTCTAACTTAGAGCGTCGCGAATTCTGGAAGCAGAAGACGCGCGTGCGCCTCGATGAGAACCGTTTCGCCGTTCTCGAGCAAATAGCGCCCGCTGATCCGCGAGGCTACCTGCCCGGCGCGCGACTTCGCCAACTCGTCGGAGCCCAGGAAGAGTACCGCAAATTCTTTGTGTCCCCAGCGGCCCACCCGGTCACGATGGCGGAACTGCGTCGAGAGTTTGGAGGCCGCCATGCGTAAGACCTCGTCGCTCATCGGTCCATCCAGTTGGAACAGCAACAGCGAAAATGTCGCGCCGTGCATGGTGTGGGCTTCAATCTGGCGTTCCAGCTCCTGGCGGTTGATCACGCCGGTCGCGGCATCGGTGCTGGCCGCGCCCGCCAGACGCTGGTCAAGCTCCGTCATCTGTTCACGCATCTTCGCCGCCATGGTGCCCGCTTCCTGGCTCATATTCTCAACCAGGCCCCGCAGTGCCGCGGCTTGCAGCGCCAGCACTTCAGAATAAGTCTTGGCATCCGATGGATAGGTGGCTTTCTCCATTTGCTCCGCGAATTTCCGCAGACGGTTGTTATAGAAATCCTGGCGCAGGGTCAGATTCTCAACGATGTCGCTCAGAGCCAGGACTCCGCGCTCCAACTCCAAACTGCGTTTGATACGGACTTGCTTGGCGACGGTCGCATAGTCCTTCAGATCGTCTTGCAGGGATTGAGCGCTATCGGCGATCGCCTCCCGGGTAGCGTCAAAAGACACTCGCGAGAGCAAGCTGTGAATGCGCTTGCGGTAGGGGCTGCCGACCTCCGGGAAACTCTGTTCGAGACAATCCGCGGTAACGGCCATGGTGGACAGGTAGGCAGCAACGGCGTTTGAGAGTTCACCTAGGAGGTCACGTTCAATCGCGGGACTCATAATACCCAATTCTGTCTCCTAGAGTATTACGAGGGAATCAGGCGAATACTTTAGTGCTATATCCAAAAAGACTAGGGGTTAAGCTTCGGGCTGAATCTCGTAAGTGGTTACAATTTGGGCAGTTGGGCGCACGGTCGCCACGGCGCTACAGTACTTATCCGTGGAAAGGGCTATCGCACGCTCCACCGCTTCCGCCGATACATTATGGCCGCGGATGATGTGCTTGAGTTCGAAGCGTTCGAAAGCGCGCGGGTGTTCCTCGCGCCGCGTGGTCCGAATCTCGACATGGTACGAGGTCACCTGTTCGCGCTTCTTTTGGAGGATGGAAATGACGTCGGCGGCGGTACAGCTTCCCAAACCGGTGATGAATAGTTCCAGCGGCCCGGGCGCCGCTCGGCGGCCTCCCTTCACATCGACGGCGATGGCGTGGCCGCTGGGCGTGGTGGCGATGAAGAATTCGTCACCGGCGTACTGGATGATGGTCGTGGGCGCGGGATTCATTCTTTCACCAATAGCACACGTTACACTGTAAACTTGCGATGGCCGAAACCCTGACGCTTGCAGACATTCAGAATGCCCGCCAGCGCATCGCGCCTTGCGTCCGCCGCACTCCGCTCACTGCGAGCGCGTTCTTGAGCGAGCGTCTCAAGACCAACGTTTACGTGAAGCTGGAGTTATTTCAGAAGACTGGCTCGTTCAAGGTACGTGGCGCTTTCAACAAGGCTCTTGGACTGAGCGCCGAGGAGCGGGGGCAAGGGCTGGTGGCGGTGAGCGGAGGGAACCACGCGCAGGCAGTGGCCTACGCTGCTCGGACTCTGGGCTTGAAATCCGTCATCCTGATGCCCGAATCGACGCCGGCAAACTATCTCGGCGCCACGCGGGGCTACGGCGCGGAGATTCATTTCGCCGCCAACGTCGGCGCGGCTTTCGCCGAGGTGGCCGAATATGAACGCCAGGGCTGGGCTTATATTCATCCGTTCGACGACCCGATTGTGATCGCGGGGCAGGGCACCATTGGCCTCGAAATTCTGGATGACGTGCCCCAGGTCACCGACATCATTGTGAGCGTGGGCGGCGGTGGATTGATCGGCGGCATCGCCACGGCGGTCCGTTCGCTCAAGCCGACGGTGCGCGTGTGGGGCGTGGAAACGGAGGGCGCGGATTGCATGTCGAAGTCGCTCGCCGCGGGCAAGATCGTTACGCTCGAAGCGATCACATCCATCGCGCGTACGCTGGGCGCGCCGGCGCCTTCCGAAATGACGTTGGCGATGGCGCAGACCTTGCTCGAAAGCGTCACGGTTGTGTCCGACGCCGAAGCGCTAGCGGCGCTGCGCTTCCTGCTGGAGCGTTTGAAGGTGCTAACCGAACCTGCCGCCTCCTGCACGCTGGCGGCGGCCGATCGCCTGAAGGATCAATTCTCCAAGGAACGCCACGTGGTGCTGCTGTTGTGCGGCGGCAACATGCCGTTCGAGGATCTAGCCCGGCTGCCGGGTGCCTAGGCCCAATAGCACGCATCCGGCGAGGATCAGCGCGAGGCCCAGAAACTTGCCGCGCGTGAAGGGCTCCTTGAAAAACACTCGGGACCACACCATGGTCCAGACATAACCGGTCGAGACCATCGGGAACAGGATGCTCAGCTCACCGTTCTTCAATCCGATGATGAAGAAGACCGAGGACACCAGGTAGCCCGCGATGCCTGCCGCGAGCGGCCAGTTCGTAAGCACCGATAGCAGGTTTCTTTGTAGCCGTTTGGAGCCGGCCTTCAGTCCCAGGGCGCTAAAACTGCCGATAAACGACCCGAACGTCACCAGCGCTATGGAGGAAAGCGGTGTGGTCATTTGTGGGCTCCGCTTCCCAGCACGGCAACGCCGGCCATGATGGCGCAGATGCCGGTGACTTTGTAGACATTCATCACCTCGCCGAAGACCAACACCGAGAGCACCGCAACCCACACATAGCTGAGCGAGATCAGCGGATACAGCACCGAGAGTTCTCCATGACGAAGCGCGATCACCATGAGTCCGGCGCCGATTCCGTAGAGCGCCAGGCCGCCAAGCAACGGAAAGTTGGTCAAGAGCCCGGTAAAGGAGGGATTTAGTTTGAGTTGAATGGTTCCAAACTTCAGCAACACTTGGGCGGCCGCGGAGAATACCGTGAACGCGACAATCATCAGCAGCGAACGGCGCTTTTGCCCAGTGGTGGAAGCAGTCACGGAAACTTCATTCAGAATAACGGAATCCGGCGGCGGAGGAGTAGTGATTGGGGGCACGGTAGTAGTTGAAGCGGTCTCCCGTTAGATCGGCTAGAGCGGCGAAGTTCTTTACTCGCCGCTCTGTTGCAGCAGCTTGGCGACCAGCGCGGTCCAGCCGGTCTGATGGCTGGCGCCCAGGCCCGCGCCGTTGTCGCCATGGAAATATTCATAGAACAGGGGATAGTCGCGAAAGTGCGGATCGGTCTGAAACTTCTCGTTTCCACCGAACACCGGGCGCCGGCCTTGATCGTCGCGCAGAAACAGGCGCGAGAGACGGCGCGAGAGCTGGGCCGCCACTTCTCCCAAGTGCATCTGCACGCCCGAGCCGGTGGGAAATTCGACGGTAAATTCGTCGCCGAAATAAAAATGAAAACGCTGCAGCGATTCGATCAGCAGATAATTGATGGGGAACCACACTGGGCCGCGCCAGTTGGAATTGCCTCCGAACAGACCGGTTTGCGACTCCGCCGGTTCGTAGGCGACGCGATACGAGTGCCCGTCAACTTGAAGCTGGTACGGATGGTCCTGGTGAAATTTGGATGCCGAACGGATGCCGTGGGGCGAAAGGAACTCGGCCTCACTCAGCAGCTTTTCGAGTATGGAGCGGAGGCGCCCCCCGCCGACCAGGCTCAACAGATGGCGCTCCTCGACTCCATGGCGCATGAGAGGCGCCAGGTTCTGACACAGATCGGGCCGGTTCGCGATGAACCAGTTCATGCGCTTTTCGAAGCCCGGCAGGGATTCGATGAGACAGGATTCCATGGTGTCCACCGCAAATAGCGGAATGATGCCGACGGCGGAGCGCACGCGCATGGGGATCGATTGCCCATCCGGCAGACTCAGGCGGTCGTAGAAGAATTCGTCTTCTTCGTCCCACAATCCTTCGCCGCCAATACCGTTGATGGCGTGCGCGATATACAGAAAATGCTCGAAGAACTTGTTGGCGATGTCTTCATAGAGGATATTGACCTTCGAAGCCAGCTCCAACGCAATGCGCAGCATATTCAGGCAATACATCGCCATCCAGCTGGTGCCATCGGATTGCTCGATGATGCCGCCGCCCGGCAGCGGTTTGGAGCGGTCAAATACGCCGATGTTATCCAGCCCCAGAAAGCCGCCCTCAAAAATGTTGTTGCCTTCGGAGTCTTTGCGGTTCACCCACCAGGTGAAATTCATCAGCAGCTTGTGGAAGACGGTTTCGAGGAATTCGTAATCCGGGCGGCCGGTGAGTTTCTTGTCGATGGTAAACACGCACCAGCAGGCCCAGGCGTGGACCGGCGGGTTCACATCGCCGAAGGCCCATTCGTAAGCCGGAATCTGCCCGTTAGGGTGCATGTACCATTCGCGTAGAAACAGCTTGAGCTGCGCCTTGGCGTTGTCGGGGTCAACCAGCGCCAGCGGGATCATGTGGAACGCCAAGTCCCAGGCCGCGTACCACGGGTATTCCCAGGTATCCGGCATCGCGATGACATCCTCGTTATAGATGTGCACCCAGGAGGAATCGCGTCCGTTGCGGCGCGAGGCCGGGGGCTTGGGCTGGCCGGGATCGCCCTTGAGCCAGTCGGCGACGACGAAGTGGTAATACTGTTTCGACCACAAGAGTCCCGCGAGAGCTTGGCGCTGCACGCGCTTGCCGTCGGCCGAGAGCGTGTCGGGCGCGAAGGAATAGAACTCATCGGCCTCCGCGATACGCCTGGCGAAGACGCCGTCGATGTCGTGAACCAGACGTGACGCTTCGGTGCGCAGCGTGAGCCGCAGGCGGATGGTCTCAGTTTGTCCGGGCGCCAGATCCCAGTGATACCACGCGCATGCCTTGGTGCCGCGTTCCAATGGATTCACGGTGTCTTCCTCACCACGAATCACGCGCCGATGAAACGCGTCTTTCCCGAAGCCGGGTACGCCCGGCGTGCCATCCCAATTCCATAGTGCCTTGGTGTCGGTCTCGTTTTCGGTGAAAAGTAGCTGCGGGAAACCATCCATGCTCAATTGATACGCACCCAGCTCCGGCTCCAGGATTTCGATGCTGGTAGGCGCCGTGGAAGAGGGCGAACGAAACAGCACGGGCTTCTCAACGATCTTTCCCCAGGCCCACTGATTGCGGAACCACAGGGTGGGCAGGACATGCAACGGTGCTGTCTCCGGCCCGCGGTTGGTTACCGAGATGCGGATCAGAATGTCGTTCACGTCGGCCTTGGCGTATTCGACGAACACGTCAAAATAGCGGTCCTGATCGAAGACGCCGGTGTCGATCAGCTCAAACTCGGGATCGGTGTGTCCACGGCGCTGGTTTTCCTCGACCAGGCGCGCGTAGGGAAACTCAGCCTGCGGATATTTGTACAGGCACTTCATGTAGCTGTGAGTGGGAGTGGAATCCAGGTAGTAATAACACTCCTTCACGTCTTCACCGTGGTTGCCCTGGTCGCCGCTCAAGCCGAACAGGCGTTCTTTCAGAATGGGATCGCGCCCGTTCCACAGCGCCAGCGCGAAGCACAGACGCTGGTGGTTATCGCAAATGCCGGCGAGGCCGTCTTCGCCCCAGCGGTAGGCGCGCAGATGCGAGTGCTCGAACGGGAAATAGTCCCAAGGGCGGCCGTCGGGGCTGTAATCTTCGCGGACCGTGCCCCAGGAGCGCTCGGAAAGGTAGGGCCCCCAGCGTCTCCAATACTGCTCGCGCCGTGCGGCGGCGATCAAACGAAGCTGCTCCGCGTTCATAGGTTGATTTTAACTGGAGGGCCGAAAGCCATCAGATGCGAAACGCTCCGCGCACCAACTGGAGCTGCGGCGGGCGGGAGAGAATAACGGTGACGACATCGCAGCGGACGCGCTCCCAAGGCGTATCGGTCTTGCGAGCGTAGGCACGGGCGACTCGGCGGAGGTGGGCTCGCTTGTCATCGCCGATGGCTCGCTCGGGCGGGCCGAATTCATCGCTGTGCCGCGCCTTCACTTCGACGATGACTAAGGTGTCACCCTCCCAGGCGATGAGATCGGCTTCGCCATCGGCTGTAGGCAGACGGTAGTTACGGGCGACGATGATGTAGCCGGAGCGGCGCAGAAAACGGTGCGCCAAGTCTTCACCGCGGCGGCCCAGAGCCAAGTTCGGAGCCCAGCGCCGCCGCCGGGCGAGGTGGCGGAGCCAGTCGGAGAAGACGCCCAGCATCGTAGAACTAGTGGCGGACGGAGACCGAAAGTCTCGTGTGGAAATTTCTCCTCTGTGAAGCATCGTAGGGTACGATAGGCGGTAGATGATTCGCGAAAAGCGTGCGCCGGCTAAGGTGATTCGCGAGGCGCAGGCTGCAGACGCTCGGGGCAAGAATCGGCCAACGATACCGGGCCTCGGCGAATCGGTTTACCCTTCAATTGTTGCAAAACTGTAAGCAATAGGGACCATGTTTAGATTCTTGCCGATGATACTCGTCTTCATTGGGAGTGTGAGCTGCAAGAGTGTCAAATCCGAGGACGTTACAGGAACGTGGGTGATCAACAATGTGTCGGAACAGGTTTTGCCGACTGAGTTGCGGAAGGCGCCAGCGAAAATAGTTTTAGACGCAAATGGAACCTTCGTTGCTTCTGACATGCCCGGCCTATTCTATTTCCCCGGGCGTCGTACTGCTCAATTGGAAAATGGCAGTGGCGTTTGGAAATTGCTTTCACGTGAAGGCAAGCAACAGGTGCAGCTCGACTTTCAGGCGATCGCAGGATGGAAAGGCGCTCTCCCCTACGGAACACAGCTCGATGTTTCAACAGGGTCGGCGATAGCAAGCCTGTACTATTTCGTAGGTGATGCGGACGAGGGACGAAGAATCGAGTTTGAGAAGAAGTAAGCTAGGAGACTGGTTCGCTACCGATTAACGGCTACTGCCATTCTACAAACAAGGCCATCGAGTGGAACTCAAATCGGATCGCACTTCGGTCGCGCGCGGATAGCCGTGGCGATTTAACCGCCGACCACCAGGTATTCGACTTTATTGGAGTTCAACAACTTCAAAAACTCTTTGAAGTCGGGTGGTAGCTGGATCGTAGCCATAGATGATCTGCCGCATCAGCTCGAGTGCTTGCATGCGTTCTTGAGTAGATTTCGCACGCCACTATCGCTGTTCGCTTCCGCGTTCGTCAAGGGATGCAATCTCAAGAGCCGAGCGATCTATCCGGGCTGTTTCAACAGCGTTCACTTCTTTATTCTATCCCTTTATCGGTTACTTCACCGCTTTCAGACGCCACTCGATCACTTTGCCGCGCACTACGTAGCACAGGTAGTATTCCCAGAAGCGGCGGAAGCGCGGCCAGGCGTTGACCGCCAGTTCGAAGCCCAAGTAGCGCCACAGAGCCAGCAGCTTGACGTGGACCGAAAGCTCTTCGAAGCGCGCGCCGGAGTAGTAGGAGTAGCCGCCGTGCTTCTCGCCAAAATAGCGCAGCGAGAAACTGTTCAGGTGCCAGCGGTGGGTGGGATCGCAAAAGGAACTGAAGTCGGTGTAATGCGGCGTGACGATGAGCGCTACGCCGCCGGGGCGCAGCAGGCGATGGAATTCCTCCATGGTCTTGATTACGTCGGAGACGTGCTCGATCACATGGATGGCTTGCAGTTTATCGAAGGTCGCGTCGCGGAAGGGGTAGGGGAAACGGTCGAGGTCGCAGAGGACGTCGGCGCGGGTGGCGGCGTTGCGGTCGATGCCAATGGCTCCCGGAAGTTTGTTGATGCCGCAGCCGACGTCGAGTATGCGCACAGAATGTGATTGTAACGTTTAGGAAGCGGCTTCGCGAAGACAGTCGGCGATGATGTCGACGGCGCAATCGGCCTGTTCGCGGGTGAGAACTAGCGGGGGCGATATCCGGATTGTATTGGGGCCGGCGCCCAGCACCAGCAAGCCGCGCGCGAAACACATCTGGACGATGTGATCGCGCAGCTCTTGTGCGCGCTCTTTAGTCGACTGATCCTTCACCATTTCGATGCCGATCATCAGGCCCAGGCCGCGCACGTCGCCGACGTTGGGGAAGCGCTGCGGAAATTCATTCAGCCGCGCTTTCATGTGTGCGCCGACGGTGGCGGCGTTGTCGATCAGTCCCTGTTCCAACAGTTCGATGGTGGCGAGCGACGCTTCGACGGCCACCGGGTTCCCGCCAAAAGTGGAGGCGTGGGAGCCGGGCGGCCAATCCATGATGTCGGCCCGAGCGATGGCGGCGCCGAGCGGGAGTCCGCTGGCGATGCCCTTCGCGAGAGCGACGATGTCCGGAGCAACATCAAAGTGCTCCGATGCGAACATTTTGCCGGTGCGCCCCATCCCGCACTGGACTTCGTCGAAGATCAGCAGGATCCCATAGCGGTCCGCGATGCGGCGTAATTCGGTCAGGAACTTCTTGGGCGGGACGAGGTAGCCGCCTTCGCCCTGGACTGGTTCCACTACAATGGCGGCGACCTCTTCGGGTGGAAGCACGGTGCGGAAAAGTGGGTCCTCGATGGCTTGCGCGCACTCGACGGCGCAGGAGTCGACGGTCTTGCCGTAGGGACAACGGTAACAATCGGCGTAGGGAACGTGATGGACGCCGGGCATGACGGGGAAAAAGTTCTTGCGCTGGCCGCTGCGGCTGCCGGTGAGCGCCAGCGAACCCATGGTGCGGCCGTGGAATGCGCCATAGAATGCGACAAACTGCTTGCGTCCTGTGTGATAGCGAGCCAGCTTGATGGAGGCCTCGATGGCCTCGGTGCCAGAGTTGCCGAAGTAGACTTTGCGCGGCACCCCGCCGGGTGTCAGGGATGCCAGCTTCTCGGCCAAATCCACCATGTTCTGGTAGTAGAAGTCGGTACCCGACATGTGGATCAGGCGGGCGGCCTGGCGCTGGATGGCTTCAACCACCTTTGGATGGCAATGTCCGGTGGCGACCACGGCGATGCCGGCGCTGCAGTCCAGAAAGCGATTTCCGTCGACGTCTTCGACGATCGCTCCTTCGCCCCGAGAGACCACCAGCGGGTAGGAACGGGTGTAGGAAGGGGAGATGAACTGGGCATCCCGCTCGATGATCGCCTTGGCTTTCGGGCCGGGGACCGGGGTCACGAGGTTTGGCAGTCCACTTGCCATGGCTAAATGCATGATATCACTGAATTGGAAGATCGAACCGGCAATCAGTTGATAGTAAGACACTAAGATTATTGCATCCTATAGCACTCATGTGTTATCTTATGCTTAACGGCAGGCGTATATGGACTTCAACCGATTCACTGAAAAACTGCAAGAGGGCTTCCGGTCGGCGCAAAGTATTGCTTCGGCTAGGGGGCAGCAACAGATTGACGTAGAGCATCTTCTGCTGGCGCTGGTCGACCAGGAGGGGGGCTTGGCCCAGTCTCTGCTCACCAAAGCAGACGTACCTCCGGCGATGGTGCGGCAGAAGCTGGTGGAGGCCTTGGACAAGCTGCCGAAGGTCTCCGGGTCGGCGCCGGGTGTCGATCAGTTGTACCTGACCAAGCGGCTACAGAGCTTGCTGGACCGGGCGGAAGGCGAGGCCAAGCGCCTTAAAGACGACTATATTTCAGTGGAGCACGTTATTCTGGCGGCGTCCGGCGAGAAACTCTTCCGCGACTTGGGACTCACCGAGCAGCGGATCATGCAAACGCTGCAGACCATTCGTGGGGGGCAGCGTGTGACCACGCAGAATCCGGAGGCGACTTACGAGTCACTGGAAAAATACGGCAGCGATCTGACCAAGCTGGCGGCGCAAGGGAAACTCGACCCGGTGATTGGGCGGGATGAAGAGATCCGGCGTGTGGTGCAAGTCTTGTCGCGGCGGACGAAGAACAATCCGGTGCTGATTGGCGAGCCTGGTGTTGGGAAGACGGCCATTGTCGAGGGCTTGGCGCGGCGCATTGTGCGCGGTGACGTGCCGGAAGGTTTGAAGAACAAGCGAATCGTTTCGCTGGACATGGGCGCGCTAGTGGCAGGCGCGAAGTTCCGCGGCGAGTTTGAAGAGCGGCTAAAGGCCGTGCTGAAGGAAGTGCAGTCGGCCGAAGGCAACATCATTCTGTTCATCGACGAACTGCACACTGTCGTGGGGGCGGGGAAGGCCGAAGGGTCGATGGACGCGGGCAACCTGCTGAAGCCCATGCTCGCGCGCGGCGAACTGCACTGCATCGGGGCGACTACGCTCGACGAATACCGGAAGAATATCGAGAAAGATAAAGCGTTGGAACGACGCTTCCAGACGGTATTAGTGGATCAGCCGTCAGTCGAAGACACGATTTCGATCTTGCGCGGTTTGCGGGAGCGCTACGAACTGCATCACGGTGTACGGATCAAGGATTCGGCCATGGTGGCGGCGGCGGTGCTGAGTAACCGGTACATTGCGGACCGATTTTTACCCGACAAAGCTATCGATCTGATCGACGAAGCGGCGGCGAAGACGCGCACCGAGATCGACTCGATGCCGGCGGAACTGGACGAGACCACGCGGCGAATGATGCAGCTTGAGATCGAACGCGAGGCGCTGAAGAAGGAAACCGATAAGGCTTCCCGGGAACGGCTGGCAAAGCTGGAAAAGGAACTGGCCGATCTCAAAACCAGTTCAGCTAGCATGCGCGCACAATGGCAGGCGGATCAGGAAGCGCTCAAAAAGCAACGTGAAATCCGCGAGCAGATCGAGCAGACCAAGATTGATATCGAGCAGGCGGAGCGCGCCTACGACCTCAACAAAGCGGCCGAGTTGAAGTACGGCAAGCTGACGGGTCTCGAAAAGCAACTGGAATCCGGCAAGACTTCGACGGCGTTGCTGAAAGAAGAAGTTGACGAGGAAGACATCGCCCAGGTGGTGAGCCGCTGGACCGGCATTCCTTTGTCCAAACTGATGGAAGGCGAAGTCCAAAAATTGACGCATCTGCCGGAAGAGCTGCATCTGCGGATCATTGGACAGGACGAAGCCGTGGATGCGGTTTCAGACGCGGTGCTGCGAGCGCGCGGCGGATTGAAGGATCCCAAGCGGCCGGTCGGCAGCTTCCTGTTTCTGGGGCCGACCGGAGTAGGCAAGACTGAACTGGCGCGGGCGCTGGCGCAATTCTTGTTCGATGACGAGCGCGCGATGATCCGCATCGATATGTCGGAGTATCAGGAAAAACACACGGTTTCGCGGCTGGTGGGCGCGCCTCCGGGATACGTGGGCTACGACGAGGGCGGCCAGTTGACGGAAGCCGTGCGGCGGCGGCCCTACTCGGTGGTGTTGCTGGACGAGATCGAGAAGGCGCATCACGACGTGTTCCATGTGCTGCTGCAAGTGCTCGACGACGGTCGGTTGACGGATGGGCAGGGGCGCACGGTGGATTTCAAGAACACCATCGTGATCATGACTTCCAACGCGCCCAAGGAGCAACTGCGGAGCATTTTCAGGCCGGAATTCTTGAATCGCGTGGATGAGATCATCACTTTCCACAGCCTGACCGATGAGCAGCTCAAGAAGATCGTGCTGATTCAACTGGAAGGATTGCGGACGCGGTTGGCCGAGCGGCACATTGCCATCGAATTGTCGGATGCGGCTGTCGAGCATCTGGTGAAAGTCGGTTACGATCCAACCTTCGGAGCGCGGCCTCTGAAACGGGCCATCCAGAAGGAAGTGGAAACCCCGTTGGCACGGCGGTTGGTGGGCGGCGAGATCCGGGACGGCCAGAAAGTGCACGTGGATCTGGGCAAGGATCAGGAACTTACCTTCGGAATAGAATCGGCGGCGCACGCTGAAGCATCTTAAGTAAAGAAGAGGAGACCAAAATGAGCGAGTTCGAAAAGATTCGCATTCTACCGTTACTGCCGCTGAAGAATTCAGTGTTGTTCCCAGGGCTATTGATGCCGCTGTCGGTGGGACGCACCTCTTCTCTGGCCGCCGTCGAGGCAGCGGTTGCCACCGAGGACAAGGAAATCATTGTGGTGGCGCAACGCGACGCCTCCGCCGATACGCCCGCTACGGCGGATCTGTTCACCATCGGCACGCGCGCGGCGATCCGTAAGGTAGCCCGCCCGAAGGAGGACCATATCGACATCTTGGCGTTCGGGCTCGAACGGGTGGTGATCGTCAAGGTAAACGAGGAAGGCGGGCACTTTTCGGCGCGCTATCACCCGCTGCCGGCTCCCGACGACTCCAGCCGCGAGACGGAAGCTCTCACGCTGTCGATCGTTGAAATGGGCAGCAAGTTCATGGGCTTGATTCAATCGCCGCAGGCTTCCCCGCAGGAGCTGGCGCGATTGTTTACGTTCCAGGAAGATCCGCTGCGGCTGGCTTATACCGTGGCGTCGCTGATGAACCTGGAGGCCGTGCGGGAACAGGCTTTGCTCGAAGCCACCACGCGCGTCGAAGCGCTGCGGCTGGTGCACGGCTGGCTGTCGCACGAAGTCGAGGTGATGGAGCTGCGCAATAAGATCACCGAGGATGCGCGGGGCGAGATGTCACGCGAGCAGAAAGAGTACATCCTCCGGCAGCAGAAAAAAGCCATCGAACAGGAATTGGGTGAGAAGAACGGCGATCAGGCAGAGGTCGAGGAACTGCGCGAGAAACTCGCCAAGGCCGACCTTCCCGAAGATGTCCGCAAGGAAGCCGAGCGCGAGTTAGGACGGCTGGAGAAGCTGCCGCCATCGCAGCCCGAGCATAATGTGATCCGCACGTGGCTAGAGTATGTGATCGAGCTGCCGTGGAATAAGCGCAGCGATGACAGCCTGGATCTGGCCAAGGCGCGGCAGGTGCTGGACGAAGATCACTTCGGCATCACCAAGGTTAAGGAGCGCATTCTGGAGCACCTGGCAGTGCTGAAGTTGAATCCGGAAGCGAAGGCTCCCATCCTGTGCTTCGTCGGCGCTCCCGGCGTGGGCAAAACGTCGCTGGGGCAATCCATTGCGCGCGCGCTGGGACGTAAGTTCGAGCGTATGAGCCTGGGCGGCATGCATGACGAAGCCGAACTGCGCGGGCATCGCCGGACTTATATTGGCGCCCTTCCAGGACGCTTGCTGCAGGCCATGCGGCGCGCTGGGTTCGCCAACCCCGTGCTGATGCTGGACGAAGTCGACAAGCTGGGGCGCGACTTCCGCGGTGATCCCGCGGCGGCGTTGCTCGAAGTTCTCGATCCGGAGCAGAACAAGACGTTCCGCGACAACTATCTAGACCTGCCGTTCGATTTGTCGAAGGTGATGTTCGTCACTACGGCGAATACACTGGACACCATCCCGGCGCCGCTGCTGGATCGTATGGAGATCCTGCGGCTCTCGGGCTATAGCGAAGAAGAGAAGGCGCAGATTGCGCGGCGCTATCTGATCCCGCGCCAGCTCAAGCAAACCGGCTTGACCGAAGAGCGGGTGCAGATTACTGAACCGGCGCTGAAGAAGGTCATCTCCGCTTACACTCGCGAGGCGGGCGTGCGGCGGCTGGAACAGGCCATCGGACGACTGACGCGCAAGGTGGCGCTGAAGGTCGGCGAGGGTGAAGCGGGGCCGTTCGAGATCCGAGTGGAGGAGATCGAGGACTTGCTCGGTCCCGAGCCTTTCTCGCCCGAGCAAGCGCGGCGCGAATTTCCGGCAGGCGTGGCGACCGGGCTTGCGTGGACGGAATCCGGGGGCGATGTTCTGTACATTGAGGCGACCTTGCTGCCCGACGGCAAGGAACTGACCATCACCGGCCAGTTGGGCGAGGTGATGCAGGAGTCCGCCAAGACGGCTCGCAGTTATGTCTGGAGCCACGCGGCGGAGCTGGGGATCGACCCTGCGAAGTTCCTGAATTCGGGACTGCACATTCACGTTCCGGCGGGTGCGATTCCGAAGGATGGTCCGTCGGCGGGCGTCACGATGACGACGGCGCTGGCCTCGCTCTACTCGGGTAAGCCCGCGCGCAGCGACACGGCCATGACCGGCGAAGTTACACTGACCGGCTTGGTGCTGCCCATCGGCGGCGTTAAGGAAAAGGTGCTCGCGGCGAGGCGCGTGGGCATCAAGCGGGTGATTCTGCCGCGCGGCAATCAGAAGGATCTGCGGGATCTGCCGGATGAAGTCCGCAAGGAGATGGAGTTTATCTTCGCGGATCGCGTGGAAGACGTACTGCGGGCGGTGGTGCCGGGGCTGGTGATGGCTCCGGCGCTGGCGGCCTAAGGGTAGGACAGGTCCATGAGCTGTCGTCGCTAGAAACGACAGGCCATGGGCCTGTCCTACTGACTAATTGTTAAGATGGCGTCATGAAGACGCTACGTTTGCTTACCGCGCTGGTGGCGTGTACGGCGGGCTTATTCGCGGCCGAACCAACGGTCGCGGAGGCCAAGGCTTTCCTCGACAACGCCGAGAAAAAGCTATTCGATCTGAGCCTGGACGCGAACCAGGCCAGCTGGGTTCAATCCACCTACATTACCGATGACACCGAAGCCGTCGCGGCGCGCGCCAATGAGCGCAGCATCGCGGAGGCCGTCCGCCTGGCGAAGGGCGCGGTGCGTTTCGACAAGCTTACACTTCCCGCGGACATGCGGCGGAAGATGCAGCTGCTGAAGGTCGGGCTGGTGCTGGCGGCGCCCGCGAATCCGGCGGAAAGCGGTGAAGTCACGCGGCTGGGGGCCTCGCTCGAAGGAACCTACGGCAAGGGCAAATATTGTCCGGAGACTGCATCCGGCGCAGCCAAGCCGTGCATGGACATTGAAGCCATCACCCGCGTGATGGCGACCAGCAACGATCCGGCCGAGCTGCTCGATGCCTGGCGCGGCTGGCATCGCATCTCGCCACCGATGCGAAAGGATTTCACGCGCTTTGTGGAATTGTCCAATAAGGGCGCACGCGAGCTGGGATTCAAAGATACGGGGGCGATGTGGCGGTCGAAGTACGATATGGCTCCCGACGATTTCGCCCGAGAGGTGGACCGGCTTTGGGAACAGGTAAAGCCGTTGTATGTCTCGCTCCACAGCTACGTGCGCTGGAAGCTACGAGAGAAATATGGCGATGTGGTGCCGGCGAGCGGACCGATTCCGGCGCACCTGCTGGGCAATATCTGGGCCCAGGATTGGTCCAACGAATACAAGGTGCTGGCACCCGCCGCTGCGGATAAGGGTTACGATCTCACGGAGATCCTGAAGAAGCGCGATACTAAGCCGCTGGATATGGTGCACTACGGCGAGAACTTTTTCAAATCGCTGGGATTTGCGCCACTGCCGCCGACATTCTGGGAGCGCTCCATGTTCACCAAGCCGCGCGATCGCGACGTGGTGTGCCATGCCAGCGCCTGGGACCTGGACTCGCTGGAAGACCTGCGGATTAAGCTGTGTATCGACATCACGGAGGAAGATTTCACCACCATCCATCATGAGTTGGGGCATAACTTCTATCAGCGGGCCTACGATAAGCAGCCGTTCATTTTTCGCGACAGCGCAAACGACGGCTTTCATGAGGCCATCGGCGATACCATCGCGCTATCGGTGACGCCGGAGTATCTGGTGAAGATCGGGCTGCTGGATAAAGCGCCGGACACGTCGAAAGACATCGGACTGCTGCTCGCGCGGGCGCTGGAGAAGGTGGCGTTTCTGCCGTTCGGGCTCATGATCGATCAATGGCGCTGGAAGGTGTTTTCGGGTGAGATTCCGCCGGATCAATACAACCAAGGCTGGTGGGATTTGCGCCTGAAATACCAGGGCGTGGCTCCGCCGGTGGCGCGTAGTGAGAGCGATTTCGATCCGGGCGCAAAATACCACGTCGCCGCCGATGTTCCGTACACGCGTTACTTTCTTTCTTACATCATGCAGTTTCAATTTCACCGCGCGCTGGCGAAGGCGGCCGGCTGTCCGGCGGCGGGGAGCAGTACGCCGCTGCATCGGTGTTCGATTTATGACAACAAGGAAGCTGGGCGACGGTTGAACACCATGCTCGCGATGGGCCAGAGTAAGCCGTGGCAGGACGCTATGTTCGAGCTGACGGGACAGCGCAATCTCGACGCCACCGCGATTCTGGATTACTTCGCGCCGCTCAAGAAATGGCTCGACGAGCAGAATAAAGGCAGACCGGTCGGCTGGTGAGCGAAAATAGAAGCATCCAACATGACAGGTTCTGAAGTTCGCCAGAA
>Ga0163162_10002339_pt1 | contig 17795 bp, 19 predicted proteins | sample S55metaG_FD_115310 | JGI IMG/M metagenome (GOLD analysis project Ga0163162, IMG submission 115310) | Switchgrass rhizosphere microbial communities from Kellogg Biological Station, Michigan, USA - S5-5 metaG | ecosystem: Host-associated > Plants > Roots > Rhizosphere > Soil | place: USA...
ACGGCGTGACGGCAAGGCGCAGCCCGGTGTGTCGCTCGATCTTCCACAGGGCATAGCGGGTTGCCCCCTCGAACGTGAAAGCCGCCTTGACCAGGCGCACCGCATTGAGCGGTTTGCCCAACACGCGCCGCACGCGCCACGCGCGCTTCCAACGGCGGATCAGGACGGGGGGAACTTCGGGTCGGAGGATGTCGCCTTCACGGCTTGTTGCAATTGCCTGCGATGCCCAGGCCAGCGGGAGCATCGTGCGGAAGTGATCGGGATCTCCATCCAGGATCGCTGCGCTGCGCGTGGGCGGTTCGACCCGCAGTTCGGCGCGATACGTCTGGCGGAACAGCGCGCGCCACCAATCCTCGATCCGCCCTTGCTGCGGCCCCAGCGCAAGGGCAAATCGTGCGGCCGTCCGGATCGCTTGGGCCACCGCGCGTGCCACGGCATCGGCTGTGGAAGCATCGGCGGAGACCAGCAGCCGCGAGGGCTGGCTGAAGCGCGTCCAGACCGTGGTATCGATTCCGTCGCCCGATGCCGCGTTGTGAAATTGCGCGAGCGAGAGCACCGCCACTTTGGCGCGGACAGTCGCAGCGCCCAGATTCACTTCATGATAGCCGACATCGGGCCAGATCACGGCACCCAGCCCCCGCGAAGGGCGGTTGGTGATGACGTAGAAATCGACCAGCCCATCGAGATCGCCGCGCCGCAAGTTGGACCCGTAGAACAACACGGCATCGCCGCCCAGCCGCGCGCAGACCTGACGGGCGGCGGCATGGATTTCCGGGCGCACGGGTTGGGACAGCATGGCGGCAACGGCATCGACGAGCGTCATTCGGGCACCACGAACCGGATCGGGTTGCCGCGTGTGATGATCAGGCTGCCGCCGGGAAATTGCTCTCCATCCAGGATGAAACCACGATCGAGCGAGAGGTAGACCTTGTCGGCATCGCGGCGCAGATAGCCATCGGCTTCGAGCTGGGAAGATTCCTTGCCTTTGAGGACCGGCAGGACATTGCGGAAGAGGGCACGGGGCGGGGCCTTGATCGTCAGGAACTTGAGGCCATCGCGAACACGGCCAAACGGGCGCAGGCCCACCGGCAGGCGGCGCAGCGTGGAGCCGAGGATGAGATAGACCCGCTCGGCAAACACCTCCACGCCGTTGCGCGAGATGCGCGCCATGTCGCCCCGGCGCCAGCTGTTGTGCGGCCCACCAAACAGGCTCTTGAGAAGCGCCATAGCCACGGTCAACGCCACGGCGATGCCGTTGAACATGCCCTTGCGGTGCACGCGCTGCGCCAGGATCGTGGCGCGGCTGAACACGCCAAGGCCAAAGATGAAGCCCAACTGATCGGGCATCGCGCCGTTGTTCCAGTGCACATGGACCGGCGCACGATCAACCACGCGGTTGGCGGTATGGGCGCGAATGGCGTCCCCCAGGTTCCAGTGCGCGGGCAGTTGCAGATCGAGTGCCAAGGCGTTGGTCTTGCCCGAAGGGATCACGGCCACGCGGGGCAGGGCGCCATGGTAGACCATATGCGCCACGCTCAACACATCGCGAACGGTGCCGTCGCCGCCATCGATCACGATAAGGTCGACCCCGTCATTAGCGAACTGGGTCAGAACGCTCACGAGTTCGTTGCGAGAGGACGGCTCGCGCTTGTACACCACCGCTTCGGGCAACGCCGTGGGCCGCGATCCACCGTGGTTACGATGGCTTCGCGGATTGGCGATAACCCCTACGCGGGGGACTGCGCGGGCGGATTCCACCGGCGCAAAATCTTTGGCCCGGACGGTTGCGACCCCGCCATGCTGGTTGAATTCTTGTTTCATTTCCGCTCGATATTCTAGGCTTCCGCACCGGGGCGCGGCGATTCGACGTGACGGTCCATTGGTTTCCCAATGGCGCGGAAACGCTCCATGTCTAAATAAGTTTCCAAAAAAAACTGATGGTGACGAAGGAGCGGGAACCGCGATATTCAGCCGTTGAGCGTAACGATGCGATCGGGGTGTAGCGGCCGCACCAGCAGTTCCGCATCCTTCCAGGCCTGCGTCAGCCATCGCGCCTGGCCGCGTACGTCGAGCAGCAACGGCACGGAAGCAGGCAGGTTCGCCGGGCCTGAAAGCCCGTCCATCGCCACGGTAAGGATGGCAAAGCTGGGCACTTCGGAATCGCGCCATATTCCGGCCATGGCCATGACCGGGCCATCGGCACTCCGCCACCAACGGCGCCCGCTGCCGGCGCGAAAGTGTGTGGCAGGAACCAGGCATCGCAATTCGGGATGGCGCAGCGTACCAATCCAGAACGGGCTTTCGACGTTGCGGACCGTGGTCACCACATGTTGGCCGCGCGGGGGCGGGGGAACGCCCCATTGGCGCGGCACGACCCGCCGCCGCCCATCGCGCCCGCGCAGCACGACCGGCGCATAACTGCCCGTGCCGATCGCGCCGCCAGTCCACACATCGCCATTGCGATCTGCGCCGAGGGCATCGGCAAAGGCATCGGCCGGGCAATCAAGCATATAGGCAAGCGTCATGGCGCCTGCTTTGCGCCAAGCCCATCGCCATGCCAAGCGTCGCGAATGGGGAAACCTCCAACCTTGCCCTTGCCTTGCCAGCCGATCGACACGACATGGAATCTTTGAGCGTATAGCAAGCAAGGACTGGGCATGAGTGTCGCGTTTCGCCGCGAAAGTGATGACGAACATCTTGAGCCCAGGTTCGAGCGGCCGATTCCCGCTGGCCCGAACCTGGTGACTTCGCGCGGGCTGGCACATATCCAGGATCAGCTTGCGCAGGTGGAGGCACGCCTGGCCGGCCCTGGCCTAGACGAGGAGGCGATCAAGGCTGCACGTCGCGATTTGCGCTATTGGAGCACGCGCCTGGCTACGGCCCAGGTCATGCCGCCGCCGGAAGGCGATGTGGTGGCATTCGGCGCTGTCGTCACCCTGCGATACAATGGCCGGGTGCGGACGGTGACCTTGGTGGGAGACGACGAGGCTGATCCGGCCGCAGGCTTGCTGTCGTTCACGGCGCCATTGGCGCGGGCCATCATGGGCGCAGAACCGGGCGAATCTGTCGATTTCGGTGGAAAGGCCGATGCTGTGGAAGTGCTGGCCATTACATTGCCAGGTGCGGTCTGAGTACGGCAAGTCGGTGCCGCGTCAGCGGTCGGCTTGCTGCTCCACCTGATCCAGCATGTCCATGAAATTGCGTGCTGCGTCTTGCTGTGCAGCATCGGGAAACGCCACGTCGAGCGCGGGCGCATTGCCCAGGATGTGCATCAGCGCCCACATCGCAAAGCGCCGGCCCGGATCGCGTTCCAGGCCGAAATCAACAGAAAGGCGTTCCATGCCGGCGGCCAGTGCTCCTGGTGTGGCCGATGCAGGATCGGCAACACCGAAGTAGCGGCGCATCTGGTCGTCGAAATCCACGGAACGCCTTCCCGAAGAGTAAGCCAGCGGCGGCGATCAGCCGTTCAGCTTGTCCTTGAGCGCCTTGGCCGGCGCGAAGCTCAGCTTGCGCGAAGCAGCGATCTGGATGGGTTCGCCGGTCGAGGGATTGCGGCCTTCGCGGGCCGGCGCGTCCTTGACCTTGAACTTGCCAAACGCATTCAACGAGATTTCCTCACCCTTGGCTGCGGCTTCGGCGATCGCGGCGAAAACGGCATCAACCGTCTTGCGAACCTCGGCCTTGGCAATGCCCTGGCTGGCGGCAACGGCATCGACAAGTTCAGTAGTGTTCATGGTAGCGTTTCTCCAAAATTCTGTGCGGGACCTAACGCCTGATTTGCGTGCTGTAAATCGGTGGAGAGACGAAGAACCGTGGGTTTGCGTCCATTGGCGGTGGCGTTTTCCCCGGCCAAGGCAAGGATATGGCCTGTACAGCACTTGTCACCGCTGCTGTGTGATGCGTTGCAGCATCGTTCTTTTCCGGTCCTCATGCCCAGCCACAGTCCTTCGAATCCCGCGCCGTGGGCTGGACATCAAAGAACGGGACCGGGCCGGTGAACCTGCACACTTCCTGCCATGGTGCTGGGTAAAAGCCCGTATTCCCGGCAAAGCCACGGGAAAACAAGGGCATGGTATGCAGATTGTGCCATCGCAACCCGGCAACGGCTGCCAGCGTATTCATTGGCCCCCGTTCCCCGCTCCCGAGAAGGCGTTTTGGCGCGACCGGGCTTTTTTGCGCACCTGCGTGAAGCGTGCGCCGCAGTCGCGAGACGCGGGATGCGTGCCGTTTGCAGCGCGACTGCAAATGTCGAAAAAGGAGCCAATAGGGTGCAAAAAATGGCGGGCTGCGGGCAAGGCGAGGGCGTTTGACGCGGCCGAGATCGTGGCGCGATTCTCGGTGCGATCAGGCTACCTGGCGGGCCGGGGTGCAGCGTGCCCGCTTGGCTTGGTAGAGCCGGGCATCGGCGTGCTGCAGAAGGTGTTCCAGCCGGTCTCCGCGATCGTTGCTGACCACGGTGCCGACACAGGCCGAAATCCCCACCAAGTGGCCGTCCACGTCAAACGGTTGTGCGATCGTGTTGCGCAGGCGTTCCGCCAGGAGGTTGGCCTCTTCCGCCCGCGTCAGCCCGAACTGCACCACGGCAAATTCGTCTCCGCCAAGGCGCGCGACGATATCGCCGTTGCGAATGGCGCTGCGCAGCCGGTTGGCAACCTGTTCAAGCAGCCTGTCTCCCGTTCCGTGGCCATAGGCATCGTTGACCGGCTTGAACCCATCAAGATCGAGGTAATGCACGGCGATCAGGCCGTGGGGAGACATCACCTTGGCATTGGCCTCGAAATGTTCATGCAGGGCAAGGCGATTGGGCAAGGCGGTGAGGTTGTCGCGCCGGGCGAGCGACAGCGAAACAAGGCGATGGCCGATTTCCGCCTTGACCATGTCGTGGCGCATGCGCAGCGATTGGCGCCCACCCATGACGAAAAGGCCCGCGATCATGGCGAGCCCGATCGACAGGGGGCGTGCTTCCAGCAAGGCGACCAGCAAGGTGGGCGCCATGGCCATGGCCATGAACAGCGTAGCCAACTTGGGCCGCGAGCCGACGCCGGTTGCAATGCCTGCGCAAAACCCCACGAGAACGCAGATCGTGAGCGTGCGGGCATCGTTGTGGGCGAGCACGAATACCCGCGCGCCGATCAAACCGAGCAGGGCTGAAAAGGTCCCGTATGGTACGGCGAACATCAGTTCCAGCCGGCGTGCCGATGCCCTGTCCAACTGCGCGGTAACGGCGTTGCGGCGCAGGCGGATCGCCAGCGTCAGGCGCGTGGCCCAAGACACGGCTGCCAAGGTGCCCAGCACACCGATCGGCCCGTCTGCCGTGGCGAGCAGCACGAGTGCCAGATAGGCGGTGAAGATGAACGCCATGTAGATCGCCTGCACTGGCGAGGCATAGAGGGCGCGCACGAGTTCGGCATAGACGCGGTCCGCCAGGGCAGAACTGCCGGATTCGCCATCTGCGGGGTTTGCGGCGGACAGGATTCCGGACACTGGGCGCGACCTCCGCAACAGCCTGGCAATTATCGGCTCGGGCGTTGCCTTAGGCTAGGCTGCGCCGAAGCAGGTTAACATTTGTTGATCAGGTGTCCTGCGGCATTTCCGTTCGTCGGGCCCCTCAGTCAGGAATGGCGAAGGCTTGGAGCAATCCCCTCCGCGCAGGCGCGCCATCATCGCGCGCGATGGCGCGATGCACCTGTTTGGCAAGATAAATCGAATTGCCCGAATAGGCGAGCGACCAGTCCCCGAAGCGGCGATGCGCCAGTGGGCCTTCGGCCAGCGTGACCACACCGGTATGGCGGCGATCGCGGCTGATGTCGGTTCGCATTGCATCAAGCGCAGCGGGAAGGCCTTCCAGTGCCTGGACGAAGCACTGCCCGGTGAACAACAGCGCGCCGGTCAGGCCCAGGCCGGCATTGCGCGAAGCGGACTGAATTGCCAGCAAGTCTACCGATCGCGCCGCCCAAGCGGGTTCGATCGTGCTGCGACTTGCATAGAGCCAGTGGTCCAGTGCGGGAGGTCGATCATGCAGCATCGAGCCCGTGATCCAGTATTCCGGTAAGGATGGCAAACCGGATCAGCGCGGCCAGATTCTCCATCTGCAATTTCTGCATGATGTTGCCCCGGTGCATCTCGACAGTGCGGACGCCGATGCGCAGCCTTTCGGCGATCGCCCGGTTTGTCAACCCGGCCACCACACCGCGCAGCACTTCCTGCTCGCGCGGGGTCAACTGCGTGGTCAGCGCGGTTGCCTGTCCCAGGCGCTGCTGCTTGGCAACGCGTGCCGGCAGGATGGCGAAACCGTGATCGAGCACGGGGCGCAAGCTATCGGCAACAACCGGGATTTCCAGGAAATCGACAGCGCCGGCGCGCAGGGCTTGGACCACCTGACGAATGCTAGGCCGGGCCGCCATGACGATCACGGCCATCTCGGGGCGGATTGCCAAAACGGACTGCACCATGGCCCCGAGGCCGGCGTCCTCACTGGGAGCGTTTGGATCTTCGTTGGCCGTGTGCTGGCCGCGCCAGGCCATCAGCACGCAGCCTGCCTGAAGATAGCCCAGCGCTTCTGCCAGATCGCCCAGCCCGGCAAAAGGATGACAATCGAGGCCTTGCTGGCGAACCAGTTGTGCCAAATCGCGCCGGCAGGCGGCATCGCTATCCACGATGTGAACGGTGCGCGGCGTCACGGTAATTTTACCCATCCTGGCCCGCTTCGCGAACCTGTTCAGTTATAACCGATTTCAGCTTTAGATCGCGTAACTTGTTGCCAATACCGTAGCGGTACGGTGTCCGCCAGGTCGCGCGGTTATTTGCAACACGCTGCAATACAGGCGTTCTATTTCGGCCACCTACAGGGCCGCGAACCGGTTCCGTCGGCGTGCATAGGTGGGCACGAATGCACATCGACGAAACCGGGCCTGGCCGACCGGGGGGCTTGGGGGAAGCGCGCACCCAGTGGGGCTTTGATCGGCGCGCAGGGAACGCGCCGCCTATGAAAGCACGTCGGGCCGCAGGGAGGGATGCCGGCCGATGGGGGGAGCCGGAGGGCCGCGATGCTTTCAATACCGGACGGTATAGAAAGCCGTGACCGAAGCGTCAACCTGTTTATATACCAAACGGTATCGCAATGGCGCCCTGGTTCAGCGGCCGGGCCAGAGCGCAAGCGCCGTTTCGGCGATGGCGCGAAGACGTTCGGGGCTGGCGCCTGCACTGGCCTGCACGCTCATGCCGCTCAATATGCACAGGCAATGCGCGCATAGCGCTTCAGCGGTGTAGCCCGGAAAATCGCCGTCCGCTTCGGCCCGGGCGAAGCGTTCGAGGATCGCCCGTTCGTGGGTGGCCCGGCGGGCGATCACTTCGCGGCGCATCGATTCGTCATACGTGGATGCGGCAACGGCATTCATCACGCCAAAGCATGGGCGGCCGGACTCGCTGCTGCTGAACATTTCAAGCGCATCGCCCAGCAGCGTGGCCATGACCGCTCGTGCGGTTGGAGCCATCAATGCTTGCCGGAGAAATTCCAGCTTCTCGTTCTCGTAATGGTCCAACGCCTTGCGAAACAGGGCTTCCTTGTTGCCAAAGCAGGCGTAAAGGCTGGGCCGCGTGATCCCCATCGCCTCTGTCAGGTCTGACAGCGACGCTCCGTCATATCCGCGCGTCCAGAACACCCCGAGCGCGGCCGCCAGGGCCGTATCGGGATCGAACTGGCGCGGACGCCCGCGGGCCGGGCCACAGGGATCGGCAAGTGGTTGGGACGTTTCTAGCGGAATCATGGCGGCGGACTATACGGTCCTGGCGCGGCAGGTCCAGCAGACGGGCGGAAAATCCCGGACTGCGCAGGCGGCGTGCGATCAGAACAATCCATCGTCGAACAACGCATCGTCGTCTTCGTTGCCGCCATGCCCATCGGTGGCGTTGGCGATCGGTGCCATGCCTTCGAGCAGAAACCGATCATGCACCAGACGCTCGCTCGCCATGGTGTAGATCTGGCCCAGCGCATTCATCAGCGCAACAGCGGCGCCGTGGGCCGCCGGATCGCTGCCGCTGCCGCCGCTGCCGGCCAAGTCGGCCGTGTGGACGGCGATGGTTTCGATCGCCTTGGCAAGGTCCAGGCTCACTTCCAGTTCGTCGCGTGTCTTGCGCAGCATCGTGGCGATCGTGTCGCTCTGCCTTCCTGCCACGGCGATGGCCTGTTCGGTCCGCTGCGCGCCTTCACGGATCATGGACAGCGACTGCCCGAGTTCGTCTCCCGTGCCGGCCTCTCCCGATCGTCCGCCCACCCGCATGGCGGTCGAACATCCCTTCAAATCCTGCGCGGCGGCATTGATGCAGGTCACCGCGCCATCAAGCGTTTCGGCGTGGCTGCGAATTTCGTTGGCGATCACGGTCATCGGCCGGCCGATCGCTTCCACCCGGCGGCAGGAGAGGCCAATGTTGATAGCCATCAGTTGCACGTCAACCCGCAAGTGGCGGATCGCGGTGGACCGGGCGAGGAGATCATCGACCGTCGCAACGATGATGTCCATGGTCTGATCGGCCTGGGCATCGGCTTCCTGCAACTGCGCGATCATGGCGGTAGCTCCGGCGATACCGCTTTCCAACTCACGCAGGAAGACGGCCTCGTCGGCATGGCCGGGGTCCTCGGCGCCTGGCTGGGGCGACCGAAGGGCCAGCAGGCGGTTCGCCTCGGGCTCAAGATCGTGCAGCGATTCCACCAGAACCAGCGTTTCGCGGCGAAAATCGATCGCCGTTTCCTCAAGCTGCGCGTGCAGCAGGGCGAGCAGGTGATGGCACACCGCTTCCTCGACAGGATCGGCCGGCGCCCGGCCGCGCAGATGACTGTCGAGCATTTCGCATCCGGTGAGCACGTGCTCCAACCGTTGACGGGCGATGTCACCGATCTGGATAGCGCCCAGCACGGTGGCGACTTTCGCCTGGATGGATGCGGCAATCTCTGCCGTGTTCCGCGCCAGGGCCGCAAGGCTGTCCTGATGCGCCTTGAGCGCACTGGCATCGCGGATCAGGCGGTCGGGCACTTGCGGCACGACGCGCGCGCATTCGCGCACCAGGCAGGCATCCGACCGCAGCATGTTGGCCACGCCCCGCTCCAGTTCGGCCAGGCGGCCATCGAAGCCGGCGGCATCGGCTTTGCCGCTATCCAGCTTTTGCGCCATGAGATCGGCGAAGTCGACGAAATCGCGCGCCCCGCCGGCCGCGATCTTCACGTTCATGCCATAGATCTTGAGTGCTTCGAGCGTGCGCTGCAGATCGTGGATTTGCGCGGTCAGGCGCGCGGAAACGGTGCGGATCTGATCGACCTGTTCGGCACGGCGGGCGGCCTGGTCTGATACGCAATAGAGCCGTTCCGCCGCCCGCGTCAGATTGCCTACCGCGCTCGTTCCCTCGCCCGTGCCCAATGCGGCACTGACCTGGCCCAGTGTGCCGACCACGGCAGAGATCGCTTCCACGGTGCGTTCCAGCGTAGTGCCGATGCGGGTAAAATGATCGTCCAGCCCGTGAAGGATATCGGCAAGGCGCAAACGCAGCGGCGCCGTGAGCGCGGCATCAGCGTGCGGGCGCGGCTCGGTCGGCGCGTCGGGGGATATCGCGGGTTCGGCCTGCATCGCAGCTCTCCTTAGCGGGCCGTTGCGTGCCGCAGTTCGTGCGCGATGGCGGCCAGCGCGACCACGCGATCGGCAGCGCCCAGCGCGATTGCTTCCTTGGGCATGCCGAACACGATGGAACTGGCTTCGTCCTGGGCGATGGTCCGTGCGCCGGCCTGTCTCATTTCCAGCAACCCGCGCGCGCCGTCGTCGCCCATCCCGGTCATGATGATGCCCACCGCATTCGACCCGGCGCAGCGCGCGGCCGAGCGGAACAGCACGTCGACCGATGGCCGATGCCGGCTGACCAGCGGACCATCGCGCACCGAAACGAGATAGCGCGCACCCTGGCGTTCGAGCAGCGTGTGCTTGCCACCGGGTGCGATCAAGACATGGCCGCGCATCACCGTGTCGCCGTTCTCCGCCTCCTTCACCGATACTTCGCAAAGCCCGTCGAGCCTGCGGGCAAATGCTCGGGTGAAATGCTCGGGCATGTGCTGCACCACCACGATCCCCGGCGAATTGGCGGGCAACGCTTCGAGCACCTCGCGCAGTGCCTCCGTTCCGCCAGTCGATGCGCCGATGCACACGACCATTTCCGTCGTGCGGCTCATGGCCTTGCTGCCGACGGGGGCAGGTGGCGGCAGCACGGCATCTGCGGTCAGCTTGGGCTCTGGTGCCAAGACGCGCGGGCCGCCAGGCCGCACCCGTGCACGGGCAGCGGCCTTTACCGTATCGCGAATCATCAGACGGATTTCCGACAGGTGATCGGCCACCCCCAAGCGCGGCTTGAGGATCACGTCGACCGCGCCAGCTTGCAGCGCTTCAAGCAGCGTTTCCGAACCGACCTCGGTCAAGGACGAGCACATGACGACCGGCACCGGGCACTGCTGCATCAGCTTGCGCAGGAAGGTGATGCCATCCATGCGCGGCATTTCCACGTCGAGCGTGATGACATCGGGAACCTGTTCCTGGATGTGGCGCGCGGCGGCAAAGGGATCGGCGGCGGTTGCCACCACTTCCAGTTCGGGATCCTCTTCCAGAATTGTCTTCAGGGTCTGACGAACGCTGGCGCTGTCATCGATGATCATGACGCGGATCTTGGGGGCCACCATTATTCTAGGTCCTCTGGAAAATGGTGTGGCCGACAGACTTGAGCGAGAGATCGTACCCGGCGAGCGATTCCGAATGGCCCACGAACAGGAAGCCGCCTGGCGCCAGGCAATCGACCAGGCGCGAGACAACCTGTTTTTGAGTGGGCTTGTCGAAATAGATCAGCACGTTGCGGCAGAATATCAGATCGACTGGTTGGCCGATCGCATAGGCCGGGTCCATCAGGTTCAACTGCGCAAAGCCGACCTTGGCCCGCAAGTCGGGATGGATGCGTGCCTCGTGCTCGCGTGCACCATGGCCCATGCCGACATAGCGCTGGCGCAGGACAGCGGGCACCGCCTCGACCATCTCGCGCGGGTAGATCGCCTTGCGGGCGGTGGCGAGGACGTCGGTGTCCAAGTCCGTCGCCAGGATGGCATAGTCCGGCCCGCCATGGTGCCGGGCAAAGTCATCCATCACCATGGCCATGGTATAGGGCTCGGCAGCGATGGAACAGGCCGCGCTCCAGGCACGTACGAACAGTTTCTGCCGGCTCACGAAAGCGGGAAGGGCCGTCTGGGCCAGGAATTCGAAATGGCGCGGTTCGCGGAAGAAGTCGGTCTTGTTGGTCGTGACCGCGTTGATCAGATGGGCAATCTCGTCGCTTTGCGCGCCTTCGCCAAGCACATAGCCACAATAGGCTTCCAGCCGATCGTAGCCCAGCGCCCGCGCGCGGCGGCGCAGGCGGCCTTCCACCATGGTCTGCTTGGCCGCCGGCATGCGGATGCCGCATTGTTCGTGGATCAACTCGGCAAGCTGCTTGAACGTGCGCACCGCGATGCCATCGCCGCCAAAGGCGGGCGCGACGGCCGGTTGGGGTGAGGGGGAAAGGGATGGCACTGGATCAATGCTCCGCCCGCGCAGGCACGCTGTCTTCGCGGCCGAAGATGCGGCCCACGTCCAGAATGACGACGAAGCCGTCCGGCTCGCGCACGACGCCTTGCACGAAGTCCCCCTGCCAGGGTGTGCCGATATCCGGCCCCGGTTCGATCCGCGAGCCCGACAACGCGCTGACCGCCAGGACACGGTCGATCACCACGCCCAGAACCAGGTTTCGATCGGGCAGGGGCACATCCAGGATGATGATCCGCGTGGCCAGCGTAGGCTCTGCCAGGGGAAGCCCCAACCGTCGACGGAAGTCGATCGTCGGCACCCCCACTCCACGCACGTCGGTGAGGCCAAGAAAATGGGGCGGGCCGCCGGGCACGTGGCTGGGCTGCTGGTAATCGAGAATTTCGCGTACCAGCACGACGGGCACGGCAAAGACTTCCTTTCCCAACCCGAAGGTTACGACCTGGAGGTCATCGGGGGCACGGGCCTGGACCGGGTTGGCTGCGCTCATGCGGCGGCATGACCGAAATCGATGTCATCCTCGTCGGCGGCACCGGTGGAAAGATCGAGCGCGAAGCCCTTCAGCCGCGCCTTCTGTTCGGTGATCGAGCCGACGCGTGGTTTGCGCGGAGCCGCTTTGGCTGGGGCCGTTGCAGCGCGCATGGGCTTGCGCGGGCTGCGGGCCGGTGCCGAGCGGGCAACCGGGCGCGCATCTTCCTCGATGCGGAAATAGGAAAGGCTCGCCTGGAGTTCCTCTGCCTGAGAGGCCAGCACTTCCGACGTGGCCGAGACTTCTTCGGATGCACCGGCGTTCTGCTGGGTGACCTGGTCAAGCTGCTGGATCGCCTCGTTGATCTGCGAGGCGCCGATGTCCTGCTCGCGGCAGGCGGCGCTGATTTCGCTGATCAGTTCGGCCGTGCGGCGAATGTCGGGCACCAGCCGGGTGAGCATGTCGCCCGCTTCGGTAGCGGCCTTGACCGTATCGGCGGAAACCGCGCCGATTTCCGAAGCTGCCGTCTAGCTGCGCTCCGCCAGCTTGCGCACTTCGCTGGCCACCACGGCAAAGCCCTTGCCATGTTCGCCCGCACGCGCGGCCTCCACCGCCGCATTGAGCGCCAGCAAGTCTGTCTGCCGGGCGATTTCCTGGACGATGCCGATCTTGTCGGCAATCGTGCGCATGGCCTCGACCGCGCGGTTGACGACGATGCCCGAGCTTTCCGCGTCCTTGGCCGATTGGCGCGCGATCTTCTCGGTCTGGGCGGCGTTGTCGGCGTTCTGCTTGATGTTGGCGGTCATTTCTTCCATCGCGGAAGAGGCTTGCTCGGCAGCAGCGGCCTGCTCTGTCGCGCCTTGTGACACTTCCTGAGAGCTGGCGGCCAGTTGCAGGCTGCCGGCCGACACGTTTTCCGAAGCGTCGCCAACCTGCCCGGCAAAGTCGCGCAAGTTGTCGACCAAGCGGTTGACGGCGTTCTTCATCAACTGGTGGTCGCCTTCGCAGGCGATTTCCATCCGCTCGCGCAGATCGCCTTCGCTCACTTTCGCCAGGACGCGATTGCCCTCGCCAATCGGCACCAGGATCGCGTCGAGCATGTCGTTTATGCCTTGCAGCATGCCGGCAAAATCGCCGGAAAACAGTGCCGTTTGCCCGCGTTCGTGCAGTTTGCCGGCAGTCGATGCGGTGATCAGGCGTCCGATTTCCATCGCAATGGCGCGCAAGTTGCGGCGCAGGTTCTCGATATTGTCGTTGATGAATGCCTTCTTGCCGGGGAACTGCTCGATGGGTGCATCGAAATCGCCCTCGCTGAAAGCCTTGATGCAGGCCATTGCCTTCTTCTTTACGGCGATATGTTCGCTCACCATGTGGTTGATGCCCCGCGCCACGGTGGCAAAATCGCCGTGGAAGCGATCGGGCGAGAGCATGACGTCGATATCGCCCGTTTCGTGCGCCGCGCTCATGTCGTTCATTTCGCTGATCAAGCCGACAAGGTTGCGGCGCAGCATTTCCACCACATCGTTGATAAACGCCTTTTTGCCCGGCAGCTTTTCGAGTGGCGCTGCAAAATCGCCCATCGCAATCGCCTGCACACAGGCCATCGCCTGCTTTTTCACGGCGATGTGCTGGCAGACCATCGTGTTGATGGCGCTCGCGGCCAGATGAACCTCGCCCTTGAAGCGCTCTGCCGGAAGGACCGTGTCGATCTCGCCGCGATCGTGATCGGCTGCCATGGCGCGAATGCTGGTGGCAAGCTGCGCAACCGGCTGCGTGGCGCTGTCGATCAGGCGGTTGATGGCATCAGCCAGAACCTGGCCGTGGCGATCGCCGGACTGTGCGGAGAGGCGAACGCCAAGTTCGCCGGCGGCCAAGGCCGCCTCGACACGGGCGATCTCGTGCATGGTCTGTTCCGGATAGCCGGTAATACGCGCGTGGAGCGACATCAGATCGACCCTTTCACTTGGTCTGGTGGGCAAAGGCCCGGTCATGGGCTGCGCCGCGGCCCGAATGGCGTGGATTGGCCTGGAAGATGGCCGTCAGCGAGGGCAGGACGATCACGCCATCGCCATGGCGGACGAACTCCCGCACGAATTCGCGGCGCCAGCGCAGCCCCACTTGTGGGGGATCGGAGCTGTCCCTGCGCGCCAGCACCGCTACCTCGTGAACCTTGTCGGTGCGCAGGCCGATATGCGTGTCCTCGCCATCGACCTGGGTTTCGATCACCACGATGCGGCTGTCGGGCGTGGGCGGCGTGATGGCCATGCCAAATGCGAGCCGCAGATCCGCGATCGGGATGATCTTGCCGCGGTAGTTGACGATGCTGGCCACCAGTGGCGCGGCGCCCGGCACCTGGGTTTCGGGCAGAAGATCCACGATTTCGCGGATGTCGGTCGCCTCGATGGCGAGCTGCTCGGTGCCGACATCGAAGGTCAGCACTTCGAGATGGCCGTTCTCGTCCCAGGCGGTTTGAAAGGTTTCGGTCATCGGCTCAGCCCGCGGCGCGCAGCCGCGCCTCCCGTTGCTGGCCCATGGCCACGAGTTGCATGATATCGAGAATGAGCGCGACGCTGCCGTCGCCCAGGATCGTCGCGCCGGAAAAGCTGCTGACTTCGCGGTGGAGCGGCGACATCGACTTGATCACCGTCTGATGGCTGCCGATGATCTGGTCCACGACCAGGCCCACGCGCTCCCCGCCCGCAGAAATGACCACGATCTTCTGGTGCCGATCCGGCTCCAACCCCGTCTCGAACAGGTCGTGCAGGCGCAGGAACGGCACAAGCGCATCGCGCAGGCGGATCATGCTTCGCCCGCGCGTGCGCAAGTCTTCCTGCGCGGTCAGCTCGATGCATTCTTCCACGGCGGCCAGGGGGATGACATAGCGCCCGCCACCCACGCGCACGAGCAGGCCCTCGATGATCGCCAGGGTCAACGGGATGCGCAGGGTGAAAGTGGAGCCGGTCCCTTCCTGGCTGGCAATGTCGATGGTCCCGCGCAGCGCCTCGATCGCGCGCTTGACCACGTCCATCCCCACACCGCGCCCCGACAGGCTGGTAACCTGTGCGGCGGTGGAAAAGCCCGGATGAAAGATCAACTGAAGCAGTTCGTGGTCGGTCAAGGCCTGGCCCGGCTGCAGCAGGCCGCTCGCTTCGGCCTTGGCTCGCACGCGCGCCCGGTCGATGCCGCGTCCGTCGTCCGCGATCGTGATCAACACTTCGCCGCCTGCCTGTGCCGCACATAGCATGACGCGGCCAGCCACGGCTTTGCCCGCCGCCGCTCTATCCTCTGGCTGTTCGAGCCCATGGTCGCAGGCATTGCGGATAAGGTGGACGATCGGATCGGCCAACTGCTCGGTTACGGTCTTGTCCACTTCGGTGGCTTCGCCATCGGTCAGCAGTTCGATCGTCTTGCCCGTTTCGCGGCCGAGATCGTGAACCAACCGACGGAACCGGCCGAACAGATTGGCGATCGGCACCATGCGCACGGCCATCATGGTATCGCGCATCTCGTTCACCAGCCGCTCTATCTCTTCCGAAATGGAGCGCAGTGCCGCTTCACCACCGGCGCCGACCAACCCGCTGTTGGCCAGTTGTGACAGGCGGCTTTGCACGATCACCAGCTCGCCCACGCGGTCCATCAGCACATCCAGGCGCTCGGCCGGCACGCGGACGCTTTCGCCGCCGCGCGGTGCCTGACGGAGAGCGGCATCGGTCGGTATGTGCGGCGAGACGGGAGCGTCGTTGCTGGCCGGGACCATGCCTTCGGCAACCGCCGGCGCATCGATGGGCGTCAACACCAGATCCATGTCGTCCATCACGAAGATGAAGACGTCCTCGATCGCTTGCCGGCTGATGTCGCCGGTCAGTGTCACGTCCCACCCGATCAGGCAATCGGTGGGCACAAGATCGGATAGCGCCGGCAGCGCGTCGCACAGGGCAATCACGCGGCATTCGCCCAGATCGCGCAGTTCGTCGAGCAGGCAAAGCGGATTGGTGCCATTGGCCATGGCGCAAGCCGGCAGCCGGAAACGCAGGTGCCAGCCGGCGCCGCCCGCTGGCTCCGGCTGGGTATCGAAAGCCGGCGCGACAATCGCACCGGCAGCGCCGCCATCGGGCAGGGCGGACTGGAGCCGGGCAAGGATGGCCGCGCCGTTGTCGTGCAGCCCCACTCCGTCGCCCACGACGAGCGCGCGCATGTGATCCATGGCAGACAGGATCACGTGGACCAGTTCGGCCGTTGCCGGAAACAGCCCCTTGCGCACGCGATCGAACGCCGTTTCGCAATGGTGGGTAAAGCTTGCCAGCGCATCGAACCCGAACATCGCGCCCGAGCCCTTGAGCGTGTGAAGCCCGCGGAACACGGCATCGATCAGCCCGCGATCGTCGAGCCGGCCCGACAGGTCGAGCAGGGCCTGCTCGATCTGGTCCAGCAGGTCGGCTGCTTCAACGCGGAAGGCAGCAACGGGATCGGTTTCGTTCACCGGCCCAGGACCTTCTGGGCGATGCGCAAGAGCTGCTCGGGCTTGAACGGCTTGACCAGCCACCCGGTCGCGCCGGCATTGCGTGCTTCCTGCTTGATGGCGTCATCGGATTCGGTGGTGAGGAAGACGATCGGCGTGCCGGTCTGGATCGGCAGCTTGCGGATCTCGCGGATCATGCTCAGCCCGTCCATGTTGGGCATGTTGAGATCGGTGATGATCATGTCGAACTTCTGGCTTTGGGCCTTGGCCAAGCCTTCCTGGCCATCGCTGGCCTCGGTCACGGCATAACCCGCCCCGGTCAGCGCCATCCGCGTGGCCAGGCGCAGGCTGCTGGAATCATCGACGGTGAGGATCGAGGCGGTCATTGCGGACATTCTCCGTGCAACCAGAATTCCAGGCATTCCCCGTCTGGCTCCGTCAGGAAGCCGGCGCGATGGAGCAGGGCTTTCACCGTGGCATTGGCAGGTGCGGTCAGGCGCAGGGTGCGATGGGTGTGCAAGGCGTGCACGCGCGCAGCTTCCACCAGTTGCACGAGCGACAGATCGACATCGACCAGGTCGGCAAGATCGAGGCTCACGCTGTCATGGCTGTCGAGCGCCTCGGTCAGGCTTGACCAGGCGCTGGTGATCGTTCGCACATTGGCTGCCGATCCGAGGCTAAGGGTGTAACTCATGGCGCGCTCCGCAGGGTGCGCCAAGAATTAGGCCTCGCTCGCTGAAATGACGGTAAGGGAACCCTGCGGCATTTCCCTTAAGGGCGGCTTTATCTACCGGGGGTGATAACGTCCCGCTTGGTTGGCCCTTCGCGGGCAGCCGCTGCACCGGTCAACTCCCCGATCCGGGTGAGTGCTTCGCCTTCCATCGCCTGCAATTCTGTCATTGTCTTGAGCAGCGCGCTGTGCTGGCTTTCCAGCTTGCGCAGCCGGCTGCGGATGTGCGCCACCAGATGATGCAACTGCTCCACTTGCGTGGGGTCGACATCGTAGAGGTCGAGAAATTCCTTGATCTCGCGAATGGTGAAGCCCAGCCGCTTGCCGCGCAGGATCAACTGCATGCGCCCGATCTCCCGGCGCGAGTAGAGTCTTGCAGTGCCGACCCGCTCGGGGGCAATCAGGCCCTTGTCCTCGTAAAAGCGCAAGGTTCGCATGGTGACACCCAGCTGTGTCGCGGCATCCTGGATGCCGAAGCGCTCGGCACTGTCCGGCGCTGGCGCCCGTTCTGCCGTGGCCGTGCTCATGTCGGGCTCT
>Ga0163162_10002340_pt1 | contig 17794 bp, 18 predicted proteins | sample S55metaG_FD_115310 | JGI IMG/M metagenome (GOLD analysis project Ga0163162, IMG submission 115310) | Switchgrass rhizosphere microbial communities from Kellogg Biological Station, Michigan, USA - S5-5 metaG | ecosystem: Host-associated > Plants > Roots > Rhizosphere > Soil | place: USA...
GACCTGTTATTGTTTGGTAATTATTATGAAAACAGCGTAGAGATGGGGCGAAATGACGCCGACTACGGCACCCTGTTGGTGAATAAGGGCGGCGGTCGCTTCAGCGCATCCGGTATCCCGGGCTTGGTGATAAAAGGCCAGGTAAGGCATGTGAGACCGATTAAGATTGGCAAGCGGGACGCATTTGTGCTGGCCCGGAACAATGATACTGTAATGGTGATTGCTTTTTAGAGTGGGCCCTTGGTGTCTTTGTGCCTTTGAGGCAAATAATTAGCCACGAAGTCACAAAGGCTCAAAGTATGAATCAAACCGGGCGCCATTTCGTTGAGAAAGATTAACAACAAAGCCCTGAAAAACCGTGACAGCGCTGCCAACTAAATACGATATTTAGGAGTGTTTTGTGCAGCCATTTTTAAAAATAAAAAATTCAGTATATGGCAGAAAATAACTTCGACGCGATTGTAATTGGATCTGGCATTAGTGGCGGATGGGCCGCGAAGGAATTGACTGAAAAAGGCCTCAAGGTATTGATGCTGGAAAGAGGTCGCAATTTTGAGCACATCAGAGACTATGAAAGTGCCAGCAAGAATCCCTGGGATTTGACACACCGTGGCAGGGAAACAGTTGAGCAGAAAAAGAAATACCCTGTGCTTTCGCGGTACTGGACTTATGGAACCGCGGCTTATGAACCCATCATTCCTTATTGGGCAAATGAACAGGATTGTCCCTATACAGAAGTGAAACCCTTCACCTGGTGGAGAAGTTATCAATTGGGTGGACGTTCAATTTTGTGGGGCCGCCAAAGCTACCGCTTAAGTGATTTCGATTTTGAAGCCAATGCCAAAGACGGGATTGCTATTGACTGGCCCGTTCGGTACAATGAATTAGCACCGTGGTACGACTATGTTGAAAAATTCGCTGGCATTAGCGGATCTAAAGAAGGATTGGCGCATTTACCCGACGGTCATTTTTTGCCGCCAATGGAATTGAACTGCGTGGAAAAAGATGTCGCCGCGCGCATCAAGGAAAAATTCAAGAATCGCCACATGATCATAGGCCGTGTGGCCAACCTCACGCAGGCCATCCCGGGCAGAACCGCCTGCCAATTCAGAAACCGTTGTTGGGAAGGCTGTCCTTTCGGAGGATATTTCAGCACACAATCTTCCACCTTGCCTGCGGCGATGAAAACCGGAAATCTAACAGTGCGTCCTTTTTCAATCGTAACCAAACTTATTTACGACAAAAACACGAAGAAAGCCAAGGGAGTTGAAGTGTTAGACGCAGAGACCAACAAGACCTACGAATATTTTTCAAAGATCGTTTTCCTGAATGCATCAGCTCTGAACTCGGCCTGGGTACTAATGAACACGGCCACTGATATCTGGCCGGGTGGATTGGGTAGCAGCAGCGGTGAGTTGGGACATAACATCATGGACCACCACTATATGATTGGTGCAAGCGGAACGGTTGATGGTTATGAAGACAAATATTATTATGGCCGCAGGGCAAATGGATTTTATATAACGCGTTTCGCAAATTTATATGGCGACAAGCGGGATTATCTGCGTGGTTATGGTTACCAGGGCGGGGCAAGTCGCGAGGGCTGGAGCCGAATGGTGGCGGAATTAAATGTGGGCAGCGAATTCAAGGAAACGCTCACCGAACCGGGAGGTTGGGGCATCGGCGCAACAGGATTCGGCGAAATTTTGCCTTATCACGAAAATAAAATCACACTCGACCCGGTTAAAAAAGACAAGTGGGGACTGCCCGTTTTATCAATGGATGCGGAGATCAAAGAGAACGAACTGAAAATGCGCAAAGACATTATCACTGACATTTCTGAAATGTTCGATGCCGCGGGCATTAAAAATATTCAAACCTGGGACAAGGGTCATGCCATGGGACATGGCGTACATGAAATGGGTTCGGCAAGAATGGGCAAGGATCCAAAAACTTCGGTGCTGAATAAAAACAACCAGGTTTGGGATGCGCCCAATGTGTTTGTTACCGACGGATCCTTCATGGTATCGTCTGGTTGCCAAAATCCGTCGCTGACCTACATGGCCATGACAGCCAGGGCTGCGGATTATGCAGTGAAGGAATTAAAAAAAGGAAATATTTAAAGCTTTGAAGCTTGGCGTGAAATCTTTTTAATATGAGAAAAATATTGCTGTCAATTGGCCTCGGAGCGTTTGGTCTGATTTGCTTTCAGCCGGTTAACGCCCAACTTGGCGAGAAGCTTTTTGATCCCGCACGCCCTGCAGACTGGTACGTGTATCTCGACAAGGATGTGAAAGGCAACGATAGTTTACATGTATTTACTTTTGAAGATGGAACGATTCACGTAAGTGGCCAACGCTTTGGTTATATCATGACCAACCAGTCATACCATAATTTCAGGCTGGTGGTGGAATTCAAATGGGGTGAAAAAAGATGGCCACCCCGCGAAGCGGTGAAAAGAGACGCTGGTATCGTTTACAATATTCCCGCCGTGCCCGATAAGGTTTGGCCGCGTGGAATAGAATTCCAGGTTCAACAGGGCGACTGTGGCGATTTTTGGATGATTGACAGCACCACTATTCACCACGCCGACAGCGTAACCACACCTGCCGACTTCAGACGGGCGCAAAAATATGTTGACGCAGAAAAACCCAAAGGCGAATGGAACGTAGCCGAAATTATTGTACAAAATGGCGAACTGATTCACCTGATGAATGGTATTGTGGTGAACAAGGGGAGCTATCCCAGTTCTACCGAAGGCCGGATTCTATTACAATCGGAAGGTGCCGAAATTTTTTACAGGAACATCAGACTCATTCAATTATGAAAATGATCGGCGCACAGACTTTCGTTGAATGCACGGTTCGTGGAGGAACGCAGGGGGCATGAAAAGAAATATTCCTCCCTATATTTTTATTTTAATCATGGTTGCGGCTGCCTGCGGGCGAAGTCCGGAGAATGCACTATTCACCTCCCTTCCCGCTTCAGCCACCGGTATTGAATTTGTAAACCGGAATGAAGACACCGATACCCTTAACATCCTCGACTACCTCTATTATTACAATGGCGCCGGCGTGGCAATGGGCGACATCAACAACGACGGACTTCCTGACCTGTACTTCGCGGCCAACCAGGGCGGAAACAAACTTTACCTGAACAAGGGCAATTTCAAATTCGAAGACATTACCGAAAGCGCCGGTGTAAAAGGAAATGCGGATTGGACCACCGGAGTTAATATGGTTGACATCAACAGCGATGGCCTGCTGGATATTTATGTATGTACCGTATCCAACCACCGCTCGCAGGGAGCTGGTAACAGTATCGCACACACATATTTTCAGCATTCAAAAAATCAGTTATTTATCAACCAGGGCAACGGAAAATTTCTGGAGCAGGCCCACAGCTGGGGGCTGGACCTGCAGGGATACAATACACAGAGTGTATTTTTCGATTACGACAAAGACGGCGACCTGGACCTTTTTCTTCTTCAGCATTCCATTCATCAAACCGACAACTATGGCGATACCTCGCTTCGTCGCAAATTCAGTGCGGTAAGCGGCGGCAAATTATTGCGCAACGATGGTGGCCATTTTGTTGACGTTACCCTCGCATCAGGCATTATCAGCAGTTCACTCGGTTATGGACTGGGCGCGGGAGTTGCCGACTTTAACCACGATGGATACGACGACATTTATGTGAGCAACGACTTTCACGAAAATGACTATTACTACCTGAACAATGGCAACGGCACCTTCACTGAGCAGCTGCGATCGGCCTTTGGACACACCAGCTGGTTTAGCATGGGAAACGACATCGCCGATTTGAACAACGACGGATGGCCCGATATCATCTCCACTGACATGCTGCCGACTTCGGAATCCGTATTGAAATCTTCCATCAGCGACGAGCCATTGGAAGTGTATAATTATAAAATGAGTTTCGGTTATCACAACCAGTATTCAAGGAATTGTTTGCAGATAAATGAAGCCGAAGGGAAAAAATTCAGCGACCTGGGGTTGATGGCCGGCGTTGCGGCCACCGACTGGACCTGGAGTCCATTGGCAGCCGACTTCGACAACGATGGTATTAAAGACATTTTCTTCAGCAATGGAATCGTTCGGCGGGTGAACGACCTGGATTATATTAAATATTATGCAGACGCCAGTTTGAGTGTGGCCCTAAAGAACACCCGCACCATCGATAAAACGGTCATTGAAAAAATGCCATCGGGCAAAGCCCACAATTTTATTTTTCGCGGTACAGATAGCATCGCTTACATCGACGAATCATTGAACTGGGGATTTTCCGAAACAGGATTCTCGACCGGCGCTGCTTATGGTGACCTGGATGGAGATGGCGACCTGGACCTGGTTACCAATAACATCAATGCACCTGCATCCATCTATCGCAACAATTCGGTAGAAAAATTAAAAACGCATTGGCTGAACATTACACTCGATGGCGAAGGACAAAACAAGGGTGGGTGGGGAGCCAAAATTCTGATTAAAATCGGTGACAGTTTACAATACCAGCAATTATATACCACACGCGGTTTCATGAGCAGTTCTGATCCGTTGATCCATTTTGGTTTGGGACAACATCGCCAGGTAGATTCCCTGCTGGTGATATGGCCCAATGGTAAATCTGAAATGAGAGCGGGTGTGAAAGCCGATCAGAAAATAGTGCTGCACCAGAAAGACGCGGGTGGCACATCAAATATGATGGCTGAACTGGCACCCCACCGAACGCTGTTCAGGGAAGTGGGTGATAGTTTGGGAATTCACTGGAAACACAAGGAAGATAATTTTATCGATTTTATTCGCCAGGCCTATATTCCACACATGCAGTCGGCCTTGGGTCCGCACATTGCTGTGGCCGATGTGAATGGTGATGGGCTGGATGATTTTTTTGTAGGAGGCGGAAAAATGCAGTCCGGCGAATTATTCATTCAAAAAGCCGACGGGAAATTTATTCCGGGTAACGACCTGGCCTTTTCGGCTGATTCGGCAAACGAGGATGTTGATATGGTTTTCTTCGATGCGGATGGCGATCACGATATGGATCTATATGTATGCGCGGGCGGTTATGAATACCCTGATGGTTCTCCGTATTTGAATGATCGGTTATACATTAACGATGGCCACGGCAATTTTGCAAAATCGGCAGGGCTTCCTGCATTACCTACCAGCAAGAGTTGCGTGGCTGCGGCTGATTTGGATGGGGATGGCGACATCGATCTTTTTGTTGGCTCGCGCAGTTCAGTCACGACCTACGGCACCATTCCCGATTCCTATATATTATTGAACGACGGCAGGGGCAACTTTACCATAGCAACGCAACAATGGGCGCCTGCCCTGAAGAACGCCGGTATGGTGAGCAGTGCCAGCTTCGCAGATTTTAACAAAGATGGAAGGCCTGACCTGGTGGTGGCTGGCGAGTGGGCGGCTGCAACTATCTTTCTCAATAATGGTAAACAATTGTTGCCCGCTGGCAATAACGGATTGCAAAATTCCAGCGGCTGGTGGCAACGCATTACAGCCGCCGATATTGACAAAGATGGCGACATTGACCTGGTAGCGGGTAACTATGGAAGGAATTCCAAGTTGCAGGCTTCACCGGACTTTCCTTTGAAAATGTATGTTTTCGATTATGATGGCAATGGCAATAAAGACCAGGTGATGGCTTATGCCAAGGACGGCAGGTATTATACATTTCTCGGAAAAGATGAATTGGAAAAGCAAATGCCGGGGTTGAAAAAAGATTTTTTGAAGTACCGCGATTTTGCAGATAAAACCGTTGGCGAAATTTTTGGCAGCAAGCTTGAGCAGGCCACGCAATTTTCGGCCAATGATTTCAACACAGAAGTTTTTCTGAATGATGGAAAAGGAAATTTCACGGTGAAATTGTTGCCGCGTGAGGCACAGATAGCGCCGGTATTCGCGATGGCAGTGAATGATGTTGATGGTGATGGTATGCCCGATATTGTGTTGGGGGGTAATTTTTATGGTGTGCTGCCTTATGAGGGAAGATATGATGCCAGTATCGGAACCGTCTTGTTGCAGGCCAAAAATGGCCAGTTCAAATCATCGCCCTATCGCGAAACAGGTTTGCTGTTAAACGGCGAAGTGAGGGACATTAAAATATTGAAGGGCGCGCATGGCGCCACCTATTTCCTGGTTGCCCGCAACAATGAAGCCCTCGAATGCTGGCGACTGATGGGTAAAAATGCCGGAGACGAAAAATAAATGCAAAAATTTTTACTGATAATCAATCTATTGCAGAGGTCCTCTCCAAAAAACTCCACCAAATCCTTGGAACATATAGCTCATTAAAGTTACCTTTGCGTTCCCAAAAACAAGGGTCATTTTTCACGGCGCCCCTGGGTTAGCGAGGGGCCCAAAAGTAAAAACAATGAGCAAACTTCATTTTACAACTAAGCATGCGAATGCGGCTACCGTTCAGCGCGACTGGTATGTAGTTGACGGTACTAATCAAACCGTAGGTCGTCTTTGCGCCAAAATTGCGGCTGTTCTTCGTGGTAAGAACAAAGCCTATTATACACCTCACGTTGATTGCGGTGATTACATTATTGTTATCAATGCCGACAAGGTGGTGTTTTCCGGCAATAAGATGGAAGAAAAGATCTACATCAATTATTCAGGTTATCCTGGTGGCAAGAAAGAAGAAATTGCCAAGGACTTGTTGAAACGTCGTCCTGAAGCCGTTCTGGAAAGAGCCATCAAGGGTATGTTGCCTAAAAATCGCCTGGGCAGAAAGATGTTCAAGAAATTATTTGTGTACGCAGGCGACAAGCATCAGCACACTGCGCAACAACCTAAAACATTAACATTCTAATCAACCATCATGGAAAAGCAAAAGAATGCAGTAGGTCGTCGTAAAGAAGCGGTTACCCGTGTTTTCCTCACTAAGGGAACCGGCAAAATCACTATCAACGACAAAGACTATAAAACATATTTTCCACTGGTATACCTGCAGAACCAGGTAGAATTGCCGTTGCGCACAGTGGAATCATCCGACAAGTTTGATGTGCAGATCAATGCATCAGGAGGCGGTGTTAAGGGTCAGGCAGAAGCAGCCAAGTTGGGAATTGCCCGTGCGCTTTTGGAAGTGAATCCTGAACTTCGTCCCGCACTGAAGGCCGCTGGTTTATTAACCCGCGATCCGAGGTCGGTTGAACGTAAGAAACCAGGTCGTAAGAAAGCGAGAAGGAGCTACCAGTTCTCTAAACGCTAAACTGAATATGCAATCCTGCCGGATACTGTATCCGGTGGGTTTGATTCTCACAATCATCAAATTCATCAAAGTTTCCCGCCTTGCGGGACAAAAGTTGATACAAAATGGAAAATAACACTTCATTACAGCAGCAGTTGTTGGAAGCCGGTGTTCACTTCGGTCACCTGAAGAAGAAGTGGAACCCTAAGATGCTCCCTTATATCTTCGCCGAGAAGAAGGGTATCCACATCATCGACCTCAATAAAACAGTGGAAGGCCTGCAGGAATCTGCGGCAGCCCTGAAATCTATCGCTAAAAGCGGCAAGAAGGTGATGTTCGTGGCCACTAAAAAACAGGCCAAGGAAATCGTTACCGAATGCGCCAAGCGCGTGAACATGCCCTTCGTAACAGAACGCTGGCTGGGTGGTATGCTCACCAACTTCAACACCGTTCGTAAGAGTGTGAAGAAGATGCAGAGCATTGAAAAAATGCTGAACGATGGAACATTCGACAGCATCACCAAGAAAGAAAGACTGACGCTGAGCCGCGACAAGGAAAAAATGGAAAAAGTATTGGGTGGTATCGCCCAACTGGGACGCGTACCTGCTGCTTTGTTCCTGATCGACATCGGCCATGAACACATCGCGCTGGCAGAAGCCAAACGCCTGGGCATTATGACCTTCGGCATGGTGGATACCAACTGTGATCCCAACAAAGTAGACTTTGCAATTCCCTCCAACGATGATGCGTCTAAATCGATCGCCATCGTTACCAATTATATTGTAGCTGCGATTGCAGAAGGCCTCGCTGAAAGGCAGGTTGAGAAATCAGAAGAATCAGAAGATTCAGAAGATACCACAGAAAGGAAACCGCGCTTTGAACTGGAAGGTGAGGAAGACAAGCAAGGTGGTCGCGGTCGTGGTACTGGCGCACCTGCAGGTGGCGGTGCCGGTGGTCGTGGACGCGGTGGCAGTCCGGTGAAAAGAAGAGTGCCCTCCGGCGGAGCTGGTGGACGTCGCCCTTCATCGCCGAGACCCTAATGAATCCGGCCTAATTATTCATTAAAACATCCTTCCGAAAGAAGGAAAAAGGAAATACAATGTCAACTATTACGATTACGGCAGCAGACATTAATAAGCTGCGCCAAATGACGGGAGCGGGGATGATGGATTGCAGAAAAGCACTTACCGAAAGTAATGGCGATTTTGATGCAGCCATCGACTACCTCCGCAAAAAAGGACAAAAAGTTGCCGCTCTTCGCAACGATCGCGAAGCCAGGGAAGGCGTTATTCTTGCAAAAACAACCGCCGATGGCAAATCAGGCATCGCCTTTTGCCTGAGCTGTGAAACCGATTTCGTGAGCAAGAATGCAGACTTCATCGCTTTTGCACAACAAATCATGGATGCTGCTATCAGCAACAACGTGAAATCGGCGGAAGAATTGAACGGCACTGCCATCAATGGTATCAAAGTAACCGACCTGGTGAACGACAAGCTCGCCAGCATCGGTGAGAAAATTGGTATCAGCAAATTTGCCCGTGTAGATGCTGAATACGTAGCTTCATACATTCATGGTGCAAACAGGATGGGTGTATTGGTTGGACTGAACAAATCCGTGCCTGAAGCCGGAAAGGACCTGGCCATGCAAATTGCTGCGATGAACCCTGTAGCCATCGATCCCGACAGCGTTCCTGCTGATGTGGTAACACGCGAAAAAGCCATCGTAACAGATCTCATTAAGAATGATCCCAAGATGGCCGGTAAGCCTGACGAAATGATCGAAAAGATCGCCGCCGGTAAACTGAATGCCTTCTTCAAAGAAAGCACTTTACTTGCACAGGCTTTCGTAAAAGACAACGCACAAAATGTGGGAGACTATCTTAAATCGGTAGACCCCACCCTGAAAGTGACAGATTTTAAAAGAATCGCACTTGGATAAGAAAATGAATCCCGACACGAAAATGTCGGGATTTTTTTTGCCCCTATGCGTAGCCGAAGAACGCTTCTATGGAACACCAAGAAAAGTTTCATAATATTGCAACCATAAGCTTTTCATAACACCAACACCATGCAGCCCAGGTTCAAAAGAATTCTTCTAAAACTTTCCGGTGAGTCATTGATGGGGGATAAGAATTTCGGACTTGATCCTGAAGTTCTCACACATTACGCAAAAGAAATCAGGTCGGCAAAAGACATGGGCGTGGAAGTGGCCATCGTTATCGGCGGTGGAAACATTTACCGTGGCATGGACGAGGCTGAAACAGGCATTGAGAGAGCACACGGCGATTACATGGGCATGTTGGCCACGGTTATCAACGGCATGGCCATGCAGGCTGCGCTGGAAAAAGAAGGGCTATTTACGCGGTTGCTGAGCGCCATAAAAATGGAACAAATCGCAGAACCCTATATCAGGCGCCGCGCCATTCGACATTTGGAAAAAGGTCGTATGGTAATATTCGGCGCCGGCACCGGCAATCCTTACTTCACCACCGACACGGCCGGTTCACTCCGCGCCATCGAAATACAAGCCGACGTTATCTTAAAAGGCACCAGGGTTGATGGCATTTACACCGCCGATCCTGAAAAAGATCCCACCGCCACCAAGTACGAAACCATCACGTTCAAAGAATGCATCGACAGGAATCTTCGCGTAATGGACATGACGGCCTTCACGCTTTGTATGGAGAACAACCTGCCCATTATTGTGTTTGATATGAACAAGAAGGGAAATCTCGCCAGTTTATTGATGGGACAAAAGGTGGGAACCCTCGTTAACGCCACCTAATTCACGCCTCCATTTTTCATCCTGCATTTAGGGCACCGGCTTGCATAGCCAATTTCAAATGGCTATCTTGGAGCAGCAACTTTTATGAACCTCCCACAAAGAGTTAGCAAAATTCTTTTCAAACCACGACCGGCCTGGGGTACCATATCCCAGGAAAATCGTACGCTGCGCCAGATGATGGTGGGCTACGTAATTCCGCTCGCGGCATTGGCATCCACCGCGGCGATGGTGGGATGGACATTCATCGGCGTAGACAATGTGTTCGTGCAATTAAAAGGTATCAGGTGGGGCTTGTATGAACTGGTTGAAAAATTCCTGGTATTTACACTCACCATCCTCATCGTCATTTTTGTCCTCGATCTATTGGCTCCTTTTTTTAAATCACAAAGAAATATCAACAAATCGGCCGAACTGGTGAGTTATTCCTGCACACCGGGATTGGTAGGCGCGTTGCTGGCGATTATTCCGAGCATTGGTTTTATAGGTTACCTGTTTGGAGTGTATGGTTTTTATTTGTGGTGGTTGGGATTGGAGCCGATGAAACAAACCCCGGAGGACAAACAAATCCCTTACCTGATCACGTCCATTTTGCTGATCATTGTTGTGTTTGCCGTTCTTGCTAACCTCCTCGGCTGGGCGCTGCAACCGGTATTCGGTGTAGATCCCCTGCCTGATTTGAAATTGCATTAGAGCTTCACGCTAAGTCGCAAAGTTTCTTCCCGTATCTTGCATCTGTATGAGCGAAATTAGTGATATCAGGAAAGAGTATGCGAAGCAAACCCTCCATGAATCGGAAGTGGCTTCGGATCCCATTCAGCAGTTTAAACAATGGTGGGATGCTGCCCAACACGCGGAACTGGATGAAGTGAATGCAATGACGTTGGCCACTGCATCGGCACACGCCATTCCGTCGGCGAGGATTGTGCTGCTGAAAGGCTTTGATGAAAAGGGATTTGTATTCTTTACCAATTACGACAGCGAGAAGGGAAAAGAGTTGGCACAAAATCCCAGGGCGAGCCTGGTTTTTTTCTGGGCGCCACTGGAACGCCAGGTGCGCATCGACGGTCGGGTTGAACGCCTGACGGCGAATGACAGTGACGAATATTTTAATTCGCGGCCATTTGGCAGTCGTATCGGCGCATGGGCTTCCCCCCAAAGCGAAGTCGTTGCATCGCGTGAATTCCTCGAAAAAAAAGTGAATGAATTTGAGAAGAAATTCTCGGGTGGAGAAATACCCCGTCCACCACACTGGGGAGGCTTCAGAGTCATTCCCGAACAGTTTGAATTCTGGCAGGGACGTCCCAACCGCATGCACGATCGTATTCGGTATACCGGTAAGCCTGCAGGGAAGTGGGTGATTGAAAGACTGGCGCCGTGACAAACCACAAACTACAAACCACAAACTATTCTAACTAGCTTCAGCTAAGCGTCTTTCTTCTTTGCTGCTTCTTTCTTCGCCGCATCTTTCTTTGCCTTGGCAGGCTTTGCGGGTCTTGACTTTCCGAAAGAGCCCTGAAATATTTTTCCTTTTTTGGTTTTCTTATCTCCACGTCCCATGGTAAAAATTTGTAGTGAAATGAAAAATAAATGAAAAAAAAAGCAAGACGCCATCGCATCTTGCCTTTTCCCTTTGATTCGGGTAATTATAACTTAGCCTGTAACTCTTTACCAGCTTTAAATTTAGCTACTTTCTTAGCTTTAATTTTGATAACGGCGCCAGTTTGGGGGTTACGGCCGTTGCGAGCTGCACGCTTAGATACAGAGAAAGTACCGAAGCCCACAAGGGTAACTTTTCCTCCACCTTTTAAGGTTTTGGTAACGGCTTCCACAAAAGAATCCAGTGCATCGTTGGCTTGTGTTTTGGTAACGCCTGCATCTTCGGCAACTTTTGCGATTAATTCAGCTTTGTTCATAGTAGAGTTTTTTAAAGTATTTTAACGGCAACAAATATAGACGCTTTTTAATTGCAACAAAAAATTTTTCTGCCAATTTTCAATACCCCCATAATTGTTAAAATCCACACCGGGCAAGGATTTTAGAAGAAATTCAAAAATTGCAAAAGAAGCGGCTTAATTTTTAGATAGTCTGAAATGCCCGTCCATAGCGGTTTTCGGGGATCGTGGGCTGAAAGTCTTGCCAGTAAAGGGTTTTGGGGAGAATATACAACATTTTCTTATTCGCGACAGGTTAATTCTTTCTTTTCCACAGTCAGTTCATAACTTCCATCACCGACCGGAATGCCACAAATTTATTTCCCCATTTATCATAAGATTTTTGTCGCAGTGAGGCTGAGAATTCTTTGATGTAGAATTGATAATCGGCAATATTCTTAGCATAAAACTGTATAGCGAAGGTGGGTCCATCGCTGTCGTCAACCTCCAACAGTCTAACCAGCTGGTGCTTGTAAAACATCTCTGTGGCCAGCACGTCCGGGATATGCGTTTCACGCACCCACCGGAGCCAGTGCTCGTGAATACTCCAGTCAATCTTTATTGTCACGTTGTAAATAACCATAGCTCAAATTAAAAGCCTGCGTAAAACTACTTCCTGCCATTTAAACGGTCAGTTCCAGGTAAACCGGGCAATGATCACTGTGTTTAATGTCGTGATAGATGTCGGCCGACAGTATTCGGGGGGAAAGATTTTCAGTCACATTGATGTAGTCAATACGCCAGCCTTTGTTCTGTTGCCGCACGCTCGGAAAGCGCTGGCTCCACCAGCTATAACGATGAGGTTCAGGGTGCTTGAGGCGAAAACTGTCTACCCAGCCATTGTCTAGGAACCGATCCATCCAGGCTCTTTCATCGGGAAGAAAGCCAGACGATTTCTTATTGCCCTTTGGATCGTGTATATCAATTTCGCGGTGCGCGATATTGTAGTCGCCGCACAATACCAGCCTTGGGTACTTTTTTTTCAACTCATCGAGATAGGTGTGAAAGTCGCTGAGCCATTGGTATTTGAAGCCCTGGCGTTCATCGCCCGATGTACCGGAAGGAAAATAAGCATTGATGAGCCGAATGTCTTTGAAATCCAGTTGAATCACGCGTCCCTCATCATCGCTAGTGCCATGACCACTTCCATATTCAACGTGGTCCGGCGTAATTTTAGTAAAGACCGCCACGCCACTATAGCCTTTTTTCTGGGCAGAAAACCAATAATCTTCGTAGCCCATTTCTTTGAACAGCTTGTGGTCTACATTGTCCTTCACGGCCTTGGTTTCCTGTATACATACCACATCCGCAGGATTGGTTTTCAGCCAATCCAGGAAACCTTTATTAATAGCGGCACGAATGCCATTCACGTTGTAGGAGATGATTCGCAAGTGAGTAATTGAGCGACTAAAATAAGAAAAATTCGGCCTTTACAACCTCGTACGGCGGTCCATGGGTCAGGGTAGGGAAGCGCTGGTTTCCCTCTTTCCCATCGGAAATGTGACGCCCAGGTTAAGGATCATTTCGTAGGTGCCGAAAGCATGTTTTGCTGTGCCTTTGTAAATGTGCAGATTGGAATATCGCGCATAATCGAGCTTGTTACAATATTCCAGATAAACGTACTTGAAGAATGTACCCCTCAACGTGCCCTCAACGCCCATATTCCAGCCACCAAATTGAAAATGCGGTTCGTTGGCATTTCCAAAGAAACTGTTCTCTACGTGGGGAATAACCGGACCAATACCGGCTTTGCCCAGGAAATCGAGCTTGATATGCTCGTCGCGTGAGCTGTAAATTTTCCATCTCTTCACAAAATTGAAAAGCAGAAAATTGGCGCCATTGTTCAGGTAATAATAAAATCCATTTTGGTGATTGAACATCACCGAGGTGTCGGCGAACTTTCCATTTAGCGTGCCCTTCAGTTTCGCCTCCTGGTCTTCCGCAAAAATGAATTTGGTATGATCGAAATTGATTTCAAAACCAAATCCTTTTTCCCGATTGAAAATATAACCGACGCGATAATTGTATTGGGGAATGCTGATTGCTTTGGAGAAAAGGCCTTCGTCCCATCCGGGATGGTCATGTCCCTTGATATTTTGGAACGTATAGCTATTCAGCAATTCAGGCTGGTCAACGTGCACATTGCTTTTCGTATACCATTCCTTATTGTAACCCCAGGAAAAATAAAACTCGCCCTTCCGTTTGCCTTTCTTTTGTGCTGACGCAGTTAAGGAGAAACAAGAAACAAGAATGTACGTAATGAAAATACACCGGGTCCAGAGCTTCATTCAGGTTTTTTAAGGTGCAAAAATACAAAAAGTCTTCACGCAAAGTCGCAAAGACTTAATCGTAACTAAGTACAGGCCGTAGCCATTTTTCAATTTCTTCTATGGGCATTTGCTTTCTGAGGGCATACTCCTCAACCTGGTCTTTTTGGATTTTGCCAACTCCAAAATACTGGCTTTGCGGATGCGCAAAATACCAACCACAAACCGATGCTGCCGGGTACATGGCCAGTGATTCCGTTAATTGAATCCCGGTATGTTTGCCGGCCTGCAACAGCTCGAACAATTTGTATTTCTCCGTGTGGTCCGGACAAGCCGGATAACCCGGTGCCGGCCTGATGCCCATGTATTCTTCTTTGATCAATTGCTGGTTGTCGAGCGATTCTTCAATGGCATAACCCCAGTATTCCTTTCTCACTTTTTCATGCAACAATTCCGTGAATGCTTCGGCCAACCGGTCGGCGAGTGCCTGCAACATGATCTTGTTATAATCATCGTGTGCAGATTCGAATTTTTTCAAGTGCGGTTCGATGCCTTCAATCGTTACCGCGAATGCGCCGATATAATCGGTTTCAATTTCGTTGCTGATATGGTCCGGCGCAGGCTTAACAAAATCAGCCAGGCTAATATTAGGCTGACCTGCCGCTTTCTTCACCTGCTGCCTGAGAAATTCCAGGTGCACAATGGATCCTCCGTTCGCATATGCGTCGTGCAGGCGAACCGTGTCTTTGCCATTTGAGAATGCGGGCCAGAAGCCGATTACGGCGCGGGCGCGCAGCCACTTCTCTTTTATGAGTTGTGATAACAAGTGCTTTGCATCGTTGTACAACCTGGTAGCTTCTTTACCGATAATGGGATCTTCCAATAATTGCGGATAACGGCCCCCCATTTCCCAGGTAATGAAGAACGGCGCCCAATCGATGTATGCTGCAATTTTTCCCAAATCGTAGTGATCGAAATGGTGCTGTCCCAGGAAGCGTGGCTTTACCGGCGAAAATTGATCCCAATTGATGGAAACTTTATTTTTTCGCGCGTCCTCCAGGGGCAACCATTCTTTGATTGATTTCTTTTGTCCGAAATCTGCTTTTAACTGTTTGTATTCAGCTTCGATATTTTTAACAAAGGCAGGTTTGTTGTCCGAGTTCAGCAGTGTGCCGGCAACGGTAACACTTCGCGAGGCGTCCAATACGTGCACCACACCGTTGTTGTATTCCGGTGCAATTTTCACTGCCGTGTGCATGCGCGAAGTGGTGGCGCCTCCAATAAGGAGGGGCTGTTTGAAGTTGCGGCGCGTCATCTCGCGGGCAACGTGAACCATTTCGTCCAGCGAAGGCGTAATCAGGCCGCTTAGCCCGATGATGTCAACGCTTTCTTTCTGCGCAGTATCCAGGATCTTATCGGCGTGCACCATCACACCCAGGTCAATGATTTCATATCCATTGCAACCCAATACAACGCCCACGATATTCTTACCAATGTCGTGCACGTCGCCTTTCACTGTTGCCAGCAGAATTTTTGGCGCACCCGCCGCTTCTTCTTTTTCGCCGGCTTTCAGCAACTTCTTTCTCTCTTCTTTTTCCAATTCAATATAGGGCGTGAGGATGGCCACTGACTTCTTCATCACCCTTGCGCTTTTCACCACCTGCGGAAGAAACATTTTTCCACTGCCAAATAAATCACCAACCACGTTCATGCCATCCATCAGCGGACCTTCAATCACTTCAAGTGGTTTGTTGTATTTCAACCGGGCTTCTTCGGTATCAGCGTCAATATAATCGGTGATGCCGTTCACCAATGCGTGTTTCAGGCGTTCCTGCACGGTTCCTGATCGCCAGGCCTCATCCTTCACTTCCTGTTTGCCCTTGGCCTTCACCGTTTCTGCAAACTGCAGAAGGCGGTCGGTTGCATCAGGCCTTCTGTCTAAGATCACGTCTTCGCAACGCTCGCGCAATTCGGGTTCAATTTCGTCGTAAACCTGCATCTGGCCGGCGTTTACGATGCCCATGTCCATGCCTGCCTTGATGGCGTAAAGCAAAAAAACACTGTGCATGGCTTCGCGAACGGTATCATTGCCACGAAAGGAGAAAGAGATATTGCTCACGCCACCACTCACTTTTGTAAGCGGCATTTTTTGTTTGATGATACGGGTAGCTTCAATAAAATCGACAGCGTAATGGTTGTGTTCTTCGATGCCTGTTGCAATGGCGAAAATATTCGGATCGAAAATAATATCCTGGGGATCAAAGCCCACTTCGTTGGTAAGAATATCATAAGCTTTTTCGCAGATGACTATTCTTCTTTCCAATGAATCGGCCTGGCCCTGTTCATCGAATGCCATTACAATAACGGCGGCGCCGAAGCTCTTACAAATGATGGCCTGCTCCTTGAATTTCTCCACGCCCTCTTTCATGGAAATTGAATTCACGATGCACTTCCCCTGCACGCATTTCAGTCCGGCTTCGATGATGGAGAATTTGGACGAGTCGATCATTACGGGAATACGGGCAATGTCGGGTTCAGATTGCAGGAGGTTGAGGAAAGTGGCCATGGCTTTCTCGCCGTCGAGCAGCGCGTCGTCCATGTTTACGTCGAGTATTTGCGCGCCGCTTTCAACCTGTTGACGGGCGACGCTAAGGGCTTCTTCGTATTTGTTTTCCCTGATGAGACGGGCGAATTTTTTTGATCCGGTTACGTTTGTTCTTTCGCCGACATTCACAAAATTCGTTTCCGGGCGAACCACCAGGGGTTCTAATCCCGACAATCTCAAATATGGTTTGATTGAAATGCTCATTCGTTCTCTTAAATTGGTTTCACGCAAAGACGTAAAGTCTTGGGAACTTTGCAAATATTGCCACTAAGACTCAAAGCCACGAAGAAATTTTCATTTCTTAGAGTCTTCGTGTCTTTGTGGCTAAACTCTTGCCAATTAGCCTTTGTCATATTCTGAACCTTCTAATTCCTGCTTTTATTAATGGCACATTAAAATTGATTAGAAACCCTAGTCTTTTACCCGTCAATTTTAAATGACTAATAATTTGCGCCTGCCAAACTGGATTTAGTGTTTCTTGGGCCTTCAACTCACAAATAACCAAATTCTCTACCAGTACATCTAATCTCAACCCTTCCTCAAATTCCATGTGGTCATAAATGACCGGTATGAATATTTGCCGTTGAAATGAAATTGATTTCTTCGCCAATTCGTGGCAGAAACAAACTTCATAAACCCGTTCGAGCAATCCTGGGCCTAATGCCTTATGAACTTTAAATGCGGCGTCAACAATTTCTGTACCCAACCATTCTTCTTTTGCCACTAGACCTTCAAATTCCTTCGACTTTTCCTGCCCTGCCATTTGACGATGAGTATTAGTTCAACGATAAAACTATGGAAGAACTAATAATTAACCTCCATAACAGGTAATGCACGGGGCTCAAATTTGTTTACTTGTTGGGCAATGTGTTTTATGTGATCGGGGGTTGTACCGCAACATCCACCCACAATATTCACAAACCCATGTTCGGCCCACTCCTCAATAAAGTGCGCAGTTTCTTCGGGCTGTTCA
>Ga0163162_10002341_pt1 | contig 17793 bp, 5 predicted proteins | sample S55metaG_FD_115310 | JGI IMG/M metagenome (GOLD analysis project Ga0163162, IMG submission 115310) | Switchgrass rhizosphere microbial communities from Kellogg Biological Station, Michigan, USA - S5-5 metaG | ecosystem: Host-associated > Plants > Roots > Rhizosphere > Soil | place: USA: Michigan...
TATATTTTTCTGCCGGAAGCGTGACTTCGCGAACGGTGTAAGTACGAGAGTAGTGGAGGACGTTGCCGTTGACCTTACTCGAGCTCTCGTAGGAGGCAAAGCCGAGGTCAATCTTTACAGGATCAGGTAACTCGTCGACCACGTAGCCAGCGGGAAGCTCTATATCGTACTCGTCGTTTGCCTGCATGGTCTCGCGGAGGTCGATGGGAACAGTGCGCGATTTGTGATCGACCGCGGGCGCTACCCCGCCGAGAACTCGCGGCCGCACCATCAGGAGAGGCCCGGTGGCGCGAGCGTAGTGATCGACATCTATGGTGTAGCTGGTCATCAGATCTTTGTTGAGTGCTTCAACATTTTCTACTTTGACATTGGAGACTTTAAACGTGCTGAAGTCCTGCTCGAGAACGTGATCGAGGTATTCGCCTTGCTGCTTGGCATCGCCGTGAGTGTAAAGCGTTCGGCGATGATCTGAGAGATCGCCGAAACGTTTTTCGGTGACTGTGCCCTTGAGAGTTCCGTCAGCTTCCAGGCGAAGACTAGCAGTGCGGCGTACGGTGTTGAGCGCTGGATTGAGTATGGGCAATGCGATGACCTGGCTGTCAGGGCCCTCCATCAGGACGCCGTAACCTCCTTGAAGTTCGTGTTCCATCTGTCCAAAGGGTGTCTTCTCCCACGTCGGATCGAAGACCAGGTAACGACGCCCAGTCTTTGCCGTAACCACGCTACGGAGCTTCGCCGAGTCATACCCTTTGGGAATCTCGATCGCTGTAACCATATGATTGCCAACGATCGAAGGGGCGTCTGGATCGATGACACCTCTGCGATCATCCACCATGAGTAGAGCCGCATGGATACCGACGGTTGAAAGCATGGAGGACAACAACGTCGCCTTATCCTTGCAATCTCCATAGCGATCGCGGAATATCTCGCCGGCGAAGTGGGGTTGATATCCGCCGATCCCCATCTCGATCACGAAATAACGGATCTGCTTCTGGACGAACTCGGCAATTGCCTCCGTCTTGTCATAGAAGTCGGGCTTGCCAGCGGCGAGTTCCTGCGTCTTCGCCGTAATCTCGGGCGTAGGTGCGAGGCGGTCGTGCGAGAGCCTGTAATACCACTCACCTACACTGCGCCAACCATCCTGCAACGGCAGTGAAGAGCCTGCAGGAGCGTAGCGAACAGTCATGCGTCCGGCGAGCGAGTGTTCCGCAGGGCGATGCAGTGTATGTTGAAGGTCGATGCCCGAAGTGTCCTTCATCTCCCAGCGCCAGCTTCGATTCTCGAGATCTGCCTCTTTAGCGGCCGGGTGATGCGCCCAGACCGTGTTGTACGTAAAGCCGGCAGGAAGTTCGAGCGTGAAGACCTGATCAAGCCGTGGAGCGGTTCCCTGGAAGAACCAGGTCTTTTCTGCAATGTACGGCCTCATCTGCTGGACGTACTCGCAGGCGATAATTCCGCCGGGATCACGGCCCGGTGGTTTGGCCGCCTTAAAGCGAACATCTTCGTACAAAATTCCGCTTCCTGGCTGCCCGAACTCCACAATCTCCTTGTCGGGCACGGAATATTCGTGCCCGTCAGGACCAATGCTCCACACATGCATGGAGAGAATCTTGCTGTCCTTATCGAAGGGGACCGAGACAATGCCTTCGTCGCGACCCTGTGGCCGAAGGATCTTCAGGACAGAGCGACTATGCTCAGTCGCTGTTCCATCAGGCGCTACCGTGTACGTGGTATCGTCCAGCAGCCAGACCACGTTTGTCTCAGGCGGATATTCTGGAACCTTTTGGGCCGCTGCGGTGCGAACCCAATCAGGAACACTGTCTTTAGCGGCAAAACCAGGTGCCGTCAGCAGAGAAAACCAGGCAAAGACGAAGAGATACCTTTGGGCCCTTCGCAGTAGATCATTCCGTACTGTCATCAAGCCCCTCGCGCACAACTTCCCACCTGCTGGCTGTCGGTTTGCACCGGTACCGAAGATTGAGTTGTCTGCGTTCCGTCGTTATACGACGGTTCGAGTCGTAGATTCAAGTGAAATTTGTAGGCAGGGTATTCCCTGTTTGTGTGATTGAAGAGCAGGGCTGGTGCTTATGGAACTCGCAACGGCCGGAAGCCCGTGTTTGTGGGAAACAGGCCCTTAGAACCGTCTTCTGTAGGAACCTGTGTCTTGAACAGGTAGCGAACGAAGAATCCGCCAGAAACCATGTTGTAGTTCCGGGTATTGTTGGCGGAGAGGAACCCGCCTACGTACCAGTGTTCTGCAACGCGATAGGTTCCCTCGGTGTCGAGGGAGTAGTTCAGGCCCGTGTCGCTTTGCTGAGAATAATAGGCATTCCCTGAGCCGGTCTGCAGTGGCCGATCGAGCGGATAGTAAGGAGCGCTCTCTTCCTGGAACGTCTGCACACCAACCGAACCATTGATTGTGTAATTGAAATTCTTGTTGTAGTAGCCGCTGTATGTGAACGGTACAGAGGCCAGGAAGTAGACATTCGGGCTGAAGTATCCGCCCTGACCGTAGGTCATGCCACGCTCGTTGTGATCGTAGTGCATGCCAAAGAAATTCACACCCATGTTCAGCTTGCCGTATCCGGGCCACTGGTGGACGAGGAAGTAGGCTCCCATGGTTCCGTCGTATCTGCGGTTTTCGAGGACGTGGTATCCGGTGATCGCCGATCCGCCGCCGGTTACGTACATGCCCGCCTTTTCATTTCCGTTCTCGAAGCGAGCGCCGCCGCCGGTGGCGATGACTCCGCCCCAGATGTTGCCGGAGTAGAGCGGGGTGATACTGCCCGGATCGCGTAGACCGGCGTAGGAGAGTTGCGTGTCCTTGATTGAATCGCGATCCCCAAAGAAGGAGAAATGACCGCCGAGAGGACGCCACTGCGCGTGGCCGGTAACGTTGGTGACGAGGAAGGCGTATGGTGTGTAGCCGACTGCGAGACCGACGTTCGCCGTAGTAAGTTGAAGTTCGCCCCCCACACCGGACGAGAACTGCTGCTGCGGTGCAACGAGCGCGTTAGCAGGGAGCGTGCCAAGTATAGGAATCACACCTCCGCTCTGGTTCTGGAAGGATGTAGTGTCGATTGTGCCGGAGTTCAGAAAGACTGCGCGGGGAACGACCGTCAGACGGGCCGATTTGCCGAGGACAGCGGAGGCTTCAAATGGCGCTTCTAGATCGGTAAGCCGATCGAACCCAGGCCTGCCGCTACGATAACGTCCGAAGCCAGTTCCTCCAACCCACCCGCTGTACGATGCCTCAATAGAGGCTAGTTCCAGTTCGGTCTTTTCGCGCTGCGAATGAGGACCCCCGGGAACAATAGCGGGATCATACGAACCACGAAGCGGAGGAAGGTTCTTGGCCATCAGATCAGCATCCGTTGGTGGAGCTGCTCCCTGAGGCTGAGGAACAAGCGAAGGATAACCCGAGTCGCCGAGAGGACGGGCTACGTTGGGATAGGCGAGCGAAGGTGACGGAGCTCTCGTCAGAGGAGCAGCCGCCGCTGCACGATGAGTCGTCGTTCGTTGCGGCAGGCCTGCCTGCGAGTATTGCTGGCCATAGCTATCTGCACGGGGTTGCGACTGGCCTTGCGCGTACTGCACATTGCGGGTCGTCATCGTGCCGTAGTCATCGGGCGGAGGGTTGCTCTGACCGACCATGGGCCTCTGCGACTGGCTGGAACCTGTGCGAGCATTCGGGACATATCGTGCGGTCGGAAGCACATCTGTGACTTCCTTTTGTGGAGGATTGATATGCGGAGTGTTATCGCCAAGCTGCACATTTACCGGAGAAGGTGTGTAGCCCCAGCCCGGATTCTGGGATGCGGATGGCGTTGGCGATGAAGCGGAGGCATTCTGCACCGGTGGGACATATGGGACATAGGCCCCGAAAGTCTCCTGCGGAACCGCTGAGATTAGAGGCTGCGACTGGGCCTGCGTTGTCAGACGCGCAATCTGCTGGCGCTGATATTCGTCAGAGGTAAGCAGAGCCGGCTCGGACGCAGAAGCAACTTGCAGTGAGGGCGCAGGCAGGACCGTAGTCGGTACGGTGCTTGCAGCCTCAGGGACGTATCCCCCAAGCGTACCTGTGCCTGCGCGCTGGCGACGAGCGGCGGGATTGGCCATATAGGACGGCACGACACTAGAGGTCGGCGAATATGGCCCACTGCGCACCTCAACCGGAGCTTGTCCGTAAGCGTTGGCATAGTTTGGAAGATACGGCTTCGATGGCCCTTGCTGTCCGCCGCCGTCTCCCTCGTCTGTGCCAAGTAGCTTAGCGAGATCCTGTGCGTGAGCGGAGCTTGGAAGGCGATTGGTCGGCGCAGGCTGGCTGAGTTCGCTTGCGAGCTCGGCACCAGGGTCGCCTGGGGGCAGAGCTGCCAGCGACGCCTTAAAATAGTCCGCGGCTCTGCCGCTGTTGCCACGGGCCTGTTCGAATTTCGCAGCGAGTGAGAGCATCTCGGCATCGCGAGGGTATTGATCAAGTCCGTAGCGAAGCCAGAGCTCAGCATCCTTGCTGTCGTTCGCGGCGAGTGCAGCACCAACTGCGGACCTGTAATCCGAGGACGTTGCCGTGGTCATGTCCTGAGACTGGAAGATAAGAATCGCCTGCTTCGTCTGGCCGGCGCGCGCGTAGCCAGAAGCCAGAGCTCGAAGGACACCGGGGTTGTCCGGAAAGGCCTTTGCGGCTGCGTTGAGAATTGACAGCGAACGTTTGATGTTGCCCGTGGCGGCTGTCTGGTTGGCACGGCGAACGGCCCAGTTGCTCCAGATCGTCTGGACGGTGCGACGCTGCTCGTCGGTGAGATCGGAGCGTCCACCGAGAAGCATCAGCTGGCGATACAGGCCAGCATCATTGCCGCCATTGTAGAGAAGCCACGCGTCCTGGATGTCAATATCAGCCGGTGGGGCGGAGTGCTGCAGTGCATAGTGCTGCTGCACTCGCTGCATAAAGACCATCGCCTGCTGCGGCTGACCGAGCGCGTTGTAGACCGCGCCCACTGCCTGAAGATACTCGGGGTCCGACTCAAGCTGTTGCCGTACCCCAGGAGGAATCTGCTGCACCTGCGCGATTGCTTCCTGATCACGACCAGTGGAATGAAGAATCGTCACAAGCCCCTTCCACGCATCGGCACGCTGGGGATCGTCGGTGAGAATCTTGCGATAGATCGGGTAGGCCGCCTGCGCATTGTTGCGCGAGAGATAGATGCCAGCCAGCTGCAGCAGCACAGCCGTCGACGGCTTCTGCCCCGCAGTCATCTGTGTCGATACAGACTTCTCTAGAATGTCCTGCGCAACGTCAAGACGGTTCTGGTCCTGGTAGATTGCGGCTACCGTTGTCTGGAAGCCGGGATCGCGCATCGCCATCTGGTAGCTGGAGGGCGGCATGCTTTGCAGAGTCTCGACAGCACGAGCATCGTCCTTCAAGGCATGCTCAACACGAACAAGCCCCTGCCACGCCTGAGTGTTTGCCATGTCCGTGGCAATTACCTGCCGGTAAAGGCCAGCCGCCTGGTCAGGACGGTTTGCCGCCTGTAGCAACGCAGCATACTGGAGCTGCGTTTCTATCTTCAAACCTCGGGCATCTGTTGGGAATGGAAGATCGAGCGCGCTCTTGAGAACGCGCTGCGCATCAGCGTCACGACCTACGGCTGAATACGCCGAAGCGAGCGTTCGAAGAAAGTCGGGATCCTTCATCAGCTGTGCTCGGACGGTAGCAGGGATGCGACGCTCCGTGAGCAGGGCGCCGGGTGCATTACCGGCGGTGTACTGTGCGATGAAGAGTCCACGCCATGCGGCGGTTGCTGTCGGCTTTGCCTTGGTATAGCGATCGAAGACCTGAACCGCGGCCTCCGCCTGTTGCGCCTTAAGCAGTGTGCCGCCGAGCCCTTCGAGCGCCTCGGTACTATTGGGACGAAGCACCAGCGCTGCCTGATATTTTTGTTCCGCCGTGGTGAGGTCGCTCTCGTTCAGCGCAATCTGACCTTCGCCCATCGTGTACCAGAAGCGTGCTGCTTCAAGAGCGGTGTCGAGGCCAGCATCCCGAGCTCCGTACTGCTTTGCCTGCTCCAGGAAGCTGATAGCGCCTCCGAAGTTAGACTGCTGCATCCGCACGTAGCCCATACCCGCAAGAGCGCGCGGATTATCAGGCTCTTGCGCGAGAATGGCCTTGAATCGCGTCTCCGCTTCATCGAGGTGCTTGGCGTTGAGTGCGGTGTAGGCAACCTGCTCTTCCTGGCTGCGAGCGCGGGCAGCGGATGCCTCAGCCAATTGCTCCGGAGTCTGCGGGATAGAGGGTTTCTGAGCGCTGGGTTTCGGCTGTTTGCGCAGAGCCTCGGCGAGCTGAGGGTCGTTGTGCTTTGAGAGGTAAGCACGAATGTCTGCGGCAGATGCGGGGCTGGCAGAGTCCCACAACAACGACTGGCGAAGCGCCTCAACTGCCTGGGGATCGTCAGGGTGTTTCTCTAGGAAGCGACGGCCTTCTGAACGGGTTGCAGGAGAGTACGTCAGGATACGTCCCAGAGCAATCTGATACCGAGAGTCGTTGGGATACTTCTGAACGAGATTGCGAAGTCCGACGACAGCATGAGGGCGACCGTCGGTTGTTGCGGCTTCCGTCTCGTAGTATGCAAGCGCCCAGTCGCCGGGCGGAGGCGCATCGCCAAACATCTTGCGATAGATTGCCATGGCCTGCGCATACTGGCCCGACTGCGCGTACTTCCCTGCCTGCTGCAGTTCAGCGGACTGGTTCTGCTGCGAGCCCATCGTCTCGATCCGCTGAATATTTGGATCGCTGGGATTGATTGCGCGCAGTCGATCGAGATAGGTTCCGGCAAGCGCATTATTTCCGCTCAGTTTTGCCGCCCGGGCAAGACCGGCGAGAGCATCTACATTGTTGGGGTCTGCGAGCAGAGCTTGCTGCCAGGTCTGGGCGGCCATATCAAGCCGTCCCCGTACCTCAAGGGCATGAGCTTTATCGAGCAGGACCTGGGTTGCAGACTCGCCCGCCTGTGCCCAAAGAGAGGCGTGCATCGGCGCAAATACGGCGAATCCAAGCAGAACTACAAACCAAAGGGGCCTAATTGACGCTACAGGCTTCATCGTTCTCGTCGCACCTGAGGCATCAGTCAGCAAAGATACCTCTGCCGACACCTCGTTCATTTTACCGAAGCTTACCGCTTTTCTTCGGGTTTTATACCTTATTTTTCTTATATTTACTGGTTTGCTAATGCCTCTTTCGGTAAGCAGACTACTTCCACTTCACGCGAAGCTTTCCCTCGCGATCGAAGCGATATCGCCCTTCGATCCAACCTGCTGAAAATAGCGCGAGATTCTGATCATAATAGTTGGCAGTCTTGCCATATAACCCTGAGGCTATGTCTTTCGTGGAGGCTAGACGGTCCATCTGCGCCTTCTCCTGCGCTGCCATGCCCAAGGCATGCAAATACGGAATCACTGCTGCAGAGAAACCTGGAGGACCGTTCGGATTAATGACCCTTCCTTGTGCGTCGACCTGTTGCGGCGGCAGAGGATGCGTCTTCAGATACTCGGCCATTCCTCTAACGCGAGCGAACGAGCCTCGCACTCCGAGCGTTGCCTGATCCGCTATGCCCATCCACAGATAGACACGGATAGCGTCGAAGCTTCCGAGGGGTACTGCTGCAAGCTCTCCGGCAGCTCGTTGCGCCGGAGTCGTGGAAGGCCGCACGCCGGTCCCTGCCGAGACCCAGTCCATGGCAAAGCCAGCCCCCGAACTCTGCGCGAGAATGGGGTCCAACGAATTGAGTATGGCAACCCACGGACCAATCGGCATCACCTTTACAAGACGAGCAAGCACTGAGGGCTGGATGTAGCTGGGATTGAGGATCCAGGTAGTGTCGTCGGGATGAAAGCCTGTCGTTCCTGGCAGCAACGTTGTCCCAAGCCCAGGAACGAACGCGGCCTCCTGCTGAGCGACCCGCGCGGCAATCGCCATGCCGAGCCGATCATAGTGCGGATCGCGCCAAAGCCGACCAGCCTCGATGAGGTCGTAGGCCATCCAGAGATCGGCATCCGAGGCGGAGTGCGTGTCGAGCACCTTCCAGCTACCGTCGGGGGCTTTGCCCCAGTTCCAGGCAGGGAGTTGCTGCGTGAGGCTGCCGTTCGCGAGATTCGTCTCTGTCCACTGAAGTATGCGGTCAAAGCGCGAACGATCGTTTGCGACTAATGCAAAGAACATCGCGTAGGACTGGCCTTCGCTGGTTGTGTGATCCTGAGCGCTGCGATCGACGACTCTTCCCTGTTGCTCGATCGTGACGCGAGCATAACTCTCCCACAGTGGCCATTGGGCCTGGGACTGGCATAAGCCCGATAGAGCGCTCGATGCGAGAACTGCTGTCACGATAAAACCATGTAGCCCTCGCTTACTTGGGCGAGTATGCGTCGCAGACGCCATCGGAATCGGGCTCAACCAATGCGCCGACACTGCTAGTCGTTCCCCTGAAGGCGAAGCCGGGCTCGGCGGCGCAGGCTGGCCCGAACCAGGATCGCAAGCAAGAAGCAGACGATCATCGTCCCAATCACCATCATCCATTGGTATTGCGAAAAGTAGATGTTCATCCGGGTCCATAGTCCCAGTGAGCCGACATGGTAGACGTCGTTGCCGATCCGATAGGAGACGAAGCGCTTGCCATGAAGCACGCTGACCGATTGGGAGATGTCGGAGGACTGCGAGGTCTTCAGGAAGACGGAGAGAAAATTCGGGACGACAGCATGATCGCGCAAGGCGACGAGGACGACAGAATGCTCGGAACGAGCAGGCCACTCAATGCCTTCGATCAGCACATCAGGCAGGCCACCGGCGGTCTCAAGCTGGCCGGACTGAATCCGGTCTGAGCTGCGAACCTTCCACCAGGCGTGCTGCAACGAAGCAAAGAAACCCTGCGTGTCCTGAATATGGAGCCCGCTGCCATCGACCATGACTGGAAGCGACGGATTGAGCAGCGGGATCGCAGGCGAATCATCCACTGTTCCGATAACGAGATAGTCCTTGTGGATGTTGGACTTCATTCCATCTGCATCTGTGACAGTGATGTTGAAGATCGGCAGGCCAGTCTGGCTTCCAAAGTGACCGGCAAAGGTCAGATAGGTTTCGATCTCGTCGGCCGTCGGGGTAGACGGAAGCACGACTGCCGTATCTCCGAGGTCGGCTTTGCGTGTAAACGGATAGCCAGCATTGGCAAAAATCTCGAGGTTCGGCAGCGCCGTCCAGTGCGGGATATCACGAATATCGAGGAAAGAGTCCTTGAGGATCGCCGCCTTCATGTTGTACGGTGCAGTGTCCTGGCACTTCCCTTTCTTTACAAGCAGGAAGATGAACTGCGACATGAAGGTGTTTGAAAAGGGCCGCATGTTCGAGACCGGTATTGGGATGATCGTCTGAAGTTGAGCTGAGGCATTGTCCGTATGCGGAAGCGGCGTGGAACTGATGTAGGCATCATTGGTATAGATCTGCATGGAGCTCTCATTCGAGATGGGAATGCCGTTGTAGCGGTAACCCAAATGGAAGCCGAGATTCTGCAGCTGCCCGTAATAAAGGTCAGGTGGAACACGCATATAGACACGCAGTGGTACTGAACCGTCACCTTGCAGATCGCCCGTCTGCGCGATGTCTCCTACCGGTGTGTTCTTCTGTGTACTCAGCCAACGTGGTGCGTCATCAGGCTCGCGAGGCGCGGGCATCTTCATCGAAGCTACCCTGACCTGTTCTCCGACGAGCATATCGCGTTGGAGCGCGAGTCCCAGAGCAGCCCCAAGCAGGTCGTCCCCATTGTCGCCCGTTAGCACGAGCACCTTGGAATATGGGTCCGAGGGATTTGCTCGCATTGCGATGGAGGGGCCCGATGCCCCACCCGTCTTCAATGCCGAAGGAAGATCGCTGGAGTTTTCTGCGATCACGATGGCATTGCCCTGGGGAATCGAGCCAATCGAAACCGGAAAGCGGACCTGGCGGAAGTCAGTCATCACGCCGAACCACGAAGAGACGATGCCTGCAGCTTCAAGAGCCTTGGGAGATGGCTGGCCGAAGAAGACAACCGGAATCACGGGATGCAGATTAACCGAGGCATCGTAGAAAGGCAGAGGCAGCAGCTTCAGATCGTTTTGAAGCGGCAATAGACTGCCGGCAAGCTCGATGGTTGAGGTGGAGTCCACGTGGCTCCACAATGCTGTGTGCGATGGATCCTCGCACTCCATGGTGTAGTGACCAATGAACTCGAAGGTGAGCTGATTGTCACGCACGAGCATCTCTGCCGGAAGCGTTACGGTGGTTTCAATAAGAGCGCTGCTCTCCGCGCGAGGTGCGTTCAAATCCGATGGCCCCGGAGGCGTCGGCCGCACTGTCACGGGAAGCGTAGCAAAGAGCGTCCCGTTGAGGCTTACCTTGATGTGGCTGAGGGACGGAATCAGACCCGGAGAAAAATGATAGTGCAGCGTCATCTTCGCGGACCGCACCACCTGGGTCTGCGGAAGCGAGAAGTAGACGGTATGGTACGCATCCACGCCGCGAAGCACGATGGTGTCGGGCGCGCCAAGATCACCCAGCGTAAAGAGATTGTCGAAAGTGCCAGGCACAACCGGCCGGGCTTGCATGCCTGCATCCGATGGCTGCGCAGCACCCTGAGCGGCGGCGACTGGCTGCGCCATCTGGCGGAAGCCAATGGGCATCGAGATCATCTGAGCGGGCAACACACGCGAAGCCAACAGCAGAGCCAGCAAAAAAAGTGGGGCTATGCTGGTGACTAACTTGCCTTTCGGCGCAACCTTCTTCTTTGTCTTCATTAATTCTTTCGCTGTCCGCGTAAGGCCATGCACTGAAAGGTGCAGAATGCGCCCCAGGCTCTTCATGGGTTGATCGGGCTCGCGGTTCTCTCCCCAGCCCAGCCAGGTATCGGCGCGTGAATAAAGCACCATCGTCAGTGCTTCCTCTTCCTGCAGGGTCAAAGGATCAAATTGCGCCCGCAACACATTGCCGCTTACCTCGATCACCGTTGCAGGCAGAGTCGCGCTGCCGTCCAGTACCGGTAGGGTGAGTTTGATCGAGTCGCCGCTTGCAACCGTGAAGTCGCGCTCCATCTTCATCATCACTCCACCACTCGACATGTCGGTCGTCATGCCCTGAACTGTGATGCCACCGGGCATGCGTACGTCAACCGGAACGGCCATCTCTACGCGAACTGTCTGGCGCCTCTGCTGGCTCTCCCAGGAGACAGCCGCGCAAACGCCGAGAATGATGGTGTTGAAGCCAACCCAAATCAGGTTCATCACGATGGTGCCAATGTGATTGCCGTCATAGAGGTCGGCTAAATAAGGAAGAGGAATTTGAAAGAACCGCGGAATCGACATCAGAACACCGAGCACATTTAGCCCCATCAGAAAGAGAAAGGGTCGCGCGATTCGCGTATCGAAGAAGCGCCGATTGACGACGCCTCCCTTGGCAGTCACATTGAAGCTACCCAGTTTCGGATTGACAAAGGCCAGCATCGTCGGAAGGAAGATGTAGGGGGCTAGAACAGTCTCGTAAATCTCATTCCAGAACGAGTGCCGGTGATTGCCCTGGATGCGGGAGTTCGTAATGCTGGAAAGAAAAAGATGAGGCAGAGCGTAAGCGAGAATTGCAGCCCAGTAACCCGGAACGTTGACTTGTCCCAGAACGAGATAGATCAGTGGCGCGGTAAGGAAGATCAGGCGCGGAAGCGCATACAGAAAATGCGTCATAGCATTGAGGTAGCAGAGCCGCTGAGCTGCCCCAAGCCCCTTAGCGAACAGCGGGTTGTCCGTACGCATGATCTGGATCATGCCGCGAGCCCAGCGAATGCGCTGCTTGACGTGTCCGCTCAACCGCTCTGTGGCTAAACCAGCGGCCTGTGGGATGTTGATATAGGCCGTGTTCCAGCCGTTCATCTGCATGCGGAGCGAGGTATGAGCATCTTCCGTTACTGTCTCGACCGCAATGCCGCCGATCTCATCCAACGCAGTGCGACGTAGCACTGCACAGGAACCGCAGAAGAATGTTGCATTCCAGAAGTCGTTGCCATCCTGCACAATTCCATAGAACAGTTCGCCTTCATTGGGAATCGTGCGGAACTGTCCCAGGTTGCGTTCAAACGGATCGGGGGAATAAAAGTGGTGAGGCGTCTGCAGCATCGCCAGCTTGCGGTCACGCGAGAACCAGCCCATTGTCATCTGCAGAAAGCTTCGCGTAGGAACGTGGTCGCAGTCGAAGATGGCGACGAAGGGCGAGTCGAGCCGCGCAAGAGCGCGATTGATATTGCCAGCTTTCGCATGGGCGTTGTCATCGCGTGTCATGTAGCCGATGCCAGCTTCTTCCGCGAAGCGACGAAACTCGTCGCGCTTGCCGTCATCAAGAATGTAAACGTTGAGTTTGTCCGCCGGCCAGTCGATGTTCATCGAAGCGAGTGCCGTGTACTTCACAACGCTCAGCGGCTCGTTGTACGTCGGAATCAGCAGGTCGATTGAGGGCCACATCTGCGGGTCGTCCGGCAGAGGAACGGGCGTGCGGCGCAGAGGCCAGACCGTCTGCATGTACCCGAGAAACAAAATAATGAAAGCGTAAGCCTCGGCCAGCAGGAGCAGTGAGATAAAGAACGCATCGAGCAGGCTCCAACTCGAGCCTGGGTCGAGAAAGAACTTGCCCGTCGTCGCGATGCGCCAGAATCCGTACCGGAAGGTCGCGTACATCGACGCAATCATCAGCGTCAGCGTCACCAGATAGGAACTCGAGCTACGGTCCATCCAAATCGCGACAAGGACCGTGAGTAGCCCCAGCACCAACTGCTGCGGCCACGTGAGTTCGAGAACTCCAGTAAAGCCAAGGAAGACGACGCCAGCGGCAATAACGAAGAATCGGAGAATCTTCAGTAGGACGCCATCACCAGATTCAAACTCCCGCCAAAGCGGCGAATCAGTCATCGTTCGCTCCACCGCACATTACGGAAGCCTGCTGCGGCTGGAGCGGCGATGGTGCGGAGCCAGGTCGCGGCGTTCATGTAGTCGCCGGAGACCGGAGAATCCGGTGCATAATCGAACACCGTCATTCCCTCAGCCAACGCCTCGCTGACCTCAGGTGCGCGATGGATAACAAACGGCAGCAGACGGTCCCCGAGTTGTCGTCGCAGGACCTCGCGCACATCCAGATGCAAGGGTAAGGAAGCATCGAACTGATTGATAAGGTAGTAGGGCTGCAGAGGACGTCCATCGGCATCGACCATGCCGCGGAAGAAGTTCTCGATGGATTGAAGGCTGATCACCGAGTTCATATCAGGCGCCACAGGAACAAGGATCGTTGGACTCATTCTGGCCATGTGGCGCACGATCCATGCAGACCCTACAGTCAGGTCCAGCAGGATGCGATGCGTGCCGCGGCTGTTATTAACGATCTCCTCGACCAGCTTCTCTTGCGCCTCTTCGTCGGCCTTTTGATCAACATCGTAGCTGACCAGATAGATCGGCGCGTCGGTGCTTCCGCTCGGCGGCGAGAAGGTACGCACCGACCCCTGCCGCAGCTCACTCGCTCCGAAATAAAACGGCAACAGGCCATGCGAGGTCGTATCCGTGAGCAGGACCTTTTCGCCCAACGATGAGAGAGAACGACCGATGGTAGCGACGAGGCTTGTCTTGCCTACGCCACCAGCCAGCGAAAATACGGCCACTACGGGGGTGCGGATCTCTTTCTGCCGAACAGGCGCTGGTTCGACCGCCTCCTGGCCGGGCTGCTCGAAGACACCCTTCAGCGCAAACCAGCGCGCGGCAACTCGCTCACGCGAGTGTTGCAGCGTCTCGGCCACAGAAGACTGCGGCGGAGGTGGTATCAGCGGGGCAGACTGGGCCGGCTGAACAACGGGCGGAGCATACAGCCACGCGGGCCCCGCGGGATCGGAAGAGTATGCGGGCCGAGAAGCAACCGAATCCGCTGAAGCTGGAGTGCCGGAGAGTCTCTGCGACAGATCGGAATAGGCAGGTCTCTGTGACTGAGAGTGCGATGATCGCGCCGAGTCCGAGTAGCCAGGCACAGACTGCGCCATATCATCCTGTGCCCTGCGGCCGCGCGTTGCTTCTGCACGGCTCTGTGGCTGCAGTACTGGTGGTTGAGAGAACGGTGATACAGGACGCGGTGAAGAAACTACCCCAGACCGATCTCCGACAGCAGGCCTCTGCGCCGAATATCCTCCCGCGGCCAGGCCGGGGATGTAACCCGATTCAAAGCCGGCAGGAACCCGATCCCCCGCGCTCGAAGTCTGCCAGAACGGGGATCCGGTCGATGGTGTCTCCGCCGGGCGGCCGCCAGCGGAAGGCGGAGGATCAGTATGACGTTTTCCAACACCGTTGAATGGAACCCGGTCGCCACTCGATCCAGTTCCGGTTCCCGGTTGCAGGCTTCCCTGCTCGTTTGTACTTGCCTGCTCCGGCGTAGCGCGCCTCTCTCCCTGTGACTGGCTTTCTACTCGGAAGGCCTGTCGTCCCGAGTCGGTGACACGTTGCTCCGAGAAGTCCGGGCCGCGATAGATCGTGCGTACGCCCGATGCTTCGTCGGGATGATAGCCCTGCGGACGACGCTGCGATCCGCTGGAATCGCCCCGTCCAATAGACTCCACAACCTGCGTAGCAGGCGACGGAGTGGCGGGAGAAGAGGTCTGTGAAGCTGAGGAGCGAGCCGGCTGCTGCGCCGGCGGCTGTTGTGGCATTGCAAACTCCTGAGACAGGGTGAAACCTTGCTGTGACCTTGAGACAGATTGCGATGGAAGGGGTGCCGCAACGGTCTGCGTCGCGGGCGATACGGATGTCGCAGACATCGGCGCATCCCCATGCGGTTGAGATGGATATGGGTCGGTGATCTTTCCCGGAATCTGCGGCGTAGATTGACCCGCAGAACGTCCATGCGACTGTGCGGTGCCGCGCCCTGTCACCATCTCACGACGACGAATCTCAGACTCCGCATAGCGGGCGGCCTGACGCTCGGCGGATGCTTGCGCCTCAGCGATCTCACGCTCTTCACGGCGAGCCGCAGCCTCAGCCATTGCTGCGGCTTCAGCGCGACGCGCGGCTTCGACCCGCTCAGCGGCTGCGGTTCTCGCTGCCTCTTCTGCTTCGCGAAGGCTCTGCTGACAGCTTGAATCGGATCCGATGCCTTTTTGAGTACGTGCTGCATTGGCAGCCTTCTTTGCTGTCGCCTCGGCGACTTCGGCCGCAGCCTCTGCTTCGGCCTGCGCCAACAGAGCCTGTTGTCTCACCTGCTCTGCGGCGCGATGACGCAGTTGCGCACGGTATTCGCGACGCGAAGCTGAGAAGTCACGGTACTTCGCTCCGTGAAGGTTCGCCCACGAGTAAAGTACGGCGACGTCTTCCGGCGTCTCCGATACACCCAGATCTTCGATCTTGTCCGTGCCACGCTTATCCATCGACTCTTGTCCTGTCCCGACGTTTCGGCCTACGTCTGATTCCATCAACTTGCAGGGCACCAGAGGGACATGTTGCACCTGTTGTTATGCAATAGCACGAGGCTAACGGTAGCCACATCGCAAGTCAATGAATCCAATATGGCACTTTCGTGTGAGCAGTTCACTGCTTCATTCCCCGCGCCAATATTGGTGTCTGCGCTCTTCATCGACCCGATTTTGGGTCTGTGCGGTGCGGTATATCGGCCACTGGTGCTGTATTTATCATCAAAAAATTGGACACTCGAATGTGCTAACTTGGATATGTGGTTTGAGAGCGTAGCTCAGTTGGTAGAGCATCGCCCTTTTAAGGCGTTGGTCCTGGGTTCGAGCCCCAGCGCTCTCACCATCTTCTTCCTGCAAACTCTTCCTGTTGTCAGCCAAACCGGTCTGTCAGGCAGGTCGTCTCTATTCGGCGAAGGTCTGTCCCACGCCGCGCTCAAGCGCTGTAAAAGGGGCTGAGTACCCTGCAGACCGTAATCCGGTAATGTCTGCCTGGGTGAAGTGCTGGTACCGGTTCTTCAGATCGCCAGGAAACGGTATGTACTCGATCCTGCCCTGCCCGTGCACCTGCATCAGCGCCTCCGCTACGGCCTTGAACGTCCGGGCTTCCCCAGTGCCCGCGTTCACGACAGCCTGAACTCTCTTCGGAGCGCTCTCATCCGGCAGTAAATCGGCGAAGAACATGTTGATCCGGGCGAGGTCCTTCACGAAGACGAAGTCCCGCCTCTGCTCGCCATCGGCATACCCTCCTGAGCCCTCAAACATCCGTATCGTTCCAGTCTCCTTCAACTGCTTCGTGAAGTGGTGCAGCACGCTGGCCATGCGTCCCTTGTGCTGCTCTCGCTGGCCGTACACATTGAAGTAGCGCAAGCCAACCACCGTGCTCTTCATCTCAGGCATCAGGCGGCGAACGTAGTTATCGAAGACCAGCTTGGAATAGCCGTAGACGTTGAGCGGTCGCTCATTCACAGGCGTCTCGGCAAAGTTCGTACTCGCTCCGTACACCGCCGCCGTTGATGCATACACCATCGGAATCCCGTGTTTCAGTGCGAAGTGCAACAACTCCTTCGAATAGGTGAAGTTGTTGTCCATCATGTAGCGGCCGTCATCTTCAAGAGTGTTTGAGCATGCGCCCTGGTGGAGAATCGCGCGAATCGTCTCCCAATCAAACGCACCGGCGTTCATGGCAGCGCGAAACTCCTGCTTGTCCATGTAATCCGCGAACTCGGCACCCTCGAGGTTCAGGAATTTTGGACCGCTCAGGTTCGGAGCCGGCGCGAGATTATCCACTACAAGGATGTCCTTCTCGCCGATGCGGTTCAACTCGTGAACGAGATTGCTGCCGATGAATCCCGCTCCACCTGTAACGATAATCACTTGCCATTCTCCTGTACCGCAGTCAACTTCTTCACAATATTCGTGGTTGAAAAGCCTTCTATCGTAGGAACGATCTCTACCCGCCCACCCACGGCAACCACCTCTTCGTGACCGACCACTGTCTCAATCGTGTAGTCGCCCCCTTTGACCAGCACATCCGGGCGAATCGCGCGAATCAGTTCAAGCGGGGTGTCTTCTTCAAACAGCACTACAGCATCCACAGCCGCCAATGCAGCCATTACCCGCGCTCGTTCGCGCTCGCCGACGATTGGCCGAGTCGGTCCCTTCAGGCGGCACACTGAAGCGTCGGCATTCAACCCCAGAACCAGCTTCGTTCCGAAACGGCGGCAATCTTCAAGCAGTGCGATATGTCCTACGTGCAGCAGGTCAAAGCAACCGTTTGTGAAGACGATCGTCTCGCCAGACGCTCTCCACTCAGCCACACGCTTCACCGTGCGCTCCTGATCGAGAATCTTCTCTCCCGCCGTCAGGTTCGTGCTCGGGGTCAGGGCGGTGATCAGTTCGTGCCGCGCTATTGCTACTGTGCCCATCTTTCCTACAACAATTCCCGCCGCGAGATTCGCCAGGTCTACAGCGGTCTCAGCCTTCAGCCCGCCGGCCAGCCCTGCAGCCAGAGTCGCGATCACTGTGTCTCCCGCGCCCGAAACATCGAAGACCTCTTTCGCACGTGCGGGAGAGTGATACCTTCGCTCCGGCCACAAGAGACCGATGCCCTTTTCGCTCATCGTTACTGCGATGAACTGGAAACCGTGCTCCGACACCTGCTTCTGCCCCGCGTCGAGTAGTGCGTCCGTCTGATGCGCAGGAATCCCTGTCGCCATTGCCAGTTCGCCAAGATTCGGGCACACCGTCGTCGCGCCGGAATATTTCCCAAGGTCGGGCGTCTTCGGATCGGCCAGCACCGGAA
>Ga0163162_10002344_pt1 | contig 17789 bp, 11 predicted proteins | sample S55metaG_FD_115310 | JGI IMG/M metagenome (GOLD analysis project Ga0163162, IMG submission 115310) | Switchgrass rhizosphere microbial communities from Kellogg Biological Station, Michigan, USA - S5-5 metaG | ecosystem: Host-associated > Plants > Roots > Rhizosphere > Soil | place: USA...
GTTAACCCCCTTTTTGTATAAATATTATCGGCTAAATTTCAATTCATAGGTAACAAACCACCAAGGGTGGTCAATTGAATTTATGATAACAGCCCCATCCCAAATACAAGTAACCACGTGCTCGGTTTGCAAAAGGTAAGCCGAAGTCCCGGCAGGCCTTAATATTCAGTGAGGTGCCGAAAAAATCACCTATGACATAATTAAAGTAGGGGTCATGCTGAGTGTTTAAATCCGGCGGACTCTGAAGGAGAGATGACATTAAACTATTGTCATCCTGAGGAACGAAGGATCTTCTTCGCCCTGTATAGCGACCACGTATTTTGCAGAAGATTCTTCGCTATCGCTCAGAATGACAAGCGTTTTTTAAACATGTCATGGGTAGCTTGTCGAAGCATGGTGAGCAGGCCTTTACGCACGAGTCTTCGACAGGCTCAGACCGACCAGCCTTCTTTTGCCATTACCTTCAGCGTTCCCCGGATTTAAACACTCAGACTGACATATACTTTCAATTTCCTAATTACATTGATCAACTACAAAGTCCCTTTAATTCAAAAACACCCCCACATCTATCCCGTTCTCCTCCAACATTTTTATTACCTTAAGCCACTCAAATCAATAAAATATCTGCAAATGGCACTTTTAGGCAATTTAGGCAATTACAAAAATTTCGGACTGCTGATCATCCGTATCGGGCTTGGTATTATGTTCATTTATCATGGATACCCCAAATTGATGGGCGGCACCACGAGCTGGAAAGAACTTGGTACGTCAATGAAATATGTTGGCATACATTTTTGGCCAATGATTTGGGGCCTACTGGCCGCGGTGACCGAATGTTTTGGTGGGTTCCTGCTCATCATAGGCCTGGCGTTCAGGCCTGTTTGTATCCTGTTATTGATTAATCTTATAGTAGCCGCTTTAATGCATTTGGGCACAGGCGGCGGCCTGGGTGATGCCGCTCATGCCATTGAAGATGCAATTATGTTTGCCGGTTTAATATTTACAGGGCCAGGAAAATATAGTGTTGATAAAAAATAATTACCATTAATTTAACATTAAGGCAACCATTTTTAATACTATCAATTAAAATATTATTAAATACCGTTAAGACACCTACTGCAACGAAACATATTGATATCATATATTTATAGAAAAATATATGATATCAATATGAAAAAACAACTATTATGGTGCCTGGCGCTATTGCTCGCAGGCTTGACTTCTTGCCGGAAGGATACTTTCAAACCTGTTGATCAAACTTCGGTAGGCAGTAAAGACAAATTAAGGATTACCGCAACTAATCCCGGAACTTATAATGAGTTAACATTATTAGCCCGCCAGCCCGGAGAAACCTTTGACACTTATGTTGGAAACTGGGGAGGCGTGAGCATTAAAATGCAGGCGACGCCTACCTGGGATCATGATCGATATCCAAACTTAGTAAATGGTGTACCTTGCACAGGAGGAGGCTATACTGTAGGTGACCTTAACCAAATCACAACTTCCACAGCAGGCGGACAAGACTTTTTTATCGTAGGCGTAGCTACAGCAACTTTTACTGCTGTACAAGCGTTCAATACTGATGTAACTACCTATATCAATGCCCTGGATTCTTATATTCAATCTCATACACCGAGCTCAGCAATACCTCAGGCATCAAGTTACATCAAAGTATCATATGGCGATGGCAATCCAGACCCTCACTTTGTTCAGGTATCGGGTAAATTAATCAGAATTACTACAGGATCTCATTTTGCATTTGCATCAATTGATTACCCTACACCAGCTCCTGCATCAGCAAACGCTGTAAGTTTTATAACTATTCCTGACCCCAACCGTCCAAATACCTATTATAGTTTGTATTGGGCCAATGGCCGTATTCTTTATACGCAAGATCCCAATACAAAGGTAACGGGAACTTACACTGCAAGCGGGCCAAACCTAACTATTTACCACTATATTGGAACTATAACGCGCGCCGATGGTAGCACGTTTAATTTCGAAGGCACTACGGATGTCGCATAAAAAATTGAAGCCCCTTTTCAGGGGCTTCAATTTTTACTGATTCAAATAATCCCCTAACGCTTTCAGGTAGTTATCATCAACATCCCCTTCATTATCCGAGAAGAATTTCTTTACCTTATCGGCGTCCGCAGTAAAAGCTGCTTTTATGGCTTTGCTTTTCAGTTCTACCTTTTGTGGCTGTCCACCAGTCTTTACTATATAATAAACAGCTTCATCTTTATATTCATCATAGTTGTTACCGCTCGAAGTGATGCCATTGGTTGAAAAACTGGCTTTTATAAACGTGGTGCCAAGGTCTTTATAAATCTTGTATTTACTGCCGGATGATAACACCTGCACGTACTTTTTAGGATTGATGGCCGGCACACTTTCAAAAACATAGGGCTGTGCATTTTCATCAAATAGGGTAAAACCCTTTATTTCTTCTTTTACAACAATCATGGCAGTTTTTTTTGTTCGGGTGAATATTAAATTCCCGGCTACTTTGTCGTAATTAAAAAGGTACACATCACTTTGTTTGATGGAATCTTTAGGGGTAATGCCAAAGCCGTGAACCCAGTCTGCAAATAAAAACCGGCTCCCATGCAAACCTTCCTGTCCGGTACCTATGCGGTTAATGGACACGTTATGATCTACTATATTATCATCCATTTTAAAAAAGTTAACGTTGCTGGTTTCAACAGGCGCGTTATTGCTTACGGAATCACCTGTCATTACAACTTTGATATTGGCGGGGTTGCTCAGGGCAACCTTAACTTCATTATGAAAATTGGCTGTTACAATCAATTTTGAAGCAGGATCGGCCTGAAGGCTGAACGTGCCGTTAGGATCTGAATAGGTTGCATAAGGATGCTGAGAATCGCTTACAAAGGCAAATGGAACCGGTTTACCTTTGGTATCCGTTACCGTGCCGTTAACGGCAACTGTTTGGGCAAAGCTTAATTTACTAATTGTGATAAGGACGAAAAAAAGTATCTTTTTCATGTATTTCAATATAAGGCTTATGTAAAGGTCCAAAAGTTAAAAAATTTAAAGCAGAATATAACTTAGTTTCATTGTAATAAATTCATCACATTGCTCATATACCAAGCTTTCTGAGATTTTAGAAACTAAATTCATATAAAAGACGAATGCCCGGCAATATGCCGGGCATTCGTCTTTTAAAGAAGATTATTTCGTTATTTTCTTACCAACTTCTCGGTAATCAAACGAGGAGCAGCTGTATTGTAATAATAATTCAACGTAAACGTCTTAGTCGCTGGATCATATTTATTCACTCCACCTGCCTGCAATGCCACAGATGGCTGTGCAGCACGTGATAAAGTAACAGTGTTATCAGCGTTAACTGTGATCTTCAAATCCGATTTCAAGTCGGCCAATGCACCGCCCGTAATGGAGGTAGCTCCCGATGTTGCCATCGTAACATCGTAATCAAAAGGAAACGGCCCTAAATCTGGGTGTACCCTCGTACCTGAGGCCCTATAAGTTCCGTCATATTGATTTTTCACCTGAACATTAAATAAAACCGTTTTATAATTACTGATTTTTTGTCCACCGCCATCGGTAATTGTTAATGGTAAAACTAAATTCGTATTAGATGCAGGTATTGTACTTGATTTGATATTAATTACCACGTTTGCTGAGTTCTGTCCTGCCGGAATAACTGCTGTAAGTGAACTTGTATAGTCTGCAGCAGGTAACAATTCGTAACTCGTTCCATTATCTGTGTTATACTTAGTCAATGCAGCCTGATCGACTGATAATTTAACTGTCAAACTCGACGAAAGTGTATGAGGAGAAGCAAGGTTAACCATAAGGTTAACAGGTATTGGAGTATCTGAAATATCTAAAGCAAGCGCTTGAAATAACCCACCGCTACCACCAACATTTGCAGCAGAAGGTAACTCTACAAGAGGAGCAGCTCCCGCAAAATCCACGTAGTGCTTGTCATCTTTAAGACAAGAACTTAAACCCGCCATAGCAACAAGCGCGATAAAAGCCGTTTTTATATATAGTTTCTTTTTCATTTCTTTTCTTTTTAAATGTTATTTAGCCCAAAATATTTTAGAGGTAAATACCGATATAGTGCCTTCTGCTGCTACGTTAGCTGCATTTGTTTGATATTCAACTGAAGGGTAAGGGATGCGTGTTACCTGGTTAGGCGGGTTAGCGCCCGGATAAACTGAAAGCGGGATATTGTTAGGATAACCTGTACGGCGGAACTCGTTAAATGCTTCAAACGCACCATAAATAGCAAGTGCTTTCCATTTTTCGGTAATAATAGCCTGCTCCTGTTGTGCATCAGTACCCGCGGTTGGGTATGGATTGGCAGCAAGATAAGTACTTGCCTGTGCTGCAGTTAAGCCAAGATCAGCGTATGATGCAGAGATACCTGCATTATATAAAGTTGCTGCACTTAAACCGCTGGTTGTAATGTAACCGCTTTTAACACCTTCTGCCTGTAAAAATAAGCCCTCAGATGCAGACATGATCACAGCATCCATAGTAGCTGATTTTAACAAACCGGTACCAACTTTACTTGGGGCTACGGCAGGAGGTTGAGTTACACCCAGCGCTGTTGCGCTGATAGCTCCTGAGGTAGTGGTATAAACTACAAAACCACGAACATCGCTGTTAGCTGTAAGCACGGTAGCGCCGTAGCTATTAGCCTGGTACTGATTTTTGTTGGTTTGTGCACCGCCGTTTTGTGTGGTACCATAGTTTCTCCAAAGCGGGCTTTGCTGACCGCCCGTAGCATCACTATTCAGGTATCCCGGGTTTACATTACCAGGGGTAGTAGCATCAATATAACCGATACTTTGTGTTGCTGCAACTGCAGCCTTAAGCGCACTGGTTTTTGCAGACACATTGCTTTGGCGCAAGGCGATGCGCAATTTAAGTGTATTGGCAAATTTTAACCATTTGGTCATATCGCCTTTATACATGATATCTGCAGTGCCTGGGGTAGCCGGAGGTACAGCTGATTTTTGAGCGGTTTGGATCGCTACTATAGCAGCATCAACACGTTTTAACAGGTCATCATAAATAGCCGAACCTTTATCATATTTAGGGTTCAGGTTTTTAGTTCCCTGTAAAGCCTCAGTATATGGCACGTTATTATAGTTATCAACCAGAGCCTGGTAATCAAATGCGATCATAATTTCTGCAATTGACTGGTAGTAGGGATTGGTAGTTGACGCCTTCATGGCATTATAGTTTGCAATGTTCAAATACAGCGGTGTCCAATAATCATAACTGGCTGAAGTTACCTGGTACGAAAGCAAGGCAATATTGGGCTGATAGCTTGTACTCCAGCTCATGTAGCCCATCCAGCAAGCGTATGTAACGTAACTGCCAAGTCCGCCCGGGCCAACGTTATTGGTAATATCCGCTGTTACTTTCAATGCACCGGTTAAAGCCAGTTGAGCTGTTGTTGTTACTGGTTGGTTGGGGTTGGTCGACAACTCCAGGTAGTCCTTTTTGCAACTGCTTCCCGCTAAAGTAAGCGTTGCAAATATGATAGATAAATACTTTTTCATTGTTAAGTTAATTAAAATGTCAGTGTTAAGTTAGCACCATAGATACGGCTTGCCGGCATTTGGTTGGTGCTGTTAACACCAATATCGCCGTTAGTAGCACTGTTAGCAAACTCAGGGTCAACCCAGTTGTTGGTTTTAGGCCTCCACATAAACAAGTTACGGCCAATTAAGGCAAAGTTAGCGCGCTTGATAAAGCCCGATTTTTTGATCCACCTTGAAAGGTCGAATGAAAGGTTGGCTTCGCGCAATTTCCAGAATGCACCGCTAGTTACATAAGTTGCACCTGATGCGTAAAATGCACCGTTATCCCAGAAACCCAAAGCACCATCCTGAACACTTACAGTGGTGTTTGGCGTATAAACCGGATTAGCAGCTGTACCGGTGTTGATAACAGAGTTAGGGAAAATAAAACGCTGACGATCTGAAGAAACAGAGAATTGTGATACACCGGCAGCAGTTGCTGATTGCAAGCTCTGGCTGAAGATCACGTTACCTGAACGGTACTCTTCAGTAACCGATAAGGTGATAAATTTGTAGCTCACAGTTTGTGTCAAACCTAAAACGTATTTAGGAGTAGTTTGACCAGCATTAATCAGGTTAGGGTTAGCTGAAGGGTAACCGGTAACAGGGTCAACAATGGCACGGCCTTGTGGATCACGGTTAACGTCAGTTACATATAAAACACTGTAAGGCTGGCCTACTACTGCACGGGTGTTAGCAATGGTATAACCACCTAATGATAATTGTTTAGTTTCACCAAACAATGATAATACTTTTGAATTTTGGATGGCAAAGTTACCGCCTAAAGTAACACCAACGCCTGTTGCTGTTTTTTGCAGAGGGGTTACATCTAACTTAAACTCGTAACCGGTATTTTGTGTTTCACCAATGTTAAGGATAGTACCGGTATAACCTGTAGTTGGAGAAACCGAAATTGGTAAAGTTTGGTTTTTGGTGTGGGTGTTATAATAAGTAACACTTGTATTGATACGGCCATCAAGGAAACCTAAATCAGCACCAACCTCAACTTCTGATGTTAACTCAGGCTTCAGGTTCGCGTTGTTCAACACAGCGCTTTGGCTTAATGCACCTGTGTTACCATAAGGAAAACCGGTTGTTGAAGAGAAGGTATTTAACAAGCTGTATGGAGCTGTGTTCACATCACCTACACGGCTATAACCACCCCTTATTTTTCCATAGCTCAGGATCTTGTTGTTTTTTAATGCATCAAAAGCAGATGTAATCACAAATGAACCTTTTACTGATGGATACCAGATTGAACGGTTAGCTGCTGAAAGCCTTGAATCATGATCGTTACGTAAAGTACCTTCAAGGAACGCATAATCATTCCAGCCTAATGACAAATCGGTAAAATAAGCAACCTGGCGAATTTTGAATGTACCTTGTGATGCACTTGGAACACCTAATAAAGCGTTTACGTTATAAAAATCTTTTACCAATAAGTTGTTGGTTCCGTTCTGAACATAATCAGCATATTCCTGCCAAATTGAGTTACCAACCAATAAGTTTGCTTTTAAACGATCATTAAAAAATGATTTGTGAAAGTTGGCCAGGAGATCCTGTTGCAAACGGTTGTAACCTTGAGGACCGGCAAAGTTGTTATTGGTTGGGATACTACCATCACCAAATACTTTTATGTTATTAACAGTACCCGGGTTAATTGCCGCACCATAGCTTGAACCAACTGTGCTACCGCCGTGGGTAGGGTCGCTTAATGCATAAGGGGTATAGTCAATTTCTGCACGCCTGGTTTGCTCCTGGTATGTACCACCGTTGTAACTTAAACGGTAAGTACCGTCAAACCATTTGGTTGGGGTAATTATAGCATTGAAGCTACCGTTAAATACATCGGTACGTTTAGTGGTTCTTGAATTTTTGATACTCCAGTATGGGTTAATACCATATGAGTTAAAATAAGTGCTCGGATCGGCAAACGGCTTAGTTGGGTCTTTATAGTTCTGCAATGGAACCCAGCTTGGCGTATTAAAGATAGTACCTAAGATATCACCGTAGTTACCGTAGGTATCGGTGTTACCCTGTGAAAAGCTGGCTGTTCCGTCAACTCTAAAGATACCTGCTGTTTTTGAACCTGAAATACGGATCTGGGTTTTGTTATATTTATCATCAGGAACGATACCTGTTTGATCTAAACGGAAAGCCGAGAAGTTAAATGAATTAGCTGCATCACCAGATGAGTACGATACGTTGTTTTGATCGCTATGGCCGGTGTTAAAGAACCTTTGTGCGTAGCTTTTTCCTTTAGGCGCCTGGTATGGGAAAGATTGGATAGTACCATCTTCCAAAGGGATACCTAATTGCTGCATGTGACCATCATAAGCAGGGCCGTATGACTGGTTTTCGTAAGGTACGGTAGTTGTAATGAAACCAGTTACCGCATCCTGAAAAGGAGCGCCTTCACCTCCGTAACCACCAAACTTATTTTGCAAAGCAGGCATATAAGCTACTGACTCAAGCAAATAAGTATTTGAGTAGTTAATGGTTGGCTGTCCGCTTGAGCTACCGCGTTTGGTTGTAATAACCAACGCACCGTTTGATGCCTCAGAACCGTAAAGGGCCGCTGCTCCTGCACCGTTCAGTACGTTAACGCTCTCAATATCGTCGGGGTTGATGGTAGTAACCTCGTTTGGAGATACTGGGGTTCCGTTCAATACGACCAGCGCATAGTTGTTACCAATAATGTGACGGTTACCACGTAATGTAAAACGGGTATCAGGGTTAAGACCGTTGTTTACAGTACTAACCACCAAACCTGCAACCTTAGCTGTTAAACCGTTGGTAAAGTTGGTGGGGCGGGTTTCGGTAAGTTGCTTATTTGAAATGTTTGTAGCAGCATAACCAAGCTCTTTAGCCTGACGCTTTACACCTAATGCACCTGTTACCTGAACCTCACCAAGGCTCCTTGCTGAAGATTCCAGCACTATGTTTAAAATGCTTTTACTGCCTGATGCGACTTCTTGTGAAGCCATACCAATAAAAGAGAAAACAAGTGTGCCATTTGCCGGTACGCTGAGAGAATATTTACCGGCTGCGTTAGTTTGGGTACCCAGTGTGGTCCCTTTGATTTTTACTGTTACTCCCGGAATGGGTAGGCCGTCGTCTTTGGCCGTAACCGTACCAGTAACTGTACGGTTTTGTGCGAATACTTGCGTCATAGACAACACAAGTAAGCACAAACTTACGAGTAGAAGTTTTTTCATTTCGTTAATAATAAGATCAGTTAATAGTTAATTAATCATAAAAGTAATGTTACGTTATCAAAAAGTCAAGTAATTTCTTTGAAAACGTGATTTTTTTTTCAAAAATCCAAGTTTCAACTAAAAGATTAATAATTATAGTACTATGTATTGCATAATACAATCTAAAACATATATCTTTGTATTATGATCGTCGAAAACACCCAAACCCAAATGAGGAAAGGCATACTGGAGTATTGCATTCTCTCCATCATAGCAAAGGGCGAAACATATGCTTCAGACATAATCGCTGAACTTAAGAAAGCTCAACTGCTTGTAGTTGAGGGTACTCTGTATCCTCTTTTAACCCGTTTAAAAAATAATGGCCTGCTCACGTACAACTGGGTGGAGTCGATTTCCGGGCCGCCCCGAAAGTATTACGTGCTCTCGGACGAAGGTCGCGCGGTGCTTGAACAATTGGATAAAACCTGGCAGGAACTGGTATTTGCTGTTCAAACAGCTATCGGAGAAAGAAAATAGAAAAAACCTACAAATCACTTAATCATGAACAAAACAATTATCATAAATATAAACGGCATGGTTTTTCACATTGAAGAAGATGCCTACGAAGTGCTGAAGAATTATATGACGGATGTAAAGCGTCATTTTTCTACTTCGGCCGATAGCCTGGAGATCACAACCGACATTGAAAACCGCATTGCCGAAATGTTTAACGAGATCCTGGCACGCGACGCCAAACAAGTTATTGTTGAGGCCGATGTAAAGGAGGTTACCGGACAAATGGGCAGCGTGCAGGATTTTGAAACTGCCGAAACCGATGCCAAAACCTCAGGCAACAATCCCTTTGAATATAATATGGAACGCCGCAGGCTTTTCCGTGATCCGGACGATCACCTGATCAGCGGTGTTTGCGCCGGTATTGCCAACTATTTTGACATTAACCCAGTTTGGGTGCGGCTGGCCTTTGCCATCCTGGTACCCTTCGCCGCAATGGGCCTTGTTATATATCTCATATTATGGATGGTTGTGCCTAAAGCCATTACCCGTGCCGACCGTATGGCCATGAAGGGCGAAAAGCAGGACCTGAAAGGCTTTAAAAAGAATTTTGAAGAAGAACTAAGTACTGTACGCGAAAACCTCCAGAATTTTAAGCACGAAGCCAAGCCCTTCATTTACCAGGTACGTGACCTCATCGGCGATATCTTTGAACATTTAGCGGCCTTTTTAAAAGGCACCGGCAATTTACTTGGTAAACTATTGGCAGCAGCCGTTTTGTTAACCTGCCTCGGCATGACCATTGCCCTTATTGTTTCGCTGATCGCTTTATTTGCGGCTGGCAATATGGGAATCTATAACCTGTTCCCCTTCAATATAGCTAACCACCAGGCTAACGGTATTTTTATGGTGAGCGGCTTTTTAGTGATAAGTATACCTTTATTGGCCATCATTTTATCAACCATTGGCTTCCTGTTTAAAAAGGCTTCATTTAACCGCTCGATAGGTACCACCTTATTATGCATCTGGTTAGCGTCATTAGGAGCAGTTTCTTATTACGGCGTAAAAACTGCGGCAAGCTTCCGTGAGGGCGGTAAATTCACCCAAACAATCAAACTTAAGCCAACAGCTAATAACACCTATTACCTGCAACTTAATGATACCAAGTATTTAAGTAATGAGGATAGTACCCGCCTTAAAATCAATGATCGTTTTAAAGGTATGATCATTTTAGATGATGACTTTAACGGCGACGACATGCCAAACCATAATGTTACTATCGATATTGAAAAAAGCGATGTACCGCAGCCCGTATTGATCGAAACTTTCAGTGCCCGTGGTACTAACCTTGAAGAAGCCCTGATCAATGCCCGCAGCGCTGCCTACCGCTTCGATCAAAAAGACTCGGTGTTGAACTTCGACCGTCACCTGGAAATGCCTAAGGGCTTTTTATGGCGCGGACAGGAGCTTCACCTTACCCTGAAAGTTCCGCTTAATGCAAAGATCGTTATTGATCAGAAACTTGACCGTAACATCAACTTTAATATATATGAATGTAAAAACGATGGCGACGGCATTACCACTGCCACCTATATCATGACCGCCAACGGATTAGAGTGCAAGGTTGACCCAATAAAGGCAGCCAAATTCAAAGCCGACAGCCTGAAAGCGCTCAGACAACAGGATACAACATTAGAGAGCCCGGATACAGCAAAAGTACAAGCACAATAAAACATCTCCCTGTGAAAACATTGTTTAAATATATAAGCCTGCTAATTTTCAGCGGGCTTATTATTCCTTTTTACTTCCTGTTTCAAACAGGCAGCAAAACGCTTTTAAACAGCGGAATAACCAAGCCTATATCAAAAAATGAATTGCCAATTACCTTCCGGATTATTAAGGAAATGGCAAAAAACTTAATGCCTGAATTAAAAAGTGAAAATAATCTGTAACCAACACCCCTGTTTTTGCATCTTACTATAAAAAGCAACACAATTACCATTTCCGGGTAATCCGGCAACATAAATTTAATAACCGTTAAAAAATGGCCTAAAAGCCAGGTGGGATTGTTTTGCCAAAAATTTAAAATCAAAAGCATGAACACTATGAAAACAATCACCTATATCTCATAATTACTAAACCTTCAACACCGGAAAAACACCCCGGAAACTAAAACAAGCTTATTTACAAATTTCAAAAAAGAAGCGATTCTTTACCGGCATTGTATTGCCCATACTTTTTAAACCGAACTAAAAATGAAAACTATCATACACAACATATTTTATACACTGCTGCTTGTTGTTATCAGCTGCGGTGTATCGCTTGCCCAGCAGGCCGCACCTGCCGCCAAGGTATCCGGGGCTTTGCTCAATGAGCAGGGCAAACCACTTGATTATGCAACAGTAAGCCTTTTGCGCGCTTCCGACTCAACCGTGGTTAAAGGCGCGTTAAGTAACGATGCCGGAGTTTATGTTTTTACCAATATAAAAGCAGGTAATTACATCATTAAAGCTACCGTTGTTGGTTATCAAAAGGCAGTAAGCAAAACCTTTACTGTGTCGGCCAATTCATCACAGGTTACAGCCCCCGCTTTAAACCTGCATACAGGCAGTACCGAATTAAAAGCTGTTACTATTACAGCAACCAAGCCACTTATTGAGCGCAAGATTGACCGTACTGTAATGAACGTTGAAAACAGCGTACTGGCAGCAGGCAATACCGCTATGGAAATTTTGGAACGCGCCCCCGGCGTTACTGTTGATAAAGACGATAACATCAGCCTGAAAGGCAAACAAGGTGTAACCGTAATGATCAACGATAAGTTAACCTATCTTACAGCCGCGCAGCTGGCTACCTTATTGCGCTCTACTGATGGCAATACGATCAAATCAATCGAGATCATTACCAACCCATCGGCAAAATATGATGCAGCGGGTAATTCAGGGATCATCAACATTAAATTAAAAAAGAATACCCAATCCGGCACAAATGGTAGCCTTACCGTGGGCGGAGCTAAAAGTAAGTACTGGCGCGATAACAGCAGCCTTAACCTTAACCATAAAGACGGTGCACTGAATGTATTTACCTCGTTAAGCAGGGGCGATAACAAACGTGGTCATACCATTGGCATTGATCGGATTATTACTGATACGCTTGGCAATAAAACTTATTTCAACCAAAACTCAAACATGCCAAGCACCAACCATTACAACAACTATCGTTTAGGTGCCGATTACGACCTAACCTCAAAACATACCATTGGCTTTGTGGTAAGCGGCTATTCAAATAGTGGGCAGGATCTTAATGACAACAGAACTATCATCGGCAAACAATTTGGCGTGGCCGATTCATCTTTACACACTACATCCGATATCAGGCAGACCTATAAAAACTTCGCCCTTAACCTTAACGACCGGCTGAAACTTGATACCAGCGGCCAGGAGTTGAGCATTGATCTGGATTATTCCAAATTCAAGAACAACTCAAATGCCATGTACAATACGGATTACTTTTTGCCTGATGGAAGTGTACAGCATGCCCCGCAGATGCTTCGTAACCAAAGCCCATCAACCATAAGTATTTATACCGGCAAAGCCGATTATTCCAAACCGCTTACAAAAACCATTAAGCTGGAAGCCGGCGTTAAATTCAGCAGTGTTAAAACTGACAATGACCTGCAAGCACAGATCTTTGATAATGGCGCATACCGAAATGACACCACCCGCACCAATCGCTTTATTTACGACGAAAAAATCAATGCCGGGTATCTGAACCTGAACAAACAGTTCAAAAAGTTTTCGGTACAATTAGGTTTACGTGCCGAGCAAACCCGGTCAACAGGTAACCTGATTGGCAGCACGCCGGTTAAGAGGAGTTACTTAAACCTGTTCCCGAGCGTATTCATTAACCAAACCATTAATGATAAAAATGAGGTAAGCTTTTCGTACAGCCGCCGTATCGACCGTCCGGGTTATGACGATCTGAACCCGTTCATCTACTACCTTGACCCATATACTTACTCACAAGGTAACGCGTTCCTGAATCCGCAATACACTCAAAACTTTGAGTTTAACTATACCTATAATAAAACCATTAACGTAAGCCTTGGCTATAGTCATACTACTGATGCTATCACCGAGTTGATATTAACCGAAGGCAAACGCTCGTTCGAAACACACCAGAATCTGCAAACCCAAACCGGTTATAATATCAACATCAACACCCCGTTCACCATTACCAAATGGTGGGAAGGCAATGTTAACGCAACCGCGTTTTACCTTGGCTTTAAATCTGACACCCTTGCCGGTCAAAAATTTAACGATGGCCAATGGGCTTTCCAGGGCCGTACAACACAAACATTCAAATATGCGGGCTACCGCTTTGAGGTAACTGGCGATTATCAATCGGCATTAACTTACGGTATTTACAAGATCAGACCGCGTTACTCGGTAGATATGGGTGTAAGCAAATCATTCATGAATAAAAAATTCAACATTAAAGCTTCATGCGATGATATCTTCAACATTCGTCGTAATGATTTGAGCAGCCAGGTGGTGAACAATAATTTCACTATCAAACAAAAGAACGATACCCGCGTAATGCGCCTTACTTTCACCTATAACTTTGGTAACAACTCCATCAAAATGCGCGAGCACCGCAGCGGCGCCGATGATGAAAAAGGCAGGGTGAAGGGGAATAATTAAATCAGTTAGCAGTTTTTAGTTGGCAGATAGCAGTTATCTCTTTATAAAAAGAAAGCGCCGGATTTTGTTTATCCGGCGCTTTCTTTTTATTTTATTTTTCTTAATTTGATTAGCACATTTTGCAAACTGCAAACTGCAAACTGCAAACTGCAAACTGCAAACTGCAAACTGCAAACTGCAAACTGCAAACTGCAAACTGCAAACTGACTCTACTGCCCTACCATAAACACAGCGTTGCTGAACAGCAACTTACCGTTTTCCCAGAAACTACGGAACAGCGGATCATCAACCATATAAACAACTGAACCGCGGCCCATAGGCTGTACACCGAGCAGCAAGCCATTGTTGATCTTCTTTTTTGATTCGGCACCAACAAAGCCCGATACGTAGCCATCCTTTTTTATGGTGCCTACGTTCCAGCCGTCATCACCAGAGAAAAGGTCATAGATATCGTCATTCAGCTTTAATGAATAATAATACTCCGGCAAACCAAAGCCGAGCGGATGGGTATTATCAAGGTTCAGCTTATAAATAGCGCCGGGGATTGATTCACTAAGCGCCAAACGGTCACGATCGCCATAAAGCTTAACGGTCTTATCCTTGTCCTTTTCTTTATCCTTGTCTTCTTTTTTTTCTTCCTTATGTTTGATCAGGAAGCCTTTTTTATCAACCAATAATGATACTGCGTTATCTATTGCTATCAGCTTGCCACCGTCGCGGACCCAGCTCTGTAATTTATCCGAAGGGAAATCCTCATAACGGCCATCAGGGCAGATCACCACATCAAAATCACCTAATTTGGTGCGGCCTAAATCCTGGTACCTTATTAAGGTAACAGGATATGCAATTTGCGCCTCAAACAAATGCCAAACCTCGCCCATGGCTTCAGAGTTTATACCCTCACCTGCAATTAAAGCAATTTTGGGTTGATGAATATACCTTACCGCATCCGAGCCAATATCTGATCCTTTATCAACAAAACCCGTTGAAATTGGGGTGATCTCCTGACCCAAACCTGCTGCCGTTTGCGTAACAACCTGGTCAAAATCCGCCTGATCATTCCCGGCACGGGTAATTATCAATGAGCCGGCTGTAAATTGTTTACCTCCGGCCTCAAATGGTTTTTCGGCGTAACGAACCTTGATCTTCTTTTTAAGCAATGCCGCCAAAAATTTCACGTCATTAACCGATTGCCATGCCGATACATAAGCGTAGGCATGGGTGTTTACCAAAGGCTTAGGTGCAGCCACGCTCCACTCCGTACTGGCCGGCTTAAACGATTCCTTTAAACCATAAGCTTTTAAACCGTAGGCATACGGAAGCGACCATGCCGTAATATCATAAGTATTGGAATCGGGGATAAAAGTTTTGGGCTCCAACAATACATGCAGCAATACCGCTTTAGGCTGATACGCATTAATTATCAGATCATTGGCACCAACATTATATTGCTCTGTTTTTTGGGTAACGTAATTAAAGCCTGTAACCGCTTTATTGGCTAAACCAAAACCGTACTGAATACCGTTGCGGCCCAGCATTTTTGCCAGCGCGTTAATTTTATTGTTATTATCATTTTTAATAACGTAAGTCTTATAATCGCCCGGAGGATTGGCGCGGCTGTTATCAAAAAACTTTTTGTATTCGTCTAAAAGCTTTTGGGTATTTAGCGAAGCGATCTCCAGCGTACTTAAACTTGTTGAATGGTGGTGCGCCACACGTTGTACCAAGGTAAGGGTATCACCGCTGCGGGTAACTACAGCCAAACCCGCGCTGATGCCGCCCTGCTCATAGGTCATGCCGATAGAGCCATTATATAAGGGATAGGTATCACCGTATGATGGGTACAACAGGTCGAACTCATATTTGGTGAAATACATCCAGCCGTTCTGGTCAAAATATTTGGCGTTGTTTTTACCAATGGTGATCTGGAACTGGCGCTGCCATTGGGTAATATCCTTATGGTAAGGTTCGGCGGCAGGGGCAAAGTAGTAAGGGGCGTTATAACCTTGCTCATGATAATCAACATGTACCTGCGGCAGCCATTGGTTGTACAAACCTACACGCGCCTGCGTTTCTTTTTGCTGCTGCCAGGCCCAGTCGCGGTTAAGGTCAAAGTAAAAATGGTTTACCCTGCCGCCCGGCCATGGCTCAGCGTGCTCACGCGATGTTGGACTGGCATCGGGCGCAGCGCCTACAACCGAGTTATAAAAGTTAACATAACGGTCGCGTCCGTCAGGGTTCAAGCATGGGTCGATAACAACAACCATATTTTTGAGCCAGGCTTTGGTAGCCGTATTTTCGGGATCAACCATGTCAAACAGAGTCCACATGGCCGCTTCACTTGATGCCGGCTCATTGCCATGCACGTTATAACTTAGCCAGGTAACAACCGGCATCGCAGTACTGCCGCCGCCGCTTTCTATCCCTGCCAGTTTAAGATTATTATGACGGATCTCTTCCAGCCTGCCAATATTTTCATCGGATGCGATAAACATCGCCAGCAATGGTCTGCCTTCATTCGTGGTGCCAAACTGCTGCAGCTTTACATTTTTTGAGGCGGATGCTACATATTTAAAATATTCAACAATACGATAATGCGGCGTAAAATGCTCACCCAATTTATACCCCAGGAAATCCTGCGGCGATTGAATTTTTTGCGCAAAAGCCGGGCAAAAAAAACTGATAAATACAAGGAGAAGTAAATGTCTTTTTATCATAAATAAATAATAAAATGTGTAGGAGAAAGAGATAAGCTAATATGCATAATTATTTTTGAATGTGCACATTTGCATATCGAGCATCTGAAATCTACAAACATGACACCTATCCAGGCCCTGCAAAAATATTTTGGTTATAGTGCTTTCAGGCATGAGCAGGAAGCTATTATTCAAAATATACTCAAAGGGCAGGACGTGATGGCGCTGATGCCTACCGGTGGTGGCAAATCATTATGTTACCAGTTGCCTGCGGTTTTGTTAGATGGCCTAACCATTGTAATATCACCGCTCATTGCGCTGATGAAGGACCAGGTAGATAGCCTGAATGTAAACGGTATCCCTGCGGCTTTTCTCAATTCATCCTTAAATCCTGAAGAAACAAGGGTGTTGGTAAACCGGCTGAAGAATAACGAGATCAAACTCCTTTACCTCGCTCCCGAAAGGCTTTTCAGCGCCGAAAGCAAAGAAAATAAAGATAACAAGCTCATCCCCTTTTTAAAAACCCTGAAAGTTGCGCAAATAGCTATCGACGAGGCACATTGTATCTCCTCATGGGGGCAAGATTTCAGGCCCGAGTATTTAATGCTTGCTGGCCTTAAAGAGGAATTTCCATCAGTACCGGTTATCGCTCTTACTGCTACGGCCGATAAGCTTACACAGAAAGACATTCTTGAAAAGCTTAACCTTAAATCCCCGGCGATATTTGTATCCTCATTTAACAGGGCAAACATTACTTACCGGGTATCGCCCAAAAAGAACAGCTTTAAACAGCTCATCGCTTTTTTAAATGAGCATAAGGATGAATCGGGTATTATATATTGTCTTTCCCGCAAATCTACAGAAGCGTTAGCCGAAGATTTAAAGGATGAAGGTTTTGCTGCCGAGGCTTACCATGCCGGCTTAAATAACGAGGTAAAAGCCCGGAACCAGGAAGCTTTTTTGCGCGATGACTTGAAAATCATTGTAGCGACCATTGCCTTTGGTATGGGTATTAATAAATCAAACGTGCGCTATGTGGTACACGTCGATCTGCCTAAAAACATCGAGGGCTATTACCAGGAAACAGGCAGGGCA
>Ga0163162_10002345_pt1 | contig 17786 bp, 14 predicted proteins | sample S55metaG_FD_115310 | JGI IMG/M metagenome (GOLD analysis project Ga0163162, IMG submission 115310) | Switchgrass rhizosphere microbial communities from Kellogg Biological Station, Michigan, USA - S5-5 metaG | ecosystem: Host-associated > Plants > Roots > Rhizosphere > Soil | place: USA...
AATGCAGCGAGGTAGAACAGATGGCCGCGGCTCACGAAGAAGTTCGCAACGAAATTGATGCGATCTCTCAAGGGATCGAAGCTTATGCACAGGCTCATGCTATTCCGCCTTCATCCACGATCAAGCCCCTGCTTCTATCAGCAATTGATTATATGGAAAGGCTTACCAACGGCGAGTCTCCTTCTGATCCGCCCGAGCTGCATGAAGGTTCGAAGATCAGTGATTACACTGAGTGGCTAAGCCGGCCGGATATGACAGCTGGAAATTTTGATGAGATCTTTGTAAAGATCATAGGGAAAACGGCTAAAGTAATGACAGGTATTGTTTGGATCAAAGAGATGGCTCCTGAAGAGATTCACAAAGACGAATATGAAAAGTTTTTGATCGTAGAGGGGACTTGTGATATTACTATCGGCGAAACGGTACACCAGCTTGTTCCCGGCAACTATTTAAGTATCCCGCTGCATGTTCCCCATCATGTAAAAGTTACTTCACTCATACCCTGCAAGGTAATATTGCAGCGCATTGCAGCTTAAGTTAGCAGGTATGCCTCAAAGCTGCAAGGTTTGTGTCAGAATATGAAAAGCACAAAAACCATTAACAAAAAATATTTTAAAAAGCTACCTATTGGCTTAATGATCCTGCTCATCCTTTTTGCAGCAGCCATATTTTTCTTTGTGTTTATTAAGCATGAAGTGCTGGGAGAAAAAGAAGAGGCAGCAGATAACAGAGTTTTTGCTTTTCTTTCAGCCAATATAATTGGTGATGATCTTACAGGCTTTATGAAGGTAGTTACCTACTTCGCTTCCTCTGTGTTTTTACAAATAGCTTACGGCGCTTTGGTGCTTTTATCCGTGCTTCTTAAAAACCCGAGAAGATCATTAGAGATCGCAGCTATTGGCATTGGCGGATTTGCAGTGAACTACTTTATGAAATTGTCTTTTCACCGTCTCCGGCCGCCAAATCCTTTGATAGACAAATTAGACAACTTTAGTTTCCCAAGCGGTCATGCAACTTCGGGTTTCATCTTTTATGGCCTGCTCACCTATCTTATCTGGAAAACAGATATACCAAAGCTTTATAAATACATTATTGGAACAATTCTGATCCTCTTTTCATTACTCATTGGCTTTAGCCGTATCTATCTGCGGGTTCATTATCCAAGCGATGTGCTGGCCGGCATTTGTGTTGGCTTTGCCTGGCTAATTCTAACGGTTTGGTTATTTGAAAAGCTAAAGAAAAAGTCAGCTGGTCAGGCTTAGTGCTGGGTAGGGAAGACTAACCATTATCAAAAAATTATTCCTATTCCGTGTAACAATTAGCCCCATCTTGCGACTAATATAGTAAACCGGCACAGTTGGACAAGCAAATTGAAAAGAACTTTGAGAGGGACATAAAAGCTAATGAGCTGCTTATCCATAAGGTGTGTGGAATTTATGCCTTCAATACCACGGATAGGAAGGACCTTTTCCAGGAGATCATTATCCAGCTTTGGAAAGCCTATCCCAAATTTAAAGGCGAGGCCAGCTTCAGCACATGGCTTTATAGGGTGGCTATTAACACGGCTATCACGGGGGTGCGCAGGAAGAACAAGCTGGTATCATCAGTAGAGCCTTTGTCTATGCCTGTCGACATTCACGATGATGACCATTGGCAGGAAAAGGAAGAAAGGCTTCAGCAAATGTATAGGGCAATAGAAAAGCTCAACAAAATAGAAAAGGCCATCGTTATGCTATACATGGAAGAAAGGCCTTATGAAGAGATGGAGCAGATACTTGGGATAAGCCAGGGAACCCTGAGGGTAAAGATGACGCGCATTAAGGACAAGTTACGCGAACTCACAAAAAACAACTGATCATGGAACTAGACGAGCTAAAACAAGCCTGGAAAGACACAAATAATTCAAAACTTAAAAACACAGATATCATGGAATTAATACGCCACAAAAGCTACGGCCCTATTGCAGCATTGAAAAGAGAATACAGGAAACAAATGATCTTGATGCTTATGCTCCCGGTATTCCTTTTTATTACCAACATGGACGACCTAAGCAAGCCCCTTCACAGCATCCTGTTCTGGAGCTATGTTATATTTTGCATAGGGGTTGTTGCTTTCGCTTATTACAATTACAGGATAGCAGCCAGGATGGAAAGCATGGAAGCAATGGTAAAGTCACATCTTGTGCAGCAAATAAACACCTTGCAGGTAAGCCTTAGGTGGAAAGTAATAGGTCTTAGAATTGCCCTTTTGTTCTTTATAGTCTTAACAGAGGTGGTACCTTATTTTCAGCACTACCGTATGCTAGATAAATGGCATTCGCTCCATCCTCTTATCAGGTTCGGATCTTATGCAGCATTTCTTACACTACAGTTTTTTCTTAGTAAAAAGATATTGCAAAGAAAGTTTGGCAGGCATTTAAGCTATCTCAAGGAATTGGTAAAAGAAATGGAGTAACCCCCTCTCCCTCGGGGAGAGGGCCGGACACTCTCCCCATAAACACCCTCACCGGGGTGAGGGTAATATTGATCCGAAGCCGTGTGCCCTTTTCCGACACGGCGGTAAAGTGTATCAAACGTTTTTTATGCCCTTACTACATTATTAAGGTCGGCAAGTATATTAAGCGTTATCAGGTTTGTACAATGAAGTTTTTCAAATATTCTCCCTTTCATTGTTCCCACTGTCGAGACCTGTAGGCGAAGGAGCTTGCTTATATAGCTTATCGTCTCCCCTTTAAAAAGATGTTGGACTATTTCATTTTCTCGTGGGCTTAGCAGTTCAAACGGATTGTTGGGATTCCCGGCAAGTGCATCCTCTTGAAAAATATGGCGTAGCGCCTCGCTTATATAACGCTTGCCGCTAAGTACCACGTTAATGGCCTTCTCGATTTCCTTTATAGAAGCATCTTTCATAATATAGCCCAAAGCTCCCATTTGAATATATTTTTTTGCATAAACGCATTCTGCATGACGTGTAAAGATCAGGATCTTTGTAGAGGGCTTTGCACGCAATATCTCGCTTGTAAGTGTATAGCTGTCAGTGCCCGGCAGGGAGATTCCCAAGACGATAAGATCATAATCGTTCTGAGCTACCTTTTTTAAAGTTGAATCTCCATCATATGCTTCATCAACCCGGGCATTCGGTACGCATCCTTTAATAAGTGTTTTTATAGTTGATCTCATTAAAGGATGATTGTGTGTTTGAAGGATCGTTGTCATAATAATGTGTTTGCTGGTTTCCCGAAACAGCCTTGAATGAATTAATGAATTTCAATAAACAAAAAATGCGGAAGAGAGATGATTATGGGGTAGCAGAAGCTATGGTAATGTGTCTCTTACCCCTATGTTTGCAACATCCGTGCCCAAAGCGGCATATTGCTCTAAAAGCCTTACCCTCAGGTATTAAACATAATATTAAGTAACACAATATTGGCTTTTCAAACCAATTCTGGATACATTTAGCCTTTCCGCCGTATACTGCCCTTTGCCCCCTCTCCCTCTGGGAGAGGGCCGAACAATCTAACCATAAACCCCTCACCGTGGGAGAGGGTAATATTAATAGGCAAGAAAGATCATGATAATCCTATAAATCCTGATTCCGACAATATCCTCAGTTATCCTAAGTCTTCTAAATAAGAGAGGGGTTCGTTATTGAACAAACTTTAAGATCACCCCATTATTTCCGCATGCCCATCCATGATTTGCGTCTGTAAAGTGAATTTCTGTAAAAAAAAAGTCCGGAATTGTATTTATCACAACTACCTTTTCCCATGTTACTCCTCCGTCAATTGTCTTCAGTATATTATTGTGAAAGGATAAATATCCAACGCTTGCAGAAATGAAATGAACATCGGTCCAATAGGAACCCTCAGCTGATACTTTTGAATAGATCTTTTGCCACGTGTTTCCGCCATCGGTTGTTTTAATCAATCCTGAATCACCCGAAGCATAACAGACTAGGTTTGATGTAGCACTAATGCCCATCACCCTCATAGTCCCCATAGTTTGCGATTGCCAGGTCAATCCGGCGTCAGTTGTTTTAAATATGCTGGTCGTAGGACGGTTAGTGCCTGACCATCCTGTCGATGCGTCAATAAAGAACACTGCATTTTCATCTCCTAGGCCAATACCGGCATTATTAATTTCCCATGTATCGCCTCCGTCTATGGATTTGAGAAAATAATCTCCTGACGTATAGTACGGCATATTTTCGGCTGCAAAAAAAGCATCCCAGCCGGCATAGACACCCCGAAGATTATTTGTAAACGTACCCCCATTGTCATGTGATACACGAAAAACAGATATACTTGTTATAATTACATTTCCCGCGTGATCCATAGCAATATTCTCACCACCGTCAGCTACTCTCATCCATGTATCCCCACCATCAGAAGATTTCCATGTGCTGTCAAGTGTTGACGCAAAGCCAATATTATTTACAAAGAAAATATCTTGTAAAAGATCTGTTGAGCTGGCTGGAGATGTCACTCTGCTCCACCCGGTTGACAGGGTATCGGTTAATACAGGATTATTAGGAGTTTCTGATTTTTTGCAGGAAAAAAGACAGGTAGAAATAATAAGAAAAAGGAGCAGTTTTGGTTGCATGCTTTCTGTTTTCACGAAAATAGAGAAATAAGATGACGGGGAAAGCGAATGTTTATGTGATTTCTCAGATCCCGCTGCCGTGGTTTGTACTTGTAATGCTTAATGACATTACCCTTATTGTCTTTTGTTTCTTCTTTTCATTTCCGTAACTTCAGTTATAATTAATCTATACCTGTATGAAGCAATATATACTCCTTGCAATAATTACTTTATTTAGCCTGTCAAGCAGGTCGCAAAGTGTTGGGGTGGGGACCACAACTCCTGATAACAGTGCGCAGCTTGACGTAACAAGCACTACAAAAGGAATGCTTGTACCGCGGATGAATTCTTCTCAAATAGGCCTGATACCTACACCTGCCACGGGACTGATGGTTTACCAAACCAATGGAATTCAGGGATTTTACTATAATGCAGGTATACCAGCCTCACCGGTTTGGAAAAGGGTTGGAGAAATAGCTTACCCAACCAGTTCCCTAAACACGCTGGCTTATACAGCAGGCGTTCATTCGTTTTTAGTTCCTGCAGGAGTTACTATAATTTATTGTGAGATACTTGGCGGAGGGGGCGGGTCAGGCGGAATTTACACGAATGGCGGGAGTAGCTATGGCGGTGGCGGCGGTGGCGGGGGAGGATACGCAGCGGGATACATTAACGTTACTCCTGGAGAAACGCTTACTTTAACTGTAGGCAGTGGTGGTGCAGTAGGAACAGATGGCAACCCTACTACTACTGATGGCACTGCGGGAACAACCACGAGCATCGCGAATTCCACTCTTACACTTATAGCAGTCTCAGGCGGAGTGGGAGGCAAAGCAGCAACTTCCGGCAGCGCAGGTATAGGTGGAGCAGGGGGTACCGTAACTGTTTATAATGCTGGTGCTGTCCTTCGTTCAAGTGCAGGTGCTACTGGGGGTACTTCAGGAAATTTTGGCTCTGGATTATGGCTCAAAGGCAATGGAGGATATGCAACAAAGATGGGCGAATACAATTCATTTTCTTCCTTCGCTATGTATGATTATGGAGATGGTCAGCTTGCGAATGGTTTTCTTAAACCTTCCCTGGGTATAGGTGGGGGAGTGGCCAATTATTCATCAAATGGATACATTTATCTTTATTGGTAAATGACTGAAGCATATTGCTTCGGACTGAATCATCCTCCCCGGTCGGTGTCCCCACCGACCAATTTAATTACCTGTTATTGTTAGTCAGTGACCTGTTTTAAAATGAAAGAATAGCTTATGAATTGTACACGTCTTTAAACTTAAACATCTCCCACATTTTTGTTTCATTGTTATTAGGAAAACCACAATCTGGTGCAAAGTCCTCGGCTTCTTTGAATGTTCCAAACATCCTGTCCCACAAGGTTATGTCGCCAAAGTTGTATTTATGAACGTCCAGCTGGTGATGAATTGAATGATGCTCAGGTCTTTGAAGGAAATAGCCTACCCATTTAGGGGTGGAAATGTTTGAATGATAAAAGTATTCTCCTGCTGCACCAAAGAATGATGTCCATGCTCCTGCTACTGCTGTACCTCCTAACACATAGTATATCAGGAATCCTGTTAATAATGAGTCTGCAATGATCTCAATAGGATGTTTATAAAAAGATGTCAATACTTCTATTCTCTTTGGACTATGGTGTACCTGGTGAAATATGAGCCAAAAGCCATTAGCATGTCGCAGCCTGTGCCACCAATAAAAAACAAATGCCCCCACAAACCAATACGCCAATCCCTCAACTACCGGGTAACTCCAATCTCCAAAATGAAATATAGATTGAGTCCTGAAATATTTGTTCCATGTTATTCCGCCAAGCCCTATTAATAATATCTGGGCGACATTAATTGAAACAGAACGAAAATACCATCCGGTAGATTGAGGTAACTCTCTTCCCGGGTATTTCCTTTCTAAAATAACAAACAATAATGTAACAAGGCAGATCAAAAGACCTGGCAGCCACTGCTCCAAATAAGGTTTTATAAGCTCAATTACTTGCATCTGCTATGGTATTTGTACCAGCCTGTAAGAGTGCATGCAGTTAGAATTTCCACCAACAGTAAAGTTCTCTGTAATGTGCATATAATTTCCGGCTATCTCCACCATTTGCCAGTTTTGAACTGTTGTGCCATCAATTGTAAATCTCATATTGCGCAGGTCACCTGTAGTAAATTCCCATTGTATGCTGTGAGAAGCATTGAACTGGTCTATATAAGTTCCCGTCCCGTCTGCATTAAATGTGTACCGCATATTCTCGTAGGCTTCCCCGGTATTATTTGTACCACCGGTATAATAGCTTGCATACGTTCCATTGATAACACTATGAAGTTCATCTACCCTCCAGATTTTCTCAGAAAGTATTTGCTGTTTCGTAAGCGTAGGAGTGCTTATTTGGGCAGTTGCTTTCTTGCAGCTTGTCATTTGAAATAAAGTAATACCAAGAGAGAAGACCATCAGGCTCATTGAAGCCATTAATATTTTTTTCATATAAGCAGTTTTACCAAAAGTAATAAATTAAATCTCTCCTATCCGGGAAGGTTAGAAGAGATCTTTTACCAGACGTTAAAATCACATAAATATTATCCACAAGAGCAAAATTATTGCCTTACCGGGAACGAACTGCAAGGCAAAGGTGAGGAGATCGGCCGGATCTCATTAGTGTATCAAAAAAGACACAACCTTACGGGTGAGGAGATGAAGCGATATGATTTGTAACATCTTATCCTTAGTCGTATATCCTTTTCGGAACACGGCGGTAAAATTCAATATTCTTCTTTCCTTTCAACCTCATCCCCATACATTTTTGTAACCCCAAGTCTTTCAGACAATAATAAAAAAGGCCAGCTTCACAGCCGGCCATTGCTAACCTAGAAAAACACCTGACTCTAAGTTATTAACTTTCCTCAATATTTCCAAATGGCAAATAAAAAAGCTTAGACTCGTCCACCCCTTGGCTATTCAGGCAAAAACCGATGAACCTTTGCAAGAGTATTCAGGTCAACAAGGTTACTACAACCCAGCTTTTCAAATATTCTTGCCTTGTGGGTACCAACAGTGGAAGTGTGCAAATTGAGCTTGTGACTTATTTCGGATACAGATTCTCCACGTACAAGATGTGCTGCTATCTCGAATTCCCTGTCGCTTAAGGCTTCAAACGGATTTGAGGATTTGCCGCCTCCGAGTGCATCTTCCATCAGTATTTCTTTTAAGGCCGTGCTCATATATTTTTTATTGTCAAGCACCATGCTTATTGCCTTTTTGATCTCATCCTCAGGAGAGTCCTTAGGAACATAACCTTTGGCACCGAGTTGTAAATACTTTTTAGCGTAGATCTCCTCAGCGTTCATGCTGAACATTAAGATCTTTGATCCGGGCTTAAAAGAAATGATATTGCCTACCAGTCCGAATGAATCGGTGTCGGGCATGGTTACGTCCAGGATTATGAGGTCGTAATCATTCTTCTTTATCTTTTGAAAGGCAGAATCTCCATCCCATGCTTCATCGATCTCAGTATGAGGGACTATCTTCTCTATCAGTATTTTTAGTCCCTGCCTTATTATAGCATGATCATCAGTGAGTAGAATTTTTGTCATATAAGTAATTACTTTAAATTATAGCTCTTAAAACGCCTTCTGAACAGGAATGGTTACAACCAGCTCGCACCCCTTGCCGGGCTCTGATATGAAGAGGGCTTTTCCATTATACAATTCTGCCCTGCTCATAATATTCTTTATGCCTATGCCGGTATGTTTTTTTGATGTATCGTACCCTATCCCGTTGTCTTTTATAGAAAGAAGAAGCTCGTTTGTCTTCCTGGAAAGATCTATTTCTATTTTCGAAGCATTGGCATGCTTGACGATATTATTAAGCTGCTCCTGGATAATTCTGAAAATATTAAGACTGAGCTTGTCATTGAGGTCGCTGGTCTTGTCACATTCAAGAGTTATCTCTACCCTGTTAGCTACGATCACATCTTTTACAATATTCTCAATAACAGCGGTAAGTCCCAGGCTCTCGATCTCTGTGGATATGAGGCCTTTTGAGAGGTTCTTTATTTCTTCAATAGCTTTATGAGTATGCTGTGATGATTCAAGCAGAAAGCGGTCTCTGTTATCCGGGTCTTTTTTTGCCATTTCAATATAAAGCTTTGCCGCTCCCAATAGCTGGTTCACATTGTCATGCAGCTCTTTGCCCAATTCACTCCTTTCCAGTTCTTTTGCTTCTACAATTGCATTGGCCAGGTGCATCTCCTTCATGGCTATATCATGTTCCAGCTTTACGGCCGTTTCCGCAAGCCTGAATTTCTCCAGGGAGTTGGTAATTGCTATAGGCAGTCTGCTCAGTCGGTCCTTCAGTATATAATCGTCAGCACCTTCTCTTACCACATCGATTGCCCCTTCATCGGGCATAGTGGCAGTTACAAGTATAAAGGGTATTCTGTGAGAAGATCTCTTAAGTATTTTCAGTGCAGATATTGAATCAAAAGATGGAAGACTATGGTCTGAAAGAATAACATCAGGGGAAAACTCTTCCAATGTATCGATGTATTCTTTTTTATTCTTTGCAATGCGTATCTCAAAGGATAGATCACTTTTTTTCAATTGTCTTTGCACCAATTCAACATCAGATGGCAGGTCTTCAAGGTGTAGGATTTTTATTTTATTGACGGGCATAGAATATTGTAATTAGAGGGGAGATTGGTTAAGTAGCATCCAGTACAATCCAAGGTCGCTGACAGCTTTTAAAAAGCTGTCAAACTCAACAGGCTTAACTATATAGCTGTTCACTCCCAACTGGTAGCAGCGTTCAATGTCCGGATGTTCTTTAGAAGAAGTGAGAACCACTACTGGTATTGTCTTTGTTCTTTCATCAGCTTTGATATTGCCTAGGACTTCAAGACCGTCAACTTTAGGCATTTTAAGATCAAGCAAGATCAGTTTGGGCTTCTTACTTAGATCTCTGCCTTCAAATTGACCCTTTCCAAATAAGAAATCCAGTGCCTGTGCTCCATCCTTGAGATGAATAAGCTTATTGGCTATATTATTTTTCTTCAATGCCCTGATAGTCATCTCAGCATCGTTCATATTATCTTCTATGAGTAGTATCTCTACTTCAGTTGTATTTTCCATCGTTATTATTTTTAGACTGTGAAGCAGGTAAGCTGAAATAAAATGTAGCTCCTTTATTTACTTTTCCTTCTGCCCAAACATTTCCTCCATGCTTGTTAATTATTCTTTGGACGATAGCAAGTCCTACTCCTGTGCCTTCAAATTCATCTGTCGTATGCAATCGTTGGAAAACCCCAAATAGCTTATGGGCGTATTGCATATCGAATCCGGCACCATTGTCTTTTATTGAATAGATCACCTTGTCGTTCTTGTGTTGAGAGCTGACCTCTATCAGCGGGGTTTCTGTTTTAGAGGTATATTTTATTCCATTGAGAATCAGGTTTGTCATTACCTGCATCATCATAGAATAATCTGCCAGCGCAGGTTCCAGCTTATGGATGAGAACCTTTGCCTTATTGGGAAATGAATTGGATATTTCTTTGTAAGTAATATTTGCCAGGTCTGTCATGTCAACCAGGGATTTATTTACAGACTGCTTGCCCATTCTAGAAAAAGAAAGAAGGTCATCGATCAGCAAACCCATTCTTTTCGCATTGTTTTGTATCTCGCCAAGAAGGCGCTTGCCTTCAGTATCAAAGACCTTTTCATAATCTTCTTCCAGCATTCTGGCATAGCCTCCCACAGCCCTTAAAGGAGCGCGCAGATCATGAGATACTGAATAAGAAAATGCTTCCAGCTCTTTATTAACAGCTTCCAGCTGTTCAGTGCGTTCCAAAACTTTTCTTTCCAGGCTTTCATTAAGTCTCTTAATTTCCTCTTCAGCATTTTTACGTTCAGTAATATCCATGGAAAGAATGAAAAGCCCTTCCGGAACAGGTTGCATACTAAGCTCAAACCAGCGGGTAGTTCCATCAGGATATATAAATTCATTTTCCATGTGGTTTGATGAACCTTCCTCCATGCATTTCTGCAGAGCTCTGAACATTTCTGTATTTTCAATACCCGGGTATTTCTCGGGCATTGTAAGTCCGATCAGTGCCTGGTCCAGTGTACCTCCATGTGTAGCAGCGGAGTTATTTACGTATATGTATCGCCATTCTTTGTCAATGATCTGTATTCCTTCTACCATGTTGTCAAGTACAAAACGGTATCGTTCTTCTTTTTCCTGTATCTCTTTTGTTATTTCCCGGACACGCCTTTCCAGGTCCTCATTCATTTTCCTGATCTGCTCTTCTGCAAGCTTGCGTTCAGTGATATTAAGGATCGCGGAAAGGATACAATCCCTGTTCCCTAATCGTATGTGTTCAACAGAAACAAGGACACTTATAACTTCTTTATGTGCATTAACAAGGGTAGTTTCTACATTCTTTATCGATCGTTTTGATGCTACTGAAGCTCTTAAGTGCTCGCCAACTTTTTTATCAGATATCATTCCCACCTCAAAAGAGGTTTTACCTATTAGCTGTTGTTTTCTATAGCCTAGTAATCTTTCGTATTCGCCATTTACATCCAATATTTTACCATCACCAAGGTCTCTGATCACCATGGCAACAGGGCTATTATAAAAAAGTTGTAGAAATTTTTCATTGGATTCCTTTAAAGAATCTTCAGCTTTCTTCCTGTTTATGAAATTTTGCCTGATGACAAATAGGGTAACAAACAAAAAGGAAACAGCTATTAGCATTAGAATGTTAAATGTTCGGCTAAAGGAAGCTGCACTTTCTTGGTGTGCTTCCTTGCGCTGCTGCAGTAACTGATTTTCATCTCCCTGGATCTTATTAATAATGCGCCTTATTTGTTCCATGTAATTCCTGCCTTCATGGGTGGCTATTAATTGTTTGGCCTGATCTTCACCTTTTTCATTCCTCAGCTGGATTGTCTTTTGTGAAAAGTTTATTCTCTTTTGTGTGAGCCAGGACAATGAGTCTATCCTCTCTTGTTGTTCGTGATTGTCTTTTGTAAGGATCTTGAGTTTGGTTATGTGCTTTTCTATATTTTCTACTGAAGTATCATAGTGTACCAGGTAGGAAGAATCGCCGGTGATAACATATCCGCGGCTTCCGCTTTCAAAATCTTTTGCGATAGATAATACCTGTTCAGATTCAAAAAGCACTTCGTGGGTATGCGCAACAAGTTGGTTTGTTCTGATAAAGGATTCATTATTTCGTCTTGATAATATGCCAAGCGCCACTATTCCTCCAAGGATAATGATAAAGGAGATTACTATTTTCCTTTCAAATCGTATTTTATCAGCGACAGGCATAAATAGTTAAGTCTCTCACATTTAATGTGTAGCAATAGTTATGTTATGCAATTAATTTTTGGTCTAATTCGGTAACAAACTTATAATCAATACGATAAAGATTCCGACGGAAATTCCACCGTCCCATTCCCCTTTTTCCACCGTCCCTCACAGGCATTTTCCACCTCAAGGATGCTTCTATGCATTAACTTTCATATAAATAAAAATTACTTTCATTTATAATATGATAATTGTTAAAAATAACATATGAGGAAGATCATGGCATTCATGGGATATAACTTTAACTAAGCAAAACTAGTTGGTAACAAGTGTATCTGGTACCGTATTTATACGCAAATGTTCCAGTATTTATACGTAGAATTATTCAGTATTTATACTGAATCTGACTGACAGATATGGAAATACAAGCTACAATCATAAATACCCTCATGAGGGTATAGCCCAAAACCTATGGTTTTCTTATCTTGCATAGACTGACAGCTTCAAAGACCAAAAAACATCTTTCAGTCGAATTAAATTATAGTTATGAGGATAAAATATCTGTTCTTTTTATTGCTCCTTACCCCTGTTTTGTGCTTTTCGCAAACAAGGACAATTTCTGATGTGACAGAAGAAAAGAACCCTGTAACAACAGGAGATATTTATGCATTTAGAGTGGGGATATCCAGCTATCCATACATTAAGCCTTTGAGCTATGCTGATAAAGATGCCGAGCTATTCAGGGACTTTCTTAAGTCCAATGCCGGCGGAAATGTAAAAGATGAGAACATTACCTTCCTGCCTAATGAAAGGGCCACATACGGCGCATTTATCACTAAGTTTACTAAACTCATTTCTAAAAAATACAATAAAGGTGACCGTGTTTACATCTACTTTGCAGGGCATGGAGATGCTATCCAGAATCTGAATGAGTATTATTTGCTTCTTTACGATTGCCAGCCTGCAGGTGATGCAAGCAATTACCTTTTGGGAGGGGCCGTTCAGGTAGTTAATATCAAGAACAGGATAGGTCTGCTGACAAGCCAGGGTGTACAGGTTGTATTGATCCTGGATGCCTGCCGCACTAATGAACTGCCCGGAGGATATTCTTCACAGGTTCTTAGTTCAAATGTTGCTGAAACAAAAGCCGGAGAGATCATGATGCTTGCAACAGGGGCTGGACAGGTATCCCTCGAGAACTCTGCGTTTGGGAATGGTCATGGCCTTTTCACTTATAAGCTTATTGACGGGCTTAGCGGCCTTGCTGATTCAGAAGACGGAAATAATGACGGGAAGATATCACTTTCAGAATTGCAGGACTGGGTAAAAAGGAATGTCAGAAAATCTGCTCTTGAATTCAAGACCAACCAGGTTCCATTTTTCTGCTGTGATGATAAGGGCAATACTGCCATCTCTAAAGTGGATAGTTCATTCAATGCTCAGTGGGCATTGATGAAGAACATGACCAGTAATAATAATACAGTTGCTTCCCGGAATGTAAAAGCACAAAGGAATAATGACCTGACCGCTGATACTCTCCTTCTTGCAATGTTCAATCAGTTTAATAAAGCGATTAAAGAAAACAGGCTATGGGGAGACAGCTCTGCTGATTATTACTATGACCAGATGACTAAGAAATTCCCTAAGGCCAGTATCACTGACGATGCCAGGTATACTTTGGCAGGAGAATTCATAAATTTCGCACAGCAAAAGCTTAATCTTTATCTTGAGGGGAAAGATGCAAAGGCTATCCAGGAAAGCCAGGAAGCCATTTCTTCAAAAGAAGGAAGCTTTTTGAAAGAGCAGTTCAGCAAGGTAGAAAAGGTAGTAAATGAAAAATGGACCATTGCGGCCTTTATGATGGAAAAGGCCCGAGATCTCCTTTCAGAAGACGATCCTTCTATAATAAAGCAACTTACTCCCAAGATCAACTTCCTCCTGATCAAAGGTTATTATAGCAGCGATCTCGAAAATACCCTCACCCGCGATGAGGCATTACGCTATGCCTATGAAGGCTATAAAGCAGACAGTACTGCGGGTTATATTTCGCTTAGCCTTTCTTCTTTAATGGATAATATGAAGAAAATGGACAGTGCGCTTTATTATGCAAAGAGAGCTGTCAGATATGCTCCAAAATGGTCTTATGCTTATGTTAATGCAGGCTATTACCATCTTGAGGCTAACAATTATGACTCAGCTCTGTATTATTATAAAAAGGCGGCAGAGATCAACCCAAAAGATAAGATGGCATATTACGAAATAGGCCGTACATACTATTTCTATCTTAAAGAACAGGATAAGGCAGTTGGGTATTTTAGAGAAGCTGTTAAACGAGATCCTAAATGGAGCTCGCCTTATAATACTTTGGGAATCTATTACAAGGACAAGAAGATCTATGATTCTGCAGTCTATTATTATCACAAGGCTATGGAGATGAACCCTTCGGATGCATATCCTTACAGGAATCTCGGGGTGCTTTATAACATTATTCACAAAGAGGATTCAGCAATTACTTATTACCGTAAAGCAATAAGCGTTAATAAGTACTCCAATGAATCTTATATCAAGCTGGCAGGACTCTTTGATGGCAAAGGAAAGTATGATTCTGCATTATATTATTACAAGAAAGCTATTAACGCAGAGCCTGATGAGTATTCTAATCTAATGCTTGCATACTTCTATAGTGAATCATTGAATAAGCAGGATTCGGCTATGTACTACTATAAAGCAGCTCTTACATACGATCCTAAATATTCTTCTGCACTATTGGGAATAGGTTCTATTTATGAAGATAAATGGGGAAAGCCTGATTCTGCACTTATCTATTACCGCAAGGCATGGAATATAGATCCTGACAATAAATATCCGAACTATTACCTTGGTATTTTATATAAGGAGAAAATAGGTAATTATGATTCAGCGTTTTCATATTTCAGGCGCTCTTTAAAAACAGACCCTTTGTATAACAGCTCATTGCTAAGTATTGGTAATATCTATTTTGACAATATCAAAAACTATGATTCGGCTAAATATTATTACCAGCTGACGGTTAAGAACGATCCTGATTATGCAGTTGGCTATAATAACCTTGGGCTTGTTTATAATGCATTGAACAAGGTTGACTCCAGCCTGTATTATTATAGACGTGCGTTAAAAGCTGACCCGGGTTACATTTCTGCCTACAGCAGTATTGGTAATTTGTTCAGGAATAAAATGAATAAATACGACTCCTCAGCCTATTACTTCAGGCTGGGGATGAAGATCAACCCTAAAAATACTTCTGCGTATTTGGGTATGGGTAATTTACTCAGCGATAACCTTAATCAAAAGGATTCAGCGATGTATTATTATAAGCTTTCCATTGCTATCGACCCAAGATATGCTATTGGGTATAATAATATTGGTGTAGAGTTCAGGGACAAGGAGCAATATGACTCGGCGTTATACTATTATCATAAGGCAATCGATATAGATCCACGGTATACCACTACACTTAATAACCTCGGAAGTTTATATAAGAACAAGCTTAATGTACCGGACTCTGCATTGAAATATTACAGGAGGGCAATAGTCTCAGACCCTGCTTTTGTTGATGCCTATCTCAGCATGGGTAATGTCTTTTATGATAATGCAAGAAGTATTGACTCCGCCCTTTATTATTATAAGAAAGTAGTTCAGCTTGATCCAAAAAATACAAGTGCCTACTATAACATCGGGCTTGTATTTGGCAATAAGCTTAACAAGACGGACAGCGCATTTGCATATTACCGCAAGGCAATTGCAGTAGATGCCGATTATTCGGATGCATATAAGAATATCGGAACATTGTATAAGAACAAGCTTAACATGAAAGATTCCGCGGCGGTCTATTATGAAAAGACAGTCAGCAGCTATCGCAGAAAAATTGCAACTGCTCCTACTTATGAGAATTATAACGAAGTTGCTACCCTTTACTATGAAAAGCTTGATAAGCCTGATTCTGCATTGTTCTATTATAAGCAGGCTTTAAAAAAGGACCCAAAGAATACAGAAGCGCTGTATAATGTAGGCCGGACATTCCAATACAAGATAGAAAAGCCTGACTCATCATATTCCTATTATAGAACGATCCTGAGTATGGATCCAAAGTATTTTGATGCTCTTAACAGTATGGGAAGCCTGTACTACGACCTTGAAAAGCCAGACTCTGCTATATATTATTATAAAAAGGCTATTAAGTCCAATCCAAATTCTTCTTCTGTGTATTACAACATGGGGCTGACATATCATTACGTAGCCAAGAATTCTGATTCTGCCATTGTTGCTTTCCACAATTCGGTAGCTGTAGATAATGAGTATGAAAAGGGATATAGTAAATTGGCAATGATATATGATGATGTTAAGCAAATACCAGACTCTGCCCTTTATTATTATAAAAAAGTTGTCAGTGTTAACGATATGAATGACGATGCTTTGGTAAGCATAGGCAATATCTATTATGCTGCTAAATCGGCCGACAGCGCTATAGCGTATTATGCAAAAGCTATGGCTGTAAATCCTTCAAGTTCTGTAGCTCATATTAATACTGCGTTGGTTTACCAATATATTCTTGGCAACTACGATGCGGCCCTTGTTGAGTATAGAAAATGCCTTGCAATTCAGCCGGACAAAGGGCAGGCATACTTTAATATTGGCTATATCTACGACAACATTCAAAACAAGAAAGATTCGGCAATTATTCTGTACAAAAAAGCCTTTGATCTCAAGTTCAATGAGATGCTTTGCCTTGAGAACATTGGTTATGCATACATGGGAATAAAGACAGATGATCCGCGTGCATTAGAATCCTTCAACAAAGTAATTGCCATGTTCCCTGATAAGGTAGAAGGCTATTATGACCTGGCATGTTTCTATTCGCGCAATATGGATACCCAAAAAGCCCTCTCTTTCCTGGAGGAAGCTTTGAAAAAGGGATATAAGGATAAGGAACACATTTCAAAAGATACTGACCTCGATAACATCCGCAAGTCGGAAGAGTTTACAAGGCTGATAGAGAAGTATCTGCCGTAGTAATTTGATAGGTATGTTTATTCTCAAGATCCTCTGCATACTTTGTACTTGTATTTGTACTTTCAATGCCTATGGCCAGGATACTACAGGTACACCCTTTGAAAGAATAACCCGCCAGATAAAGGAATATAGAATAGATACTTCCCAGGTTCCTGATGATAAAACAACCCGGCTGATCATAAAGCTAAGGGGGCTCAGGGGCGGCTTTAACATCAACGAGGCAATTGCCTATAAGCTGGAAGAAGATAAGAGCAAAAAAGACATAACAGCCGCTGAATATGAAAGCATCAAAGATTTTTTCACTATTGGTAACGGGATGCGGCTGCTCAACAATGCGGTAATATGGACATACCGTAATAACTTTTCTTATAAGGAGCTGAAGACCATAGTCCGGTTCTATAAAACCCGTGCAGGCCAAAAACTGGCTGATGTATTTCCGGTAATAATGCTTGAAACCCTCGCAGCTGCGCAAATAATAAAAGAGCAAGCCTTCCCTGGTAAGAAATAGCAACTGCGGCCAATATTATTTAATAATAATGATTATAAATCTTTGGTGGCTAAGCCCTAAAGTTTTTTATTTCCATATTTAACAAAATATTTGGTTAGTAAAATTATTGGGCTTAGTTTTAGTCTTCCTCCAATATCCAGAAAAATAAACAGAGTTATAAAATTTAATAATAATTAAACTAAAACGTGTATGAGAAAGATTTCCATTCTATTAGTACTAGTAATTTTTGCAGGGGCAATTAAAGTCAGTGCTCAGAGTACGAAAGTTCATGCTCCACTCCTGAACACTAATTCGGCCAGTACAAAACCATCACCAACTAC